>Ga0114931_10004910_pt1 | contig 16609 bp, 1 predicted proteins | sample 2SBtaG_FD_89579 | JGI IMG/M metagenome (GOLD analysis project Ga0114931, IMG submission 89579) | Deep subsurface microbial communities from Kolumbo volcano to uncover new lineages of life (NeLLi) - 2SBTROV14_V59a metaG | ecosystem: Environmental > Aquatic > Marine > Volcanic | place: Kolumbo...
CGATTCCCGCATTTCTGTTTGCAGAGACAGGAGCCAAACTGGAACCGGCTGCGACGACGAACGCATCGCGACCTCCACCGACCGAACCCAACTGGTCGCCCAGCGTGTAAACGAAGGCATCGCGACCGGCGGAAATGGTGGAAGTGACAGCGTTGAGAGCGACGGCAGCGGCATCCAGAGGTGCCGTGACAACCCCGTTGACGCTTCCGCCCAACGCAGAGGTGAACGCATTGGTTGTGGTGGAGGTGACCGTGCCGTCGATGTTCCCCAGACTAATCGCCGTTGCATCGTAGTATGCGGCGACGGGGGAGGAAATTCCTGCCGCAGCAACCGCGATTGCGTTACCCGCCTGAGAGGTGATAGTGCCGGAGATCGAACCGGTTCTGGCGCGAACACCGGCATTTTTTAAGGCAGTGACATTTTTGGAGACATCGATGCCTGCCGTGACATAGGCGTGACTTCCCGTTGATGTGACGGTGGCGTCGATGCTTCTGAAAGTGAAGAGGTCCGCGAGTCCAACCGCCGTGACACCGCCGGTTGCTCCGCTGAGGCCATCCATCGCCCAGACGACAGCATCGCCACCTGCGGTAATTGAACTGGTAATGGAGGAAGCCGATCCAACCTTCGCGTTTCCTGCGGTGGCTACGATGGTTCCCGTGATGTCGCCTCCTAAGGAAACGACATTGACATTTCGAGCCGCTGTCACCGTTGCTTGTATCCCAGAGTTACCTAAACTTCCCGGTTCTCCGATGGAATAAGCGTTGGCATCCTTCTTTTTCGATTTGATCGTTCCGGCGACGCTTAGTCCGGCGGAGACGGTGATGTTATCACTTGCAGTGGCCGTACCATCGAAAAGACCGGCGGCGAAGAGATTCGCCGAGCCATCGGAAGTAAAAGTACCATAGGAGGCCATCAACGACGATGAATTGAGATTTTTTTTGGCAGTGAGCGATCCGTTCAGTGCGCCTTCGGCAAAGACAGAAACGACATCGGCAGTGGCGATGAAAGTACCGATAGAGCCGAACGAAGTGACATTAGCCGCTGTTTTCGCTGTATAAGTTCCCTGGAGTGCACCCAACGCGACGACGTCGATTTGCCCCTTCTTCGCTGTGACGTCTACGTCTGCGGTACCACCGGCGAAGACGACCGCGTTCGAGCCGACTTCCACTTGGCCACGCACGATGTCGTCGAGGGCACTCACCGTGGCTGTTCCATTACTTTTTCTTCCCACATAAACGACACCATCGGTGATCGATTTGTCGGAAAGGACGTCGACATTGATCTCCGCTTCAAAGACCGCTCCGTCGATTAAACCATGCGTCGAAACAAAAATACTGGCCTTGGATTCTGCGGAGGCTATTGCAAAATCTCCTCCCAGAGTGACACGAATATCACCCTTGGCTTCAATGTCACCGGTAAAGTTACCCAGAGACGAAACCGTCGCTGTCCCGGTATGAGCGACGACATCGCCTGAGATATTTCCAAAAGCATCGACGATGACGTTTCGATCCGCGCTCACGTTTCCCGTAATGCCACCGTTGGCAATCACCGTCGCATCGTAATCTTCGTACCCTTCACCAGAGCCGGCGGTCACTTTTTTGTTAACATTCCCAGCGGAAATGACGGATGCGCTATGTCCGGCGGTTACTGTGCCGTTGATATCGTTCCTCGCGAAAATGTCTACAGTCGTTCCCGCAGTTAAATTCCTGTCAATGGTTCCCCAGGCGATGACGTCTGCTGTCGTTCCCGCGTTGACTTCACCTGCGATATTTCCTTTTACGAACGCCGACACCGAACCATGTTCAGAATTGAAACTCGCCGTCGAGTTTTTCCAGGCCACGACAGTGACGTTCCCGAAGCCGTCATCGATTCCTTCACCCTTGGAATGTATCTTTCCGCTGACCGAACCGTCGGCGAAGATAGCGACGGGTCCGTTCGCAGAGAGGATTTCTTTATCGCCAAGTATACTTCCGCGAACACGAATTGCGACTCCTTTTTCACCCTCGATGCCGGCTTTAGCATCTCCAAAGTTAATATTCCCTGCGAAGGAGGTTCCGTTCTGATTAAATCCAAAAATATCGAGACCGACTTCTCCCTGTTTTGCAACCGCAGTCCCATCGAAATAACCTGCTTCGACAAGAACATTTCCAGTCAAAGATGTGTACGTTCCCCCGGCATACCAGAGGACGGAGACATGGATATCGCCGGTAATTTCCTTCTCACTGAAATCACTTTTTGCGATGATTCGACCGTCTGCACCGGCATCGATGGAGCCTTTAATCCGACCGAGAGAATTGACGACCGTGTTCGTGGCGGATTGGATTTTCCCGTTGATTCCTTTCAAAGCTGACGTAAAAGTTCCGCTGTTTCGGCTGATGACTTTGCCCTTCATTTTTCCCAAAGCACCCATGCCGGTGATTTTCGCACCGTCGAGCGTTGCGTTGGCATCACCAAATGTGAACGCTCCTACATGACCTCCACTACTTGTTATCACGAGAGGTGAGCCGGAACCACCACCCTGCATAAGTGCGGCTGCCGATCCTCCTGTTCCAATCGATCCGTACGAGAAAACCTCAGCGCCAAGAGTTCCACTGATAGTTTTGGAAAGTAAACTGTCCCAGGAACTGACGTAGGCGATTCCGGAATTGGAAGAAACGTCTGCCGAAAACGTTTCATAGGACGCCGTTCGAACATCTCCGGTGGCAGTAATGTTTCCCTGGAACTCACCCCAGGCGGCAGCTAATAAACTTCCTGTTTGTGAGGAAATATTCGAATTGATATTTCCCAAGGCGAAAACTTGATCGATACTTTGTAACCCGGTGATGTCGTTTAAGATATTGCCGATGGCAAGAATAGAGCCGATCGAACCGTCGGCTTGAATTTTTCCGATAATGTTTCCACCATCGACCGAAGGAGGTTTGGGAAGTTTCGGAGCCATTGGGAGATTATCCAAATCGAGATTCGGATCCTGCAGGATATCATTGAGTTGATTTCGAATATCGGCAAAATCTGTCAGGTCTGGTAAGTTGAAGGCATCGGGATCAATGACGTTCGTCGCGACCTTCGCGATATTCTTTTTTGCGGTGATATCACCGAAGATGTTGCCTTCCCCGCTGGAGGCATTGTTGCCAGCGACTACCTCACCAATATCTCCGTTGGTGGCGCTGATGGTTTGGAGAATATCCGTTCCGGCGGAGATGGTGCCGATGGTGTTGTCGGCGAGGATGATTCCGCCAACTTCGAGGAATTCCGCTTCGACGCTGGAAAGGCTATTGCCGGCGGTGATGCTGCCGGTGATGGACTGGTTGGCGTAGACCGGGCCGACGTTTGTGCCGGCGTCGATGGTCGAGGAGCTACTTCCTGCGGTACTCGTCACGCTTTGAATGAACGTGCCGGTAATTAACGCGGTCTTGATCGAACCGGAAATGTTGTATTGGGCCAGGACATCGGCAATCGAGGTTCCCGCTTTGATTGCCCCGGAAATCTGACCGGGGGCGGTGATGTCGCCGATGAAACCATTGGTCGCGGTGATGGTTCCCGATACGATATCGCCGCCGTTTCCGACATCGGCATTGTTGAGAATTCCGCCGATATTGTTGTTGGCGCTGATGGTTCCGTTGGCAATGTTCCCGGTGCGCGAGCCGTCGGTTGCGATCGTCACCGCCGCCTCGATTGTTGCAATGCTGCCACCTGATGCGGTCACCGAACCGGTGAGATCGGTTCCCGCAAAGATACCGCCGATATTCGTTGTGGCCGTAATGCTTCCCGCGACGATCGCACCGGTTAGCACCAGACCGATGTTCTGTCCGTCGATGTTGCCGTTGATGTCGGTTCCCGCAAGAACCTCTCCGACGCTGCCAGCCGCATTCACCGTGCCATTGACGTTTCCCGTTTTTGCCTGCACATGATAGATACTCGCGGCGGTGGAACCTGCCGAGGAGATATTCCCATCGACGTTTCTCTCGGCATACACGTAACTGATTGGGCCACTACCAGCCGAGACGGTTCCCAACGAATCCTGCCCGGCGTAAACACCGCCGATGCTCCCCGTGAGTTCGGCGTAAGGGTCGGTCGAGAACGAAGCACAATTTGAACCCATCACAGGCGTGTTACACAGATCGTAAGCGATGAATCCGATGTTTCCGGTGGCTGCGTTGACGCTTTTTTGAATGTCATTGCCGGCACCGACGTAGCCGATACTCCCTTGCGCCGAAATGTCACCGGCGATATCCTGCGCCACCCAGACGTAACCGATATTTCCAGCGGCAGTCACTCCTTGGGAAACTCCCTGACCGTCGACGAATCCCAGGCCCGCCGCGCGAACGCCAAACACGTCGTCGGACGATGTCACCGACTTGAGACTTCCGTTATCGGAAACGGCATAATAAACGGGACCCCCGATCGTTACGAGTTCGCCGGTCCCTTCACTGACATCAGCGCGAAGAGTCTTCGCTTTCACGTCGCCGACCGTCCCCACAATATTCAGATTCACATCGCCGTTGATGGGGGACGTGGCGATCTCGACATCGCCTGCCGGACTCAATGAGAGTCCGACAACGTCACCGGACCAAACATAATCGGGCGTTCCTGCAGGTGCGGTCCCCGCACCCGAAAGCGAGTAGTAGGTTCCCTGATCTTTTTGAAGATAGGTTGTCCCGTTTTCAAAATAGAGAATCGGTTCGCCGAATCCATCGAGACCTCCATTGATCGCTACAGCACCCGACGCGGTTGGATCATATTTCGTTTCGCCGTTTTTGAGAATGTAAGGCGAGATGGTCAAGGTCGCTGAATCGCTTGACCCGTTCGTGTCGGTGGCGGTGTAGTCGAAGCTGAGCGCTCCTCCGGCGGCGAAAGCAGCGGCCGAAGCGGGAGTAAAGGTATAACTTCCATCGGCGTTCAATACAAACCCGTTACTACCACTGGCCGCTGAGGTAAAGCTGAGTGCAAAAAAATCTAAACTGAAATCGTTTGTCGCCACCGTGCCGGAGAGGGTTCCCGCGACCCAATTCGTCTCTTCGTCTCTCGCTTCGACCATATTCCAGAGAAAATCCGGTTCGTCGGACATGGCAATATAAATCGTACCGCTGTTCGTCTTGGCAGGCGTAGCATCGTCGGCAACCGTGTAGGTAAAACTATCGACTCCCCTGAAGTTCAGATTGGGGATATAGGTCCAGCCAACAGCTCCCAGGCTATCAGGCGGGAGGACATTCAGTGTGCCATTGGCCGGCTGACTCGTCGTCACGACCACCACGTCGTTGTCGGGGTCATCCCCCAAAGTCCCGGAGGCAACAATCGTTCCGGAACCGCTCAGATTCGGTGCAAAGACACCATAATATTCGTTCCCACCGAGTGGTTTGGTGTTGGTAACTTCGATCGTGACGTCGATCCAACCGCTCGTCGTGGTACCATCGCTCATTTGGTATTGGACCGTGTAGACTCCGGGCGTATTGGGGGCGACGTAGGTAAAGAAACCATTGGGATTCACAACAAATCCGGCGCCCTGATAGGCCGTCACCGTCAAAGAATCTCCGTCGGCATCGTAATCGTTTTGGAGTAGACTGGGAGCACCAGCAGCGAGCGAGTCGTAAGTCCGATTATGAAGCACATGGAAATGGCCATCGGGGACACCCAGCGGTGCCCGTTCGATGAGCGGAATGCTCGGCTCAAGATAGACGAACGTGTCGGATGTGTAATTCACAGCGCCGAGAGGCGTGTTCGGTTTTCCAAACTCGAATGAACCGGTTGCCCCATCGTTGGCCGAGAACCCGAGTCGCGTCTGAACGTTAAAATCGACCGTGATCGGATCGCTGGTGACCACGCCATCGGTGATCGTAAATTGAAAACTATCGATCCCCACGAATAAGTTCGTCGGTTGATAGGTGTAGGAACCGTCGGTTTCGGCAGTCAACGTGCCGCCTTGAACAGGGGTCGTGATCGTTAATGAAATCGCGTCGCCATCGGGACTCCAGACCGGATCGTTGAGGCCGATCAGCGTGAAATTGAGCGAAGTACTCGAGGCGAGTGCGAAAGAACGATCGAGTCCCCAGACCGACGCATTGGTAACTTCGATTTCGGCTGTGGCGACTGAACTGGTTTCGATTCCATCGGTGACCTGATAGGTGAAGCTGGCGGTTCCCGCACTTCCGTTGGATGCGTAGGTGTAACCGCCGGTCGTGGCCTCATAGGTGAGCGTTCCGCTAGTCGGGTTCGAGACGTTCACCAGTTGCAAGTCGTCGAAATCGAAGTCGAAATCGTTTCCCAACAAATCCTGCGGTAAAATCGCCAGCGACCCGTCGTGTGCAACCCGGAAATGATCGTCGACCGCTTCGGGAGCGATGTTCGAAATCTCTATTGTTACGGTCCCCACCGCGGAATCCACGTACCCATTGTTGGCGACGAACGTAAAAGTTTGCGTCCCCAGAAACAACGGATCAATCGGTGTAAAAGAAGCGCTCCCATCCGCATTCAAATTGAGAGTGCCGGCAGTCGGATCGGTGAGCTTGGCATAGGTCAGAGGGTTGCCGTCGGGGTCAGTCGAAGAATATTTGTCGTCGCTTAAGTTGAAGACATAACTACCGCTGCTGCTGTTTTGATGTAGGCGGACGCGCGGGCTGGCAACGAAGGGTGCGTTATTGGTGACTTCGATCGTCATCGTCGTCACTGAACTCTGTTCGGCACCATCGCTGACTTGGTAGGTGAATGTCTCGGTTCCGGCAAAACCGGCATTGGGCGAATAGGTGTAACCGCCGGTCTGCTTTCCCTGAGAATCGAGGGCGAGCGTAAGCGTGCCATTGGTGGGTTGCGTGACGATCGTCATTGTCAATTTGTCTCCGTCACCATCACCGCTATAACGGAACAGACCCGGTTCAGTTGTGACCAGGTTTTCGCCGGCATTGGCGACCACGATTCCGTCCAAAGCAATCGGAGCCAGATTGGTGACATCAAAGGTGAGTATTGCAGGCAGACTGGTTGAGACACCATCTGAAGTTGTCATCGTGACGGTGTCGGTTCCGACGAAACCGGCATTCGGGGTGTAAGTGATCGAACCGCTGAAAACAACCGGATTCGATCCCGCCCCTGCGTCGATCAGGTTAGAATAAGTCAGCGTCCCGTTTTGCGGCATGTCCGCATCGGCAATCTCGATGGTTAGCACATCCCCATCGGGATCCCAGATGTTCGGTGTGATCGAAAGCGGGTTGTCGTGTTTCACCGAGCGGCTCACATCGAAAACTTCAGGAGCCGAGTTTTCCACATCGATCGTGACGGTGATCGGCAGAGAGTCTTGATCACTGTCGTTGGCGACGAAGACAAAACTGTCGCTTCCCGAAAACGTACTATTCGGCGTGTAGACGAACGACCCGTCGCTGTTGAGTGTGAGTGTTCCATTCGTCGGTCCAGTGACCAGTGAAGCGGTCGTCAGATCGCCGTCATTATCGACTGCGGTTGCCAGAACGCCGACACCATCGACGGTCAATGTCTGGCCGTGTTTGACGCGATAGTCGCCATCAAGAGCTGTCGGAACGAAGTTGGTGACGTCGATCGTCACGGTCGCCGTGTTGCTGTCACCGACCTTGTCGTTGGCGACGAAGACAAAACTGTCGCTTCCGACAAAACCGGCGTTTGGTGTATAAGCGAACGTCCCATCGGTGTTGAACGTCAATGTTCCATTAAATGGGCCCCAGACCGGCGGATCGAGTTGCGCGAACGTCAGATCGTTTCCGTCGTTGTCAGCGGCTACGGCGGCCAGTCCCACCGTGGTGACGTCGAGCGTGTCCCCCTGATGCACCGTATAGGCCGTGTTGGAAGCCCAGGGAAGATCGTTATCGATCTTGAAAGTGACGGTTGCGTCAACACTCTCATTGGTTCCGTCGCTGACTTTGTAAGTGAAACTGTCGATCCCTGTTTTGGGTGCGGTTTGAGTGGCTGAGTCGCCGGGGTCGGGCGTGTAATCGAACGATCCGTCGGCGTTTAAGACCAGGGTTCCATAGAATGGTCCCGAGACCAGTGTCACCGTGAGTGGATCGCCGTTGGGATCGAAATCGTTCGATAATAATCCTCCTGCGGAACTCACATTAAGCGTGGTGCTGTGTGTCATCTGAAAAATGTCGTTCCCGACGCGGGGAACCGTGGCCCCAGTCGTGTCGGTCCCGATCGTATCCAGATAAACAGTGCCGTAGCTCTCGTTGACACCATCGGAAATTTTGTAGGTGAAACTGTCGGGACCGGCAGCACCGGTTGCGGGGGTGTAGGTAAAAGCCCCGTCCCCGTTCCAGACCAACGTTCCCCGACCGGTCGTTTCGACGAGCGAAAGCGCAAGCGTGTCCCCTTCGAAATCGAAGTCGTTTTCCAGGACGCCTGGCGCGTTGACGACCAACGGAACTCCCGCCTGTGCGGTATAGAGATCGGTGACGGCCGACGCGGGGGTATTGGTCACGTCGATGCGAACCGTGGCGGTTTCGCTGGAGTCGAGTCCGTCATTCACCCGAAACGTAAACCCGTCGGTTCCCACAAACCCGGCCGTCGGAGTGTAAGAGTAAGAACCATCGGCGTTGACCGTGAGCGTTCCATTGGAAACACTCGAGATTAACGTCACTGTGAGCGGATCCGATTCGGAATCGCGGGCCGTTCCCAATAACCCCGAGAGGACATCGACTGAAATCTGCGTGTCGTGATTGACTCGGATCGTATCGGGACGGGCGAATGGTTTTGAGTTATGAACTTCCAGGGATACGGTTGCCGTTTCGCTGGTATCGACACCGTCACTCACAGTGTATTGGAAACTGTCATTCCCCAGGAATCCTGCATTGGGAGTGTAGTCGAACGAGCCGTCGGCGTTTAAGACCAGCGTGCCGTTCGTGGTCGTACTCACCAGGCTGACAGAGAGCGCGTCGGTATTCAGATCGAAATCGTTCAATAGTAGTTCGTTGCTCACGGTGCTTAAGGTTCGGTCATGCACGATCCGGTAGGAATCGTTGGCCGCTGTCGGAACGGCATTGGCAACTTCAATACTCACCGTGGCGATCGCACCGCTAGTGAGACCGTCACCGATCTGGTAAGTAAAAGTTTCTGTTCCGACGTAACCGGCATTCGGAGTATAAGTCAACGTGCCGTCGAGGTTATCGACCAGGGTTCCGTTGAGGACAGTGGTGAGTTGCGAGAATGTAATCGCATCTCCATCGCTGTCGGAATCGTTGGCGACGATATCGTTGACGACAATCGTGACCGCTTCGTTCCGTCGCGTGAAGAAACCGTCGTCGAGTGACTGCGGAGCGTTGTTGACCACATTCAGGTCGACCATCACCGGCAGACTTTGTTCCAATCCGTCGCTGGCGATGTAGGTAAAACTGTCCGTTCCCGAGAAACCCGCGCTCGGTGTGTAAACGAACGAGCCATCAGCGTTTAGAATTAAGGTACCATTAAGCGGCGCGACAGAGACCGCTGCAGTCACCGCGTCGCCATCCCAGTCGAGGTCGTTCGCCAGAACACCGGTGAGAGCAGTCGTCGTGAGTGATGCATCGTGTCGAAGTGAGAACGAATCGGAAAGTGTCGCTGGGACTGTGTTCGCGACAGTGATCGTTGCGGTGGCGGGTAGACTGTCGCCGACACCATCGTTGATCGTATAGGTGAAGGAATCGGTTCCGTTTAAGAATGAGGCGTTTGGAGTATAGGTGAATGTTCCGTCGGCATTGAGTAGGAGTGTTCCATGAGTGACGTTGGTGACGAGCGAGGCGGTGAGCGTATCTCCTTCGTTGTCGCTGTCGTTCGCCGAGACACTCTCTAAAACGGTTGTGACCAGAGACGTTCCGGCATGGACGTCGTAGCTATCGTCCAAAACGTCGGGGATGGTATTGATGACGTCGAGGGTCACCGTGACCGTGGGACTATCGAGCAAACCGTCGTTGAGTTTGAAGGTGAAACTGTCGATACCCACGAACGTGGCCAGCGTCGGTGCGTAGTTGAACGATCCGTCGGCGTTTAAGACCAGCGTTCCGTTGGTTGGACCTGTGACCACAGAAGCGGTGAGTGTATCCGCTTCGACATCGAACGACGTGGAGATCACGCCGTCGAGGTTATCGACCGCGAGCGTTTGCCCGTGCGCCGCTTCGTAGGTCGTGTTGAGAACACTCGGTGCGGTATTGGAAACGTCGACAGTGACAGTGGAAGTATTACTCTGTGTCGTACCGTCATCGAGTAAATAGCTGAAACTATCCTGTCCGCTGAAACCGGCATTCGGTGTGTAGGTGAACGTGCCGTCGGCGTTCAAGACGAGGATGCCATTCGTCGGTGCCGAGACCAGCGTCGCCGTCACCGCAACTTGATTCCAGTTGAAATCGTTCGCCACCACGTTGCCGGCGAGAGGTTGGTCGTGAAACAATTGGAACGATTCGGATTCACTGACCAGAACTTGCGAATAGACCTCGATACGGACCCTTGCCTTGTTCCCTACGACGGGAAGCTGTGTCGCCGGATCGACAAATCCGTCGGCAGCAGTGTAGGTGAAACTATCGACGCCTGTAAAACCGGCATTCGGTGTGTAAGTCATCGAACCGTCGGCGCCGAGTGTCAGCGTGCCGTTGGCGACATTATCGACAAGCGACACGCTCAACGTATCGTTGTCGGTATCAATATCGTTGGCCAACGTACCGGTTGCAGCCGTGAGGATCAGCGATTGCCCCGCTAGAACCCCGAGTCGGTCTTCATTCGAGAGTGGCGTTCCGTTCACCACTTCCAGTGTGACAACAGCTTGAACCATTTCTGCGCCGTCGCTGAGTTCGTAGGTAAACGAATCGGTGCCGATGTAGCCTGTGGTGGGGGTGTAATCGAATGTGCCATCGGCGTTTAAGATCAATGTCCCGTGACTCGTACCCAGTCCGGTCACCAGGCTCACCGAGAGCGGATCGCTATCAAAATCGCTGTCGTTGACCAGCACGCCGTTTGTCGTCGTGACGTTCAAAATCCGGTCGTGGGATACGATGTAATAATTATCCGCAGCACTCGGAAGTGCGTTCGTCACTGCGATCGAGGCGGTCAAAACCAGGCTTTGCCCCACTCCGTCGGAGACCGTGAACTGAAAACTGTCGGTCCCCACAAAACCGGCATCGGGTGTGTAATTAAACGTTCCGTCACTGTTGAATGCCAGTGTTCCGTTCGCGACCGGCGTTGTCGGATTGACGAGTTGGGCGGTGAGAACATCGCCGTCACCATCTGTAGCGAATAGTAGCAGGCCATCGAGTGCATCGACCGAGAGTAGCGTATTGTGGAGCGTTGAGAAGCTGCGGTCGTTCGCTGCCGGAAGATCGTTGGTCACGGCGATCGAGGCGGTAGCCGCCAGTGTGCTTCCTGCGCCGTCGCTGACCGTATAAGTAAATGAATCGGTTCCTGCAAAACCCGGATTCGGCGTGTAGTTAAACGTACCGTCGCTGTTAAACATCAGCGTTCCGTTGGCAACATTATTTACCAGCGTTGCGGTCAAACTGTCGGTGTCGACATCGCTGTCGTTCGTGAGAACTCCTCCGGTCGCGACGTTGAGTGCACCATCGTGGAGTACCGAGAACGATTCTCCCACAGCCACCGGATCGGTATTGGTAATCGAGAGATCGACCGCGATGGGAGTACTATCGACCAAGCCATCGTTGATTTGATAAGTAAACGAATCGGTGCCAGTAAAACCCGCGTTCGGCGTATAAACGAAAGTGCCGTCGGCATTCAAAGTCAGCGTTCCATTCGCCGGTGCAGTCACGAGGCTAGCGACCAAGGGATCGGTTTCGGCATCGCCGTCGTTGAGCAGTAACCCGTCGACTAACGTCGTCGTGAGACTCGTTCCCTGATGCACGCCGTAGAGATCACCTCGCGCTGTGGGAGTGTCGTTGGTCACTTCGAGAGTGACGGTGGTCGCAAGACTCTGCCCGAACACATCGGAACTGGTGTAGGTAAACGTGTCGATTCCCACGAAGCCAGCGGTCGGCGTGTAGGTGAAAGTTCCGTCGGCAAGGAACGTCATCGTGCCATTGGTCGGCGAGGTGACCAGTGTCGCTGTGACAATATCTCCTTCGCTATCGAAATCGTTTGCGAGGACACTGTCGGTCGCCGAGACGGTCAGCGATCGATCATGTGCAACCCGATAGAAATCGACGACTGCGGCGGGTGTGTCATTCTCGACCGAAATCGAAACCGTAGCGGTTGGACTGTCGGTAAGCCCATCGTTTAGATGATAGGTAAAACTATCGGTACCGGTGAAGTTGGTGTTGGGGGTGTAGTTAAAAGTTCCATCGGCATTGAAAATCAAGATTCCACTCGTCGTGGTCGTCTCCAGAACCGCCGTGACCGCATCCCCTTCAGGATCCCAATCGTTATCGAGCAAATCGGTTGTGATCACGTTCAAAACGACGTTCGGTCCCATCACGAACGAGTTGTTCCCCACAATCGGAGCGTTGTTGGTGACTTCGATCGCGACCGTCGCTAGGTTCCCGCTGAAGATTCCATCGTCGGCTCGGTAAGTAAACGTATCGGTCCCTACGAAACCCACATTTGGCGTGTAGATCAGTGTTCCGTCGGCGTTGAGGGTCAACAGGCCGTTGGTCGGTCCGTTCCCCAGTTGCGCCGTCATTGCGTCGAGTTCCCAATCCCCGTCGTTGGAAAGTACACCGTAAGTCGTGAGCGTCAATACGGTATCGTGAGAGACGCTCAGATAATCGTTGGTGGCATGAGGAGCAAGGTTCGTGACGTTAATGGTCACGGTCTGCGGCGAACTGAAGTTCGTTCCATCGCTCACGCGATAAGTGAAGCTATCGTTGCCGGCAAATGATGCATTGGGCGTGTAGGTTAACGACCCATCTGCGAAGAGAACCAGAATTCCGTTCGTCGGTCCGGACACCAGTGCCGTCGTGAGAGGATCTCCCTGAAAATCCCAGTCATTACTCAACAAACCCGGAGCAGCGACAATCAAAGGCGTCCCATGCACGGTCACAAACGAATCCTCGCCAGCGTAAGTTTCTTCGGGATAGACAGCAAACGTCACGGTCACCGTATTACTCTCCAATCCCGTGTCCGTGGCTTTGTAAGTAAAGCTGTCGCTCCCCCGATAACCGGCGGTCGCCGTGTAAGAAAACGAACCGTCGGTGTTTAAGGTGAGCGTTCCGTTTTGCACGTTACCGACGAGAATCGTTTGCAACGGATCGTTCTCCGGATCGGTATCGTTCGCCAAGACTCCGGAGAGAGCCGTGATATCTAGTTGCTGACCTGCCACCGCACCGTAGGCATCGGCGAAGGCGACCGGGGCCGTGTTCCCCACGTTGAGTTTGACTTCGGCGGTCGCTTGCAGACCGTGACTGTCTTGAACCGTGTATTGGAACGAATCGATTCCCGTGAAACCGAAGTTCGGAGTGTAGGTAAAACTGGGATCGCCGCCCGATGTGTCTACAAAGAGTGCGCCACTGTTAGGCAGCGTGTTGGATACGAAGCTGATCGCATCGCCGTCGGGATCGGAATCATTCCCCATCGTGGCAAACGTCACTGGGATGCTCACATTGGTCACGATGATGTCGTCCACCGCAGCGGGAGCAGAATCAGGATCGACTCGGAGTTGTAAACGATAGTGTCCGGCACTTCCGGCTGAACCCGAGCCGCCGACGGCGGGATTGTAAGCGGAATTGAGGTTCCCCGAGACCCCGATGTAATACGTTCCCGCCGTCGAGACGAAATACGAAATTGCCGAGTCCTGCGAGAAACTTCCCGTGTCGGGATCGGTCGCATCGTTGTTGGCGGCGAGCTGGGTTCCCGTCGCGTCGAACAACCGTAAATAACCGTCGAGATTGCTGAACGACGAACCGTTATCGAGTTGTTGAGCATCGATATCGATCTTGAGAATGTCGTTCACCGCCAGGGTCACCGAGAAGAGATCGACATCGAGGGTTCCCTGCAGACCGTCCCCGACGATTCCTCCCAGTTCCTGTTCGATTCCGGCTGCGAGTGTAACCGAGCGGGCACTAGCCAACGTATCGTCTGCGGCGTGAACGGTCAGTGTGACTGCACCGGATGCTTCCAGTCCGCTCGGATCGGCGGCGTTGTAGGAGAGAGCATCGGAACCGGTAAATGTTGCATTCGGTGCATAGCTGAGCGTACTGTCTCCGGCGATCGTCACGATCCCGTTGGTCGGATCGGTTTTGGAAGCGATGGCGAGCGTCGTTCCCTGGGGATCGCTGTCGTTGGCCAACACGTCAAGGGAGACAGTTCCCGAATCCGCTTCGACGAAATAATTATCATCTGTCGTCACCGGCGGATCGTTCACCTGCTTGAGTAGTTGTAAGCGAAAGCGTCCCGCATCGGTTCCCACACCGCTGCCAGCCGCACTGGGGTCGTAGTGTTGGTTCGAGGTTCCCGAAACGCCGACGTAATACGTTCCCGTTGTCGTGGCGGTAAAGTACAATACCGGATCGAACCCTGTCGTGTTGCTGTCGGGATCGGTTCCGCTGTCGTTCGCCACCAGCTCCACACCGGCGGAATCGAACAATCTCAAAAAGGAATCGAGATTCCCCAGCGTACTGCCATCGTCCAGATTTCTGGCGTCGATGTCGGCGACGATTTCTTCGCCAGCGTTGAGCGTGAACTGAAACAGATCGACATCATTGAAGACTTGTGCTCCGTCGCCGACGATTCCCTCGAGTTCCTGTTCAACATCCAGCGTGAGTGTCACGCTACGGGAAGACGTGAGTGTCTCGTCGCTGGCGTGGACGTTCGCGGTTACTGTAGCCGTGGCACTTCCTCCGAAACCGTCATCGAGCGTGTAAGTGATAGTGTCGGTCCCCGTGGTCGCCGCATTGGGCTGATAGAGAATCGTGTCGGGATCGGCGACACTGTCGATGGTTGCGGTTCCGCTCGTGGGAATCGTTGTCGAAGCGATTGTGATCGGGTTGCCATCGGGATCACTGTCGTTGGCGAGAACTTCCAGCGTCACTTGTCCGGAATCCTCTTCGAGCGTGAAAGCATCATCCAGGGCCACGGGAGGATTGTTGCCGAGTAACGTCAATTGTAGAACGTACTCGCCCAGACTGCCGACCGCACCCATCCCTAATGTGTTGGGATTGTAAAGTTCGTTCCCTTTCCCGGAGATGCCGACATAGTAGTCTCCGCTGGAAGGTGCAGTGAAGGTGATTGCCGAATCGAGATGATGCACGCCGGTGTCCGGATCGTTAGCATCGTCGTTCGAGGCGAGTACGGTTCCTGAGGCATCGAAGATTCTCAGGAAACTGTCGAGGTTACTGAGCGAGACTCCGTTATCGAGTTCGTCGGCATCGATATCGGCGATGAGTTGTTCACCGGCGGTGAGTGTGACCTTGAATAGTTCGACGTCTTTGTCGCCTTGATCGCCATCGCCGATCGAGCCTTGGAATTCCTGTTTGACGTTTGAGACGAGCGAAGTGGCTCTGGCCATTGCGATTAGGTCATCGGACTGGTGAATCGCGATATTGACCGTGGCGGTGTCGGTTTCCAATAAGGCGTTTTGCAGCGTGTAGGCAAACGTGTCGGTTCCGGAATAACCGAGAGTGGCGTTGTAGATCAGAACGTCGTTGCCGCCAGGCGGTGCAGGTGGAGGAGCACCGCCACCGGGCTGAATCGTCGCCGTTCCGTGTAGCGGCGTTCCGACCGAAGAAATCGTCAGACCCATTCCGTCGGGGTCGAAATCGTCAGACCCATTCCGTCGGGGTCGATATCGTTATCGAGAACATCCATCGAGACATCGGCGGTGTCCTGCTCGAAAAAGTAAGAATCGACCACTCCGGTGGGTAGAGTCAGCATCGTGCGGTCTTCGAGACGCTGAACGATGTCGATCGGTTTGGGGTTCCAGTCATTCCAGCGACGAAAGCGACGCCTTATCGAGCGGGGGGTTCTACGTGATCCAATTCCCCAAAACCGAGTGCTGCGCAAATTCTCCAACCAGGACGCCAGAATCATGCTGCTTCTCCCTGATGAGTTTGGTAAGACGATTACATACGAAGTGTGTTCTCTGCAATGCGTACATCCCCGAACGGGTTCCCGCACGCATCAACGCACCGGTAAGGCCGATGCAATCCTCCACTCGATGTAACCGCTCAACCGATTCACAGAGACAAGTCGATGAACTCTTTTTTGTCTGTCGTGCAAAGCAGCTTTGAGAACGATTGAAAACCAAGAAACCATAACGGTTGCAAAATGTCAATCGCTAAAATCGATCCTTGAAAATTTTTCAGAATTATAATTTACGATCCCCCTCGGTGGTAATGTCATCACCCATAAGGATGATGAATGACTAGCAGCAGAATACTCGAACAAATCGATAATGATCGATAGGCTTTGCGTAACCGTTCACACGTCGAATAGTAATTCTGGTGTGGGGTTGCCTTTGAAGTTTGCCTGGACGGCTTTTGTGACCAAGTCGATGACACTGTGGTTTTGTTGGCGGCAGGTTTCGATCACGCTTAACATCGTCTCGACGAATCGACTTCCCGATTTACTTTGTGTGCCGAACGACAGCCTTCGCCAGTCCCGATGTAAGTGATATCCGACAGCCACACGGTGTCCACGTTTTCCTGCTTGAACTCGCGGTTTAACACGTTTTCTGCCAGTGGATTAC
>Ga0114931_10004911_pt1 | contig 16607 bp, 18 predicted proteins | sample 2SBtaG_FD_89579 | JGI IMG/M metagenome (GOLD analysis project Ga0114931, IMG submission 89579) | Deep subsurface microbial communities from Kolumbo volcano to uncover new lineages of life (NeLLi) - 2SBTROV14_V59a metaG | ecosystem: Environmental > Aquatic > Marine > Volcanic | place: Kolumbo...
CGCTGAATTGTGATCCGCAGTTCTTCCCTGATAATTTCTTGCTGTTTCTCGGCAATTTGTAGTTCTGCCTGGCGTTTGATCTGACCTTTAACCACTTCAAGTCCTTTGTCGACCCAAAGCGGAGTCTGGTAAAGATCGTATTCAAGATCGTCAAAAATGACGTCCTCGTAAAGAGGAATATCAATACCGGCGATATTCCTGTCGCGGTTTTGATTTCTTTGACCTGGGAAAAATCATGCAAATCGATCTCCTCGGCGAAAACATCCGCCCAATCTTCAACCTCGGCGATTACACGCTTTGTTTCTTGCCGAAGACTGTCAACGAGGTTCTGAATGATGCGGATTTCTGCCAACAACTGTTTCTTTTTCAACTCCAGCGTGGGCAAATAGCGCGTAAATCTTTTCAGATTATCTTTTTGCTTTTTGAGTTCGTTTTTTGTTAATTTTATTTTCGCCACGAAAGCATCCCTCTATTTACCATTGGTCGGCCAAAATTCCTGAATCAATTCCGTTCGCAGGCGGGTTTCTTCGGAGGTAAAGCATTCCGCCAAAATTTGCCAGCCGCGATCCAATGCTTCTTCCAAAGGAATATTTACGGACAAATCCATCATTTGATTGCGGAACAGGCTGCCGTATTTGAGCAGCTTTTGATCCCAGCTACTCATGCGGAAACCCATGGATCGCTTTTCTTCGGTCTCCATGTACTGGGCGTAGAGCTGAATCATCCCGTCCATGATAGCGCGGTGATCCTTGCGACTTTTTTCAGCGCTATTCACTTGCTGTTTAAGTCGACTGAGTGAACCAAAAGGATCGATGTATCCGTTATGTAAATAAAATTGCCCTTCCGTAATGTAGCCGGTGTTATCCGGAACCGGGTGGGTTACATCGTCGCCGGGCATGGTGGTTACGGCAAGAATGGTGATGGAACCGGCACCTTCAAAATCCACGGCCTTTTCGTAACGCGCAGCCAACTGGCTGTACAAATCGCCAGGATAGCCGCGGTTGGATGGAACCTGTTCCATGGTAATGGCAATCTCTTTCATGGCATCGGCAAAGTTGGTCATATCGGTTAACAGCACCAGCACTTCTTTGCCTTTGAGGGCAAATTTTTCTGCTACAGCCAGGGAGAGGTCGGGAACCATCAGACTTTCGACAATCGGGTCCGACGCGGTATTCATGAAAAAGATAGAACGAGTAAGCGCGCCGCCTTTTTCGAGCACATTCCTAAAATTCATATACTCGTCATATTTCAGCCCGATGCCGCCGAGGATGATCATATCCACTTCGGCCTGGAGTGCAATGCGCGCCAGCAGTTCGTTATAGGGTTCACCGGAAACGGAAAAGATCGGCAGCTTTTGCGACACGACCAGAGAATTGAAAACATCGATCATTGGAATATTTGTTCGGATCATTTTGCGCGGAATGATTCTTTTTGAAGGATTTACACTCGGCTCTGCCACGGGAATCAAATTTTCCGTCAACAGCGGTCCTTTATCACGCGGATTGCCGGCGCCGTCAAAAATTCGTCCCAGCATGTCGTCGGAAAACGTAACCTGCATGGGATGCCCGAGAAAGCGGACTTCGTCATTGATTGACACGCCGCGGCTGCCGGCGAAAACCTGCAGAGAAACCATGTCGCCTTCCAGCTTGATCACCTGCGCCAGGGATTTGCCGCGTCGGGTCGTAATCTCCGCAAGTTCTTCATAAGCCACACCCGGGGCTTTGACCGTGATGACATTGCCAACGATTTGTGATATTTTATTATAAACTTTTCTCATTTCCCGACTGCTCCTCTATTAATTTCTCTATAGATTCCTGCTGTTCTTTGAATTGGGCCGAATCCATATCGATATAATTCCAGTCAATAAAAGCCTGACGAAGACGATTGAAGAAACTTCGTGCATCATCTTTGCTATCAAACGGAAACTCTGTTTTTAAAACTTTATGGACACTTGCAAAAATTTGTTTTTGTCTTTTGTCATTTGTTGCGGCATCGACTTTGTCAAACGCGTTTTGTTGCAAATACACGCTGTCCAGTAATTCGGATTTGAGGTAAAGTTCAAAATCTTCGATAGAAGTTCCTTCCTCTCCCACAACCATCATCATCTGATTGACGTCATTTCCTTTTTCCAGAATATCTCTTGCATCATGAGTAACATCTTCCGGGATGAAACTAGTATATTTTGACCAACTTTCCAGAGGATGAATTGCCGGAAACCGTCGTGCATTGGCGCGGTCGCGCGACAAACCGAGAAATGCGCCGACAACCTTGAGCGTAGATTGGGTCACCGGTTCTTCAAAGTTACCGCCGGCAGGGCTAACCGTTCCCCCAATGGTCAAGCTTGCAATTCGACCATCATTCAGTTCCACCAAACCGGAGCGCTCGTAAAATTCAGCGATTCGTGATTCAAGATAGGCGGGAAAGGCTTCTTCGCCGGGGATTTCTTCCAGACGCCCGGAAAGCTCGCGCATCGCCTGCGCCCAGCGAGAGGTCGAATCAGCCAGGAGAAGGACGTCCAAACCCATCTGGCGATAATATTCGCCCAAAGTAACAGCCGTATAAACCGACGCCTCACGTGCAGCCACAGGCATGGAACTGGTGTTACAGATTATAATCGTTCGTTCCATCAGCGATTTGCCGGTGCGTGGATCGATCAATTCCGGAAATTCCCGCAGCACTTCCACGACCTCGCCCGCACGTTCACCGCAAGCCGCCACGATAACAATATCAACCTCAGCGTATCGGCTGATGATATGCTGCAACACTGTTTTGCCTGCTCCAAAAGGACCGGGTATACAAAAGGTGCCGCCTTTGGCTACCGGAAAAAACGTGTCGATAATTCTTGCCTGGGTAATTAATGGCTCGGTGGGAACCATTTTGTCGCGATAGGCTTCGACAGGAATTTTGACCGGCCAGTTGAACGTCATGCTGATCTCGTGGATATTGCCGCGTTCGTCTTTCAATTTTGCCAGAGTATCAGTTATTGCATAATCACCGGCAGATACAATATCCTCGACCGTATATTCGCCCTGAAAATGAAAAGGAACCATAATTGCGTGTTCAAAAATTCCTTCGGGTACATGCCCCAGCGCGATCCCTCTGACGACAGTATCCCCTTTTTTCACTTTTGGTGTAAAAGCCCATTTATTTGAATCATCCAGGGCTGTTAAGGAAACACCGCGCGGCAGAAAGAAACCGTATTTCTCGGCCAGTTCGGGCAATGGATTTTGAAGTCCGTCAAATACCTGGCCAAGCAAACCGGGGCCGAGTTGAACGGACAAAAGTTCACCGCTAAACTCGACCGAATCGCCAATTTTTATTCCCTTGGTACTTTCAAAAACCTGTAAAAATGAAACGCCGTCACCAATCCGCACGACCTCTGATTTTAGCCTTTCGTCCCCGTGAATAATAAAGGCAACCTCATTCTGCATAATGTTTCCTTCAAAGGCAACGGAGACCATATTTCCATTGATACCAACAATTTTTCCAAGATTCCGGTTCATATATTTACCTCATAAAGCTTTTGAAATTTTTCCAGGCCTTTTTCTTTGTTAAAAGTAAACAGCCTCCGCAGTATTTGCAGTTTCAGATAATACAAAATAATAAATCCAAGATCAAAATGGTGCTCATGTTCCATTTCGTCGATGAAATCCCATTTTAGTTTCATTAACTTGAGTTCAATCTCCAGCGGATTTCCTTCTTTTATAACGGACACGGGAAATGAAACAGGCTTGTAATCCTGATTGTTTTGCTTTGCCAGACGCCAATTGAAAATATCATCGCGCAATGATGATTCAAATCTTTTATAGTTTAAAAGAGTGGGGGGAAATTTCCCCGCAAGAGAGAAATCGTTAATATCCACCTGGGAAAGAAGGCGAAAATCCTTGGCGCTCAGCCATTTCTCCGCCTCAGCTAAAAAATAGTCCATGGACATGTTCGTCTCACGGCCAAAAAAGAGCATTGGCAACTGTGCTACAAAGTAATAATATTTGTCCATCTCACTTTTCCAAAATTTCTTTCAGGGTGGGATTGAGAAGAGATTTTAAAACCTCCGCAATGGCCTCATCAGAAAAATCATAATAAACCTGGTCTCCCTTCATCCCTATGCGAAATCCCTTGGAAATGTCCTGGCTGGTCTTGAGTGTAATTGTGTTTCTTGCTTCTTCCTGCAGCCCGGAGAAAAGCAAATCCTGCAGCTTTTCTTTGTCATTGCTGTTCAACACAACTTCTTTGTTGTCATCTTTGGCCCAGGTGTCTGCAATTTTTAGAATAAGTTCTTTGAGGAATTCAGGTGAAAGTGTGTTGGAAACTTGTTTTTTAAAAACGTTGTCGAAAAGAGAATTTATTCTTTCTTTGAGTAAAAGTTCCGTGTTGCGCGCAGCCTGCTTTATCTCTGCTTCAGCATTTGCCTGCAACTGCTTCGATTGACGTTTCCCGTCCTGAACAATTGATTCGGCGTCCTTTTTCGCTTTATCAATTATTGAAGCTGCTTTTTGTTTCGCCTCCTTGAGTAATTCATCTGAAGTCTGCTGTGCTTCTTCAATACCTTCCTTTTTTATTTTTTCGATCAAGTTTTCCAATTTTACATCCATGTAAATGGCTCCTTTTCCAATAAAAAACGGTGGGTATTCATATTAAAATCAATCGATAAATATAATTAATTGAACAAAGAATTGCAAATACATTATTGAAAGTGCTGTAAAACCTCAGTCACTGGTGGGAAAAAAAGATCCTTACAGTAAAACAAAGTATATCTTAACAATATGATAAAGCAAGTCACTCCGGCGAATGCCGGAGTCTCCCGGAATGACTCGTCCAACCAGTGTCATAAAATCTTGATAAAATTTCCCACACATAACTGATATGCTACAAAGTGCTCGATGAAATAAAAGCTGCAGGGAGTAAATCGATGGTGCATTCTCGAGTTGAAAACCGGGCCAAAAGATTGTAAAGCTCGATCCAAAGTTAGTGATATTTACGGAAAATAACACGAATTGCGGGTGACATTTTGCGAAGAGGGCAGTTCATGAATTCATTTCTATTTTCGCTCGATTTGCAAAAACCATTTATAAAATTCGGGATTGCCATAGGTTTTTGTCCAGGCATCATGTCCGGCATCCGGGTAAACAGTAAACCTGACTTTGCCGCCGCATTTTTTCAGGGCATCGACCATTTCCTGCGATCTGCTGATGGGTACGGTTTGGTCTTTTGCCCCGTGAAAAACTCACGTCGGGACATTTTTCAGTACGCACACTTTTGATGTATCGCCACCGCCACAAATGGGAGCAATGGCAGCAAATCTATGTGGATATTGTATCGCCAGCGCCCAGGTACCGAAACCACCCATGCTGAGGCCGGTCAAATAGATTCGTTTTTCATCAACACGGTATTTCTTTACGATCTCATCCAGCAGAGGAATGAGAATATCATTCGACCATTGTTGTTCTTTTGGGCATTGCGGAGAAAGAACAATGAACGGAAAATCCGGCACCTGCTCCACAATTTTTGGCGGACCGTGCTTTTTAACGGAATCAATCACCGAGCCGCGTTCTCCGGAGCCGTGGAGAAAAAGAATAAGCGGCCAATCTTTTTTCTCCTCGTTGTATTTATCCGGCAGAAAGAGCAAATAATTAACATTTGTTTCATTTGCTTCGATGTTAAAAGTGTGCGCGTGCTGACCCACAGGTTTTCTCAAACCGAACAAAACAGGCGCGCAATCCATTTGCAGAAACATCGATAGAACGGCAACCAGAACAAGCGTGGCCTTTTTCAAAAGTGCACCTCTGTTTGATGAAGCTGAAAAATATTTTGCTAATTTACGCGGAATCAAAGCAAAAAGCAAATGCTAATTCTTTTAACTTGATTATATCTTTTGATTTCAGTATGATTAAAAAATTATCAAATTTAACCGGAGGATGAAATGATGAAACAACTGAGATGGGGTCTCATCGGTTGCGGTGATATTTCCGAGAAACGTGTCGCTCCGGCATTGCGCGACTTGGATAACTGCGACCTGGTTTCAATAAATCGGGCAAACTATGCCAGGGCGGAAGCATTTGCACATCAGTTTGGTGCACGAAAATGGACAAAAGATTGGCGGGAACTTGTTGAGGATGATGAAATAGAGGCCGTTTATATTGCCACGCCTGTTTACCTGCACGCTGAAATGACAATCGCGGCTGCAAATGCGGGAAAACATGTTTTGTGTGAAAAACCCATGGGCATGAATACCGCCGAGTGTGACAGCATGATTGATGCGTGTGAATCGAATGGCGTAAAACTGGGTGTTGCCTACTATCGCCATTTTTATCCGGCTGTAGAGCGAATCAAAGAAATAATAACATCGGGAGAAATTGGCATTGTCGCCAACGCACAAATCAACAATTTTGAACCGTTTAATCGCAGGCCGGGTGAGCCGCGTTATTGGCTGCTTGAAAAAGAGAAATCCGGTGGCGGCCCGATGATGGATATGGGATGTCATCGCATTGAAGTTTTTACAAATATTCTTGGACCGGTTCTGGAGGCCAAAGGCTTTTTAACGAATGTTTTGTACGAACGCCAAGTTGAAGACACAGCCATTGCCCACTTGCTTTTTGAAACCGGTACATCTGCTGTTTTGACCTCCTCACATGCTGCGTTTGAACCGCAGGATACACTGGATGTTTTTGGCTGCAAAGGTTCGATTCATGTTCCTGTTTTGAACGAAGGAACGATGACTATTAAAACGCGCGATGGTGAGAGAATAGAAAAGCATCCGCCGCATAACAATGTTCATCAGCCTTTGATTGATGATTTTACCCACGCTGTGTTTGATAACCGCGAGCCGAGCGTAACCGGAAAGATGGGACGGGAAGTAACTGTGGTTGAAGATATGATTTACGAACGGGTTTTACCTCGGTGAAAAGTTCATCCCGGCGAAAAATTTGTGTTTTCACAACCGTCCACCGACCCTATGATGTCCGCGTTTTTCATCGCGAGGCGCGCACACTGGCAGCGCAGGGATACAATGTTGTTCTTTTGGTACATGCCGATTTTCAAATCGAAAAGAAATATGGCGTCACTCTCAAAGGTGTTCCGCGTCCGGGCAATCGTTTTTTTCGCCTGCTCAGCATTTATCGTTTTGCCCGCAGGTGCCTCAAAGAAAGGGCGGATGTTTATCATTTTCATGATCTCGAACTTTTACCGCTCGGCGTATTTCTAAAATGGGTGACGAAAAAACCGGTTATTTACGATTGTCATGAAAATTACCCGGAAGCCGCGTACGAGCGGGCGTGGTATCCCGACTGGTTCAAACCTGTGCTCGCCAGGTTTATCGCGACAATGGAACCGGCCCTGGCAAAACAACTGGATGTTGTCATTTGTGTGGTGCCGGATCAGCAAGAAAGATTTAAGGCGGCAGGATGCCGCACGCTTTTGCTGCGCAACTTGCCGCGCCTGGAGGTTTTTAACACCGCTTTGCAAAAGCATCCTCCAAAGCTCGACAGAATTATTTATGTCGGCGGATTAACGATCGTGCGCGGGGCAAAGTTGATGGTGGAAATTATGAAAGAATTGCAAGCGGCACATCCTTCCACCAAGCTGCTCTTGCTCGGCCCTTTTAATGAACCACATGTGGAAAAGGATGTGAAAAAATATATTGCCGAACTTGGATTGGAAAAGCAAATCGAACACATTCAATTTGTGCCACATCAGGATGTGGCAGAATATGTAGTCCAATCCAAAATCGGCTTAATTCCCTGGCAGAAAAACAAGCAAATGCTGCGAATGGTATTTCCCAACAAAGTGTTTGAATACATGGCCTGCAGTGTACCACTTGTTGCAAGCAACTTGCCGAGCCTGAAATACATTTTAGATCGATCGGGAAGCGGGATATTAGTTAAAGCGGATGACGCCAAAGCACACGCCCGGGCTATCGCCGAGCTTTTGGATGACAAGAAAAAGTCCATTGAACTTGGACAAAGAGGCCGGGAGTTTGTTAAGGAAAAATTTAATTGGGAAATTGAGGCAAAAAAACTGGTTGAATTTTATAGCAAGTTATGAGATGGATTTCACTCGAATCGCAGTAATTAGAATGACACCAGATCAGAAAAGTCAATAATTTTCTGACATAAAAAAACAAGACCTGTAGCTGAACCCTGTACGTCATTCAGGAAGAATCTTGTCGGGAAAAGACTGGACCTAAAATTTTATTTAATCGTCTGGCCAACAAGATTCTTACAGAAAGACACGGGTTGCAATGGCATTGTTCAGTTGACAGTATATACAAGCCCACAAGACTCGCGTTCTTTATGCAGGGAGCAAATAGCGGACCTTGGGATTAGTCATTGAAAAGTGTATAAACCTTGAATTGATTGATAGAATTCAATGAGACTTTTGCAAAATAAGAAATCATATTTGGTTTTTTGCGAGCAGACATTTTTTTGGAATAAATTATTTACAGAATAGGTTAGATATTATAAACAAGACCAAAATAGTCCTATTTATAACATGTTTAGAATCAGCAAAAAAACAGAATACGGCATCCTGGCCGTTCAATATATCTGCTCCACGAAAGCGGATCGGGCAGCTACGGTGAGGGAGATTGCCGAGAAACATAAAATATCGCCAACTCTCCTTGCGAAGATTTTGCAGCAGCTTGCAAAGAAAAATATCATCTGCTCTGTTCAGGGTCCTCGCGGCGGCTATATTATGAACAGCGATGCCGGAAAGATTTCTTTGGCTGATGTTTTTGAGGCCATCGAAGGTCCGCTGCATTTAACGGAATGCGATATTGAGGATCACTCGTGCAGCCGTTATGAGGATTGTACTTTAAAAGACGGCTTTGCACCGATACAACAACAGCTAGCAGATTTTTTCAGGAATATTTTAATCAAAGATTTAGCAGCCAATAGGACTGGCCAATATGAGATACAATAATTATATAGGAGAAGTACTCAATGAGTACAGAAGTTGATCAACTGGAGCAGCTTGCAAATCAGGAATATAAATATGGATTTGTGTCCGACATCGAGGCCGATTCGGTACCGAAAGGGTTGAACGAGGAAATTATCCGGCTGATTTCAAAAAAGAAAAACGAACCCGAGTTTTTGCTGGAATGGCGGCTCAAGGCGTACCGCCACTGGCTGACAATGAAAGAGCCAAATTGGGCAAATATAAAATATCCACCCATTAATTATCAGGATATTGTTTATTATTCCGCCCCCCGAAAGAAGGATGGTCCCAAAAATCTGGACGAGGTTGACCCTGCCATTTTGGAGATGTATAACAAACTGGGAATTCCGTTGGAAGAACAAGAGGTTCTCGCTGGCGTTGCAGTGGATGCGGTTCTTGACAGCGTTTCAGTCGCCACGACTTTTAAGGAAAAACTTTCCGATTTGGGGATTATCTTTATGTCGTTTTCCGAGGCGGTGCAGCACCATCCCGACCTGGTGCAAAAATATCTTGGCAGTGTTGTACCCTCTGCAGACAATTTTTTTGCCGCACTCAATTCAGCAGTTTTCAGCGACGGTTCTTTTGCATACATCCCGAAAGGCGTTCGTTGTCCAATTGAATTATCGACCTATTTTCGCATCAATGCGGCCAATACCGGCCAGTTTGAGCGCACACTGATCGTTGCCGACGAAGGAAGTTATGTCAGCTATCTCGAAGGATGTACCGCGCCGATGCGCGACGAGAATCAGCTTCATGCGGCCGTGGTCGAACTGGTAGCACTGGACAATGCGCAAATCAAATATGCAACCGTGCAAAACTGGTACCCCGGTGATAAAAACGGCAAGGGTGGAATTTACAACTTTGTAACCAAACGCGGTTTGTGTGCCGGCGTTAATTCAAAAATTTCCTGGACCCAGGTTGAGACGGGCTCTGCCATTACCTGGAAGTATCCAAGCTGCATTTTGAAAGGAGATCATTCCGTCGGCGAGTTTTATTCAGTTGCCATGACAAATAATCACCAGCAGGCCGATACAGGGACAAAGATGGTACACATTGGCAAGAACACAACAAGCACAATTGTCTCAAAAGGCATTTCAGCCGGCGTATCGCAGAACAGTTACCGCGGTCAGGTTAAGGTTTTGAAAAATGCGACGAACGCAAGGAATTTTTCCCAATGTGATTCGTTGCTGATCGGTGATAAATGCGGCGCGCATACTTTTCCGTATATTGAAGTCAAGAACAGCAGCGGAAAAGTGGAACACGAAGCAACAACATCAAAAATTGGTGATGATCAGATTTTTTATTGCAATCAGCGCGGCATTTCCAATGAAGATGCCGTATCCATGATTGTCAATGGATTTTGTAAAGAAGTGCTGGCAGAACTGCCGATGGAATTTGCCGTGGAAGCGCAAAAGCTGCTCGGCGTAAGCCTTGAAGGAAGTGTAGGATAATTTTATTGGAGATTTGTAATGATGTTAGAAATTAAGAATTTGCACGCATCAGTCGAGGGAACTGAAATATTAAAAGGTATCAATTTAACGGTAAATGCAGGTGAAGTTCATGCGATCATGGGACCGAATGGTTCCGGCAAAAGCACGCTCGCACATGTTCTTTCCGGTCGGGAAGAATATGAGGTTACCGACGGCTCGGTCATTTATGAAGGTAAAAACCTATTGGAAATGTCGCCAGAAGATCGTGCCAGAGAAGGGGTTTTTTTGGCGTTTCAATATCCTGTGGAAATCCCCGGCGTGAATTCAGCTTATTTTTTACGCACAGCACTCAATGCTGTGCGGCAAAATAACGGCTTGGACGATATTAGTGCGTTTGAATTTCTCAAGCTTGCCCGTGAAAAAATGAAACTGGTGGACATGGACGAAAGCTTTTTAAAGCGATCCGTGAATGAAGGTTTTTCCGGCGGTGAGAAAAAACGCAATGAAATTTTACAAATGGCTGTGCTGGAGCCCAAACTGGCCATCCTCGATGAGACAGATTCGGGTTTGGATATCGACGCTTTAAAAATTGTCGCCCATGGCGTTAATGAGCTAAAAAATGAGAATAACGCCGTTATTGTGGTGACGCATTACCAGCGACTGCTAAATTATATCGTACCCGATTATGTGCACGTACTTTACAAAGGCAGGATTGTCAAATCAGGTGGAAAAGAACTGGCTTTGGAGTTGGAAGAACAAGGGTATGATTCGATTAAAAACGGTGCTGCAAAAAGTCAAGATGTAGCCGTCTGACAGGAGTAAAGTAAAAAAATGAATATGAATAAAGAAAAAGAATGGTATCTCGCCAATTTTGCGGCGTTTGAAAAAAAGCTGAACGGCGGAGCAAGGACACCGTTGCATCAACTGCGAAAGGCGGCTTTGCAACGTGTCGAAAAAAACGGTTTTCCATCTGTCCGCGAGGAAGAGTGGCGATTCACCAATGTTTCATCCATCGAGAGTACGAAATTTAACCCCGTTGACGCAGAGGAGCAAAAGGAGATTAATCGCAGCACACTGCAGGAATATCTTTTCGAGGATTTGACGCCGAATCGCCTGGTTTTTGTAAACGGCCGGTTTTCGTCTCAACTCTCCTCCCTGTCCGATTTGGCTCAAAATATAAAATTTGATAATCTTGCCCTCGAGTTAAAAAATAATCAGGATATTCTGCTGCCACACCTGGCAAAGCACGCGGATTATAAAAAGCATGCTTTTACGGCATTGAACACCGCTTTCCTGAGCGAAGGTGCTTTTATTTACATTCCCAAAAACATCGTTGTTGAAGAGCCGCTGTATATTTTGTATATTTCCATGGATAGCGGCGAATCCTTTGTTACGCATCCGAGAAATCTGTATATTATTGAAGCAAATGCCCAGGTGAAAATAATTGAAAGCTATGTGGGATTCGGACAGGAGAAATATTTTACGAATCCAGTGTCGGAGATTGTTCTGGCTGAAAATGCGATTGTGGATCATTATAAAATCCAGCGGGAAAATAAAAGCGCTTATCACATTGCCGTTACCCAGGTAAATCAAAAAAAAGACAGTAATTATACGTCGAATTCATTTTCCTATGGCAGCGCTCTGGCGCGCAATGACATTAGCACTGTTCTCGACGGTGAGGGTGCTGAATGTACATTGAACGGCTTGTACATGGCCAATGGAAAACAGCACGTGGATAATCATACTCTTATTGACCATGCAAAGCCGCATTGCAATAGTCACGAATTGTATAAAGGTATTTTGGATGATCGCGCGCGGGCTGTCTTTGGCGGCAAGATTCATGTGCGCCCTGATGCCCAGAAAACCGATGCGATTCAATCGAATCAAAATCTGATTCTTTCCGAAGATGCAACGGTTGATACCAAGCCGCAATTGGAAATTTTTGCCGATGACGTTCGCTGCACACACGGAGGAACAGTAGGCCAGCTCGATGACGACGGTGTTTTCTATCTGCGATCTCGCGGAATCGATAAACAATATGCGCGCAACATCATGATCCAGGCATTTGCAGGACAAGTGACTCACAAGATAAAACTTGAGGGCTTGCGGGAAAAAATGGATGACCTGGTTTTTTCGCGCTTACACGACGGACATCTGAGCGACAACTAATTCTTGTTAAAAAGAGGAGAAATATTTATGGCATCTGAAGAACTGGATGCATTGATGGAAAAAATTGTTGAAAAAATCAAAAAGTGCTATGATCCCGAGATTCCGGTTAACATCTATGATCTTGGATTGATATACGAAATCAATATTGATGAACATAACGCAGTGGACATTAAAATGACGCTGACATCACCCATGTGTCCGGTAGCACAATCATTGCCCGAAGAAGTTCGGCAAAGAGTATTGGAGGTTGAAGGTGTTGAAAAAGCAGATGTGCAAATTGTATGGGATCCGCCCTGGTCGTGGGATTTGATGTCGGACGAAGCCAGACTTCAAATGGGAATGATGTAAACAAAAGGAGAGAAATGAGCAAAACAAAAGCAGTATTGGCATTTGACAGATTGGAAGAAGGGAAGCCACGCCGGGTAAAAGTGGATGGTGAGGAGATTGCACTTGTTCGATTGAATGACAAAGTCTATGCCCTCGAGGATCGTTGCTCCCATGAGGACTATCCTTTGTCCGAAGGCTGGGTTGATGATGGTAAGTTATGCTGTTCTCTACACGGCGCACAATTTGATCCGGCCACGGGCGAGGCTTTGACACTGCCGGCATACGAAAACGTCCGCACCTATCCTGCGCGCGTAATCGACGGTACTGTTGAAATTGATCTGGAATGAGAGGAATAACGATGGAAACCCAAATAAAGGAGAACACATCTTTCGATGCGGATAAAATCCGTGAACATTTTCCTGTTTTTTTTCAGCCTGAAAATGAAGGACTAATTTATCTTGACAGCGCCGCAACCACGCAGCGTCCCCGTGAAGTCCTGGCTGCCGGCACAGAATTTTATGAAAAATTTAACGCCAATGCACACCGCGGTGCTTACAAAATTGCGGAAAAAGCCACAGAAGCCTATGAGAGGGCGCGTGAAAAAGTCGGTCAATTTATCGGGGCAAAAGACTCGTCCGAAATTGTTTTTGTGCGCAGCACAACCGAAGCGATAAACTTTGTTGCCTATGGATGGGCGCGAAAATTCATCAGCGCAGAGGATGAAATTATCGTTTCTGAAATGGAGCATCACAGCAATCTCGTTCCCTGGCAAATTGTTGCGCAAAAAACCGGTGCCAGGCTGCGCTTTTTGAGAATGAATGAAAACGGCGTTCTGCCCCTCGAACAACTCGATTCGCTCCTGTCAACAAAAACAAAGCTGGTCGCTATTACGCATGTTTCCAATGTGTTGGGGACAGTTAATCCGGTAAAAGAAATTATTCAGGCGGCGCACAATGTTGGCGCTAAAGTTGTGGTGGACGGCGCGCAGAGTGCTCCGCATCTTCCAGTCAATGTCGTCGATTTGGACGCGGATTTTTTCGCTTTTTCCGGCCACAAAATGCTGGCGCCTATGGGCATCGGCGTCCTTTATGGAAAAACCGCCTTGCTTGAAGAAATGGATCCGGTCTACTATGGCGGCGAAATGATTAAAGATGTGGATTATTATCAATCGACCTGGAATGATCTGCCATGGAAATTCGAAGCGGGAACGCAGAACATTGCCGGAGCCATCGGACTGGGGGCTGCCATAGATTTTATCAACAACGTCGGGATAGACAACATTCGCAAACACGATCACTTTCTGACTGAATATGCATTAAATGAATTGAAAAAGATAAATGATCTTGTTATATTGGGGCCGATGAATAACAGAGGGCCAGCCATTTCATTTAACCTGGACAATATTCACGCCCACGATTTGGCCACGTTTCTAGATCAAAAAAACATAGCTATCAGATCGGGACACCATTGTGCAAAGCTGGTCATGAAAAAATTTAATGTAGCAGCAACGGCAAGAGCCAGTTTTTATCTTTACAATACGAAAACAGATATTGATGCCCTTGTCCACGCTTTAAATGAAGCGAAGGGATATTTTTCAAAATGGCGTTAGATGAATTATATCAGGAAATCATTCTTGAGCATTACAAAAAACCAAAAAATATGGGCTTACTTGAACACGCCGATATTAAGGTTGAAGGCAAAAATCCTTTTTGCGGAGATGAAATTGAGCTTGCCATCAAGCTAAAGGATGATATCATTGAAAATGTAACTTTTGATGGCAGTGGCTGCGCCATCAGTCAAGCCTCCGCATCCCTGATGACGGAAAAAATCAAAGGTAAAAGCATTTCTCAGGTAAAAAAACTCATCTCTACATTTAAAAAGATGGTCAAAGGAGAAGAAGACAGTCAGATCAATAAAGATAACCTCGAAGAACTTTTAGCGTTGCAGGGCGTTTCCGAATTTCCCAGCCGAATCAAATGCGCATTGCTGGCCTGGAATACACTTTTGCTGGGTTTGGACGAAAAATTAAAAAAACAAGCCGGAGAAAAATAATATGCCAAAAGTAATTACATTTACTTCCGAATTGAAAATATTCAAAACAATTGCTCAACTGCAAGATCTCGACAATAAAGTGAATGATTTTATTAAGCAAAATAGCGTAGAAAAAATTCATTCTGTCAGCGATACAACGACTGCGGATGAAACAGGCACGACGATCGGCATCATTCGTGTTTTGGCCTATAATTAATGCCAAGTAGCAAGCTCATAGTTCTTTACAAAGTTTAAAGTTATCTGAATGAAATCTTTCAAAAATATATATATCATCCTTCCTCTTATGTTGCTGGCTGCCTTTCTGATGGGTTGCCACAAAAAATTTTCATCTGCAGATTATTATCCCATGAAAAAAGATTATACGTGGGTTTATTCAGGACCTACCAGTAAAATCAAGATTACCGATGAAAAGGACCTCGCCAGTGGTAGCCAGTTTACGCTTACCTATTACGATTCACTGGGAGAAGAATCATGGCAGGAAGTTTTTGTGCAGAAAGAAAGCGGCTTGTACTGGCTTTCCTTTATATCCAGGCTGACCTCACCGTCGAATATTACTTTTAATCCCCCACTGCCCATTACACCAATGTCTAATAAAATTGGCACTGGTGAAAGAGTCAAAAGTACGGAATCGCGAAATGATTCAACCACAACGACGCTGGGGATTCGTGTGGAAAATGAAATTGATGCCATCGAAGATGTAGTCGTTGCGGCCGGCAAATTCAGCAATTGTATCCGCGTAAAAATGACCATTATTTACACCGACCCAACAGAGCGTCCCCTGTTTGCCGGTACGAGCTATTGGTGGTTTGCCTTGGGTGTAGGTCCGGTCAAATTTTTAACAACAGCGACCGGTGGTGAATTGGAGGGTGCGACGCTTGGAAACCGAAAAATCCCGGCAGATTGATGCGGCAAAGCAAAGGTGTTAGTTTAATGCACAATCCTATTATCTGTGAACTTTACTGCAAAACTTTTTGATAAAGCTTGCCCCGATTAATTGCAAGTCAGCGACACAATTACCGGCGGCTGTTATTCCAATACTACGCTTGTGGCTTTTTCCCAGGAAATTTAGTTTTTCAAAAAATACGTTGATGAGCATGATTAATCTGTTTTTGGACGTTTGATAAAATGCTGTTCCTTTGCTAATCATGATCTTGTGGTTTTACCCCCGTAATTTCTTCTGCGACATTTAAAATCGGTGTCATAAAACAAATGCAGAAATGTGTTTGATAACCGGCCAACCCATAATGTAGCCTTTTATTTTTACTTTGACATTTTTGAAATATATCCTTAAAATATACTTGTTAACAAAGTGTTAAAATGGAACAGATGGTTGTCATTGCGAGGAGTGAGGAACGAACAACGAAGTAATCTCATAACTGCCTGTAAAGGAAGAGATTGCTTCGCACCACTCCGTTTCGTGCGCAATGACATGACAAAAGAAATAGTGTTACAACCTAACCCATAACAAGTATAAAACAATTCTAGTTCACCACTTTTGTAAATTCTTTTTAATGATTACTCTGTTAGCTCAGCAAAAACGATCTCAACAGAAATATGCGCCTTAAAAATAGCACAGAAATCTTAAAGATTAAGAAATTACAGACCTCGTCAAATGATATGCAGATTACACTCTGTATTTGGACAATTACATCGGCATCTTAAATCATAATTTTGGCAGAATAATTAAATAAATTATTA
>Ga0114931_10004912_pt1 | contig 16603 bp, 15 predicted proteins | sample 2SBtaG_FD_89579 | JGI IMG/M metagenome (GOLD analysis project Ga0114931, IMG submission 89579) | Deep subsurface microbial communities from Kolumbo volcano to uncover new lineages of life (NeLLi) - 2SBTROV14_V59a metaG | ecosystem: Environmental > Aquatic > Marine > Volcanic | place: Kolumbo...
AACGATACAAATTCCTGCCAGAACCCAGAAATATCCAATTCTCGGACGGCCTCTTTTACTCTTTCTTTTTGCTTCTGGGAACTTGCGCCGAAGAATCGGTTTTTGAACTTCAAGAAACTCATTCAGAACAAGAGGGTTCAGGATTTGTGTTTGCGGCACTAGTCCACTACGAACCCTCTCCTTTAAAGATTCTACGCTTCCATCTCATATTTCCGCACAGAGACGCTGATTTCCGATAAATCGGAAATCTTTGAGCCTACCGGCTCAAAATGCCCTCAGGGAATTTTGCAACAAGCTTATACTTGTTTTATTTTATTATTTCATTGTGCAGACAATCTAATGATTTAATTACATTATATACGTGTTTAGCCCATGGTAAATTATTATTTTGGGACAACTTTTGGTAATTTCATCGTATCTCATCCTAATGATCCCACCCCTATCAGAACTTGGAACCCTCCACATTTACTTAAGATAATTTCATATCCTTTAGAAAATGAATGGGAGCAAATTCAATCTTATCAGATTATGAGAACAAGGGATCAAATGAGAAGGTTAGATGAACAAGGGAAGCTCCCTAATAATCTCAAGTACAATGTAATTAGAGCAATAATTAACCCAAATTGGAATGATTATCCAAGTGTTGAGTTTGCATTAACTTCAAGAGGAGGAATTATATTCAAAATCCCTCATTCAGGATCATTTAATAAATCAACGGCTGAAAGTTTAAGGGCTGAAGTTTTTTCTCTTATCAAAAGATTATTTGGATTATTAAACATCTTTATAACGCTTGAAGAACCAAGATTAAATGGAATTTTTATTATACGAAATTTTATGGAAGTGACAGATAATGGGCTTGTTGGCCCAAATTTTGAAGATTGGGATTTGAATAGAACTTACATAAACCTATCACATTTCAGTGAAACTACAAATTTACTTCTAAATGATTATATTTCTGCATCGATAATATCTTACCGAGTCATCCATCATGATATGATTTCATCTATATTAAATTCCTACACATTCCCTCTCTCCCATCCGTTTAATATATTATTCAAGCTCCTTTCAGGAGGTACAAAAAATTGGTTAGACAATAATTATATAGCATCATATTCAATAATTTTTACAGGAATTGAAGTATTCCTTAAGCATTTTGAGATGGAAGCACGAAGGAAAAGAGTACTAAATGGAGAATCAATTGATTTAACTCAAACACCTAACCTTTCTACAATAATTAAGAATGGCAAAAATCAAAATGGTAATCACATATTAACAAACCATAGTTCTATCGTAATTGACAAAATATATGAATTAAGAAGAAATGTTTTACATGAGGGTTATGAGCCAACAAAAATGGAGGCATCAAAATTAATCCAGCTACTAAAATGGTTAATCTTGCATAAAATAAGTTCTCCCACCTCCATTTTCAAAATTAATTTAGTAGATTATGAGTTAAATCCTTTAGGCGATTGGATATCTTCAATAGCAACAAATCCACGATCTAGTTTGAATAACAACAAAGATTCTCCTTTTTATTTCTGGATTAATCACTAATAAATTATTGATTTATACCCATGACTTTTGTCAATAAAGCAGTTGAGATGATAATTAACTATGTATACAAAAGGAATTTATATAATACATAATGGGTTATGTTTAATAAATACCAAGTGTTTACTATGAAGAATTTATAACCACATTGAGAAATGCAAGGTTACTTGAATTTGGAGCTATTCATCTTAAAAATGTGAAAGATACAATTTTAGCTAATACTTACACTGTAGATCCAAATAAAACTCTGTTTCAACAATTTTATAATGATGATTATCTAGACTATGACTTTTTACCTGTACCTAATGAAAAATCAATAAATGACTTAATACACAGGTTTTATGAACAATTAGCTTTATCCCAAATAGCTAACGCTCAAGGTGCATATGAAGGTTATATGAAAAATTTTTAATTGAACAGAGTTAACTTAGCAAAGAAGTACAATTCTATAATTCAGTCTAAAAAAATGGCATTTGAGCCTGGTAGAAAGAAAAGAATATCACCTGATGAACTCATTAGGCTATTAAGAAATTATGATTTACACAAATTAAAATTCATACCCAAATTAAAAACAAAGAAAGACATTCATACCCTTCTAAAACAGACTGTAAGTGTCAATCAATCTGATTTTATGCGACAGAGACTATCTAATGATGGATTTGTCATGTTATATTTTGACACAAATGAACAAGGTCCAAACAAAATAATGACTTTTGGGGAATACTTAATATGGAGTTTAAAGGATCTGGTGAAATCGATTGATAAAGCTGAATTTCCAAAGCAGTGGACTTAAAATAATATCGATACGATGATGTGTTGTCTATAAGCTGGATTTTATGTTATTGGAATTTATGTCTCTGAATGTTAATCTCGATATTTTTAATTACATTATCCATATTTTCGATTGATGTAATAACTATTGGAATTGATTTTCCAAGGTTCAAAGATTGTCTTATTTCTGGATGAATGAGAAAAACTTCAGAAGGTATAGCTACATCTAAAAGTAAAAAGTCTACTGGCTTTAATTTTTCATATGTACTTTGATCGGAGACATATTCTTCCATTGTTATTTCATAAAAATTTGGATTATTGCCGAAAACAAGAATTGGAATTTGAAAAACACCTAATAAGCCTGTACTATTCAAATCCGTGTAATAATTCTTCATTTTTCATTTTTATTGTATCATAAATCCAGGCAATTATAACCTGATTAAAATATTTATACAAATCGTCTTTTAAGATTTTTTTATAATTACTCTACTTAGGTTTTTCGAGATCATTTCTGTTTTCTTCATATTTTGACCAATCGTTCTCAAAACTAGCTAATCGATCATTCACAATTATCGGGTATGTGATATAATCTTGAACAATATTGAACCCCTGCCACTTAGTGAAAGGAATAAATATATTTCTAAATCTAACTTGTAACCATTTCGTTAGATGTTTCAAAGAAAGCCTTTTGGTTTGATCGATAGTTCTTTCTTTTTCTGTATTCATCTGAAAACCGATAATATTGATTTTTTCTTCCCTTTCTGAAAATTTAACATCACCAATTAAATGTATATCTATTTCAATTGATTGACCTACTTGTTTGATTCCATTATAGATTTAAGGATCAATAGAGATAGTATTAGCTACATCAATATATATTTCTCGAATAACTTCTATTATTTCTCCTTTTTCTCTTTTATCATAAATGTAATGCAGATTTGACCCTTGATATCCTATTTGTTCTAATTTCTTTCTTGTTATAAATTCAGGATAGATATTAGTAGTCCGTACTTTTTCCCAAATTATTTCCTTGATAGGTTTATCATCACTTTCCATATAATGATGTTGAATTTTCTCAATTTAATTAATTGTAAAGTCCTATTGTGTCTTAATGGATTGATATTATTAGGAATTATTATTTTTTCCCTTTATTTTTAGATGCTGCATTCTGTGCTCTTGATTTGAATCCCTGGTTCTTTCCAGTTTTATCTGAATGAGATTGAATTCGTGAAGCATCTTTCTTGCTCATTTTCTTTGCCATTTTGTCACCTCCTGTTTTATTTCTAAGATCTCCCTTCTCCCCATCCATTGGGTCTCAATTATTTCACATGGAAATAATGGGGAGAACACCAACTTTTCTGAATATTTATGTTAAAACAACTCAATATCCAGTCCTGTACCTCTTAATCTAATAAGAGGAAACAACTTAATATCAGAGCAATATTTTGCTAAATACTCATAATCTTGTTGTAGTGATTCTATAGTCTGATATGGAAGACCATAGATCAAATGACATTCAAATTGAATATTATTCTCTTTCAATTCCGCTAGAATCAAATCTATTTTACTCCGATTATTTACTCGTTTGATCTCTTTTCCAATTTTGATATCTAGTGTTTGTATTCCAAATTCTAGAGATATATTCAGTTTTATGATCATTTGAATAATTTCAGAATTTAGATGCTCCACTCTAGATTGAATTGCGAAATGAATGTCTGGACAGATTTCATCTATTAACTCAAGGATTTTTTTACCCCTTGCTTGATTTTTGAAGAAAATGGGATCAAGAACAGCAACACTCTTTACACCATGCTGCCTAAACACTCTCAATTCCTTCTCTATAATACTTAAATCAGTATTGGTGAAATTATTGTATCCATTTGGAAATGCACAGAAAGAGCATCGGTAAACGCAACCTCTCTGAGTTTGCCACCTAACAAAATTCTCTCCTGAAGTACCCATTATTTGATTTACAAACTTTTCATTAAGGAATGGAGAAACAATTTCATTACCTGATATAGAGGAATAGGAATTGAAGTCAGAATTTGATTTGGTGAATACTCCTTTGGGAAGATACTTTATCGCACCTTCTTCAAACAACAATATCTGTTTGAATGCTCTTTCTCCATCTCCCCTAACAAAGTAATCCACTTCTGGAAATTCATCAATGACTGACCCATCACCATAGGTTATTTCAGGTCCTCCTAAAATGATTTTTCCTTGATAGTTCATAGCTCTTAATCCATCTATGAATTGTTTGACAATATCAATATTCCAGATATAAACTCCAATTCCAAGAATATCCGGGTTATCATTTAGTACTTGATGCAAGGTTACACTAATGTTCTCTCTTACATCAGTATCAATAATCTTAATCCCATCATCAATATGCATATGATATTCCGAGAATGCAGCAATTAATGCCATTCCTAATGGTGTTCTAGGATCCTTTTCCCTGTACCAATTAAAAGAACAAAGCATCACTGATTTGCTTATCCTTGGTTTGTTGGATTTGATAGGTAGGTCAATCATTCGGAAGTCCCCCAGAGATAATTATTCCAAAATTTATTTCTTGGTTTTATTCTATTCCCAATTACATCATACCTAATGATATTACTTACTGGATACTGTTTGTATTTATCCTGTTTAAACTTATCATTAGTAAGTATTGGTAATTTTGTTTCCATTGATAATTCAAGAACTACTACATCAGGATCTTTATCCAATACTGGTATTACTTGGCCTCCCTTGGACTTAATTATCAATTCAAGGTTATTTACAATTACAGGATCGTATCTATACATCTTCGGTGTGATAGTTGCGATTATGCCTATTCCACTTGAAATTAAGTACATTAATGCCAAGAGGTTTTTTTGGATCTGCCCATCTCCTCTATGTTTGTGATAGAATAGGGGATTTGGTGTATCGATTATGACTTTTTTGTTGGTCATTAATGTATATAATGGTGGGGGACTTGATTGAGAAATGTCCCCCACTAGTTAACATTGCTCAAATTCTTGAAATTCATCAAATAACTTTGATATAGCCATACTAGTTAGGATAAATGTTGAATTGAAAAATTCCAAATAAATTGCCGATACTAATAAGTGTAATAACAATTCTATACTAAGTTTAGATAGTTCTTCCATCAATTTTCCTTCATCCACTAGAGTAATTTCTTCTATACCTGCAACATTGATTATCTCTCTTACTATTCGTAATCCTTTTCCAAAAGTATCTCTACCCTTTAACCTGTCTTTTACAAGATTTGCGTACATATTTCTTGGATCATTATTCTCTTTGAAATTTTGGAGAAGTTCATTTATTCCCTCTTGAGTATTTATTAATGGTTTCCAATTTTTTGTGCAGTTGGTAAGATTGGTTTGAAATCCTTCAAGATTTCCAATATCCAAATATAATACTGCCATACTCATTGCTGGAATATAGAAAAGGTTACCATCAATCTTTTCCATGGCGAATACTCTATTCTTGAGAGTATATATCCAGGAATCTGTAAAATTATTTAATTTCTTGGGATTTTCAATTAGATACTCAATTTTTAGCAATAAGAATATCACATCAAAAGCACTTTTTCCAATGTAATGATTTAGTAAAAGACAAGATAATTCACCTAATGATTCATAATTCTCTATATCTTTATAATTCAGAGCGATTTTCTTTGCTTCTTCAAAATTTTCAATGGGATATGTTTCGAATAAAATATCAAATGCTGTTTGGAGCAATTTGCTTCTTTTATCTAGATCACCTGTTTGTACTGCCTCAAAAATCGCATTGAAGGATTTCAACTCATTACCTTCTACATTTAATGATGTTTTACCAGTTGTATGAAGTTCTAATATTGCATGGTCAATTTTGTATATATCATTCTCAGCAATACTGATGAGGGAATTACTCATCTCTAATGCTTTTTCAAGGTTACCATCAATTATATCACAATCTCTTAGTCCTTCCCAACCATCTGGTAAAGTTGGTACTAATTCAAGTAATTTCTTATAATGAGATCTCGCAGCTTCTACTTTACCTAAATTTCTTAATAAAGGTGCTTTATGCTTGTATAAATCAATTATAAATTCGTTTTTCCTAGGGATTGCCTCATAATCTAACATCTCCATATATTTCAAATGTTCATAAAGCAATTCACTAGGTAAAAATTGTGATATTTTTGTATATTCACTAAGATCTATCTTTTCAGGATTCCTACTAATTAATTCTCTTAAGATTTTATATTTCAAATATTTGATGTCCTCTTCACCCATATCTTTTGATTTTCGCATCTCATTAAACATATGAATTAATAGATCAATAGGAGGAGTAAAATCTTCATCTAGAAAATTATTAAGGATACTATCATTTCTTTCCTTTAATCGTTCTATATTAAATGCAATTTCAAGGGGATTATTTTTTGAAGTAAGTAATTCTCGAAATTCATGTAAATTATTCTGATAGTAAATGATAGTTGAGTAGGTTTGATTATAGAGTATATCAATGAAATTTTCAGGTATCTCATTTATTTTACCTTTAATTTCTGCTTGGAAAAGTTCAACTACTAAAAATTCCAGGTTCCCTTTAGATGGTGTGGTTTTTGAAATTTCATTTTTACAATTTAGTTCTATTAAACCTTTGAGTAAAATTAAAAATTTCTTTAATTCTTGATCTGAAATTGTATTGACGTATTCGTTTTTAAATTTGTAATAATGAGCTGCATAATTACTATCAAAGAGCTCAATTGCTCTGTCCAAATAATCATTATCCTTTTTGCTGATTATATCTAGCAGATGAGATCTCAAATAGGCAAAGAATGAAGCATAACCTGGACCAAAACTCATCTTCATTTTATCGATTTCATCCAGTTTTTCCAAAGCTTTGGCATACTCTTTCTTTGTTAAATAAATTTCAAGTAGGTTACTTTTTGCATCTAAATCTTTTGGATCAACCGAAGAAACCTGTTCATATGCCCGTTCTGCTGCATCTAAATTATTCAATCTTAGATAAGCATAACCTAAATGGAAATAATATGAATCTGGATTTTTATTTTCAATAATTGCCATTTCATAACATTTACTCATTAATTCCCAGTTATTGTTTTTATCCCAATATCTACCAAGGACTGATAATCCTGCACCATTTGGGTCTTTTATCAGGGTTAAATCCCATTTTTCTATATAGCTATTGTAAACCTTTCTTTTCTTTTTGTATTTCAGTAAATATCCCAAATATGATAATAATATTGGGGGTGAATTTTTATTTTGTCCAGTCCAATCTAAAATAAGATTAGAATTTACAATTTCGATAGAAATATTATATTGTGGAATCTCAAAGGTTTGTTCTAGTTTACAAGAATGGGTGAGATAAATTATCATAGATTCTAATTGCGAAGCTCCATCACTTACTTCAGATGATAGGTACTTGTTAAATGGTACATTGGCATCAATTCCCCAATATGTTTGAGTTGCCATAGTTAGTACAGACAAGAAACTGAGAGTGTACCAAAATCTTGCTTTCTCAAAATATGAATGGTTAAATGATGTATCTGCCAAAATTACAGAAATTGGGAATAAAAATTGTAAAATATCAATTAATGGTAATTTTGATAAAAGGATTTCTTCTAATTTCTCAAATTGCGATTTATAATCTTTAACTATGAAGATAGTATGAAAGGAATCAATTGAACTTATCATGAATTGAAAAACGGCATACTCATTAGAAATCAAGAATTCATTTGAGATTTTGTCAAGAATCAATTTTACCTTTGATGGTAATAATTTTTTTCTACTTGTTAATGTATTTAATTGCTCAGACAGAAGATCCAATTTTTCATTTTTTATATTTTTCCTGAATTCTTTTTCAGAGTCTGATTCCTGTTTAGATCGAGTTAATTTGAACTCAGTTTTGTGAAAATCTTTAGGTACTTTATTGAATAGTGATTTATATTTTCTTTTTAATTTCTTTACTTTTCCTTTCTCATTGTTGAACCAATAAGCTCTGGCAAGATTTGTTACAATGAATCTATGTTGATAAATACAATGTTTTTCCTTGCAATCCCGAACTAATTCATGTCCTTTAAGCAACCATGAAATTGCATTATCATATTTTGCTACTTTGCCATATAAATTTCCAAGTTGATTAATACATTCAATTACCAGAAAGTGAGATTTAAGTTGTACACAGTAACTATAACTTTTTTTCAACAGATTGATTGCATTATCATTATTGCCCTTGAATTCTTCAATTGTTCCTAGTTGTCCATAAATTCTAGCGATATAGCCTGTCCCATCAATTTTCAATGCAAGTTTCAATGCTTCTTCTAGCAACGGTATTGCTTCATCATATTTTAGCATCATCCGCAAACAAATTGCTTTTCTTCTCAACCAGTCAATTTTGAAGATTTCATTTAATAAATCTGGATACTTTATCTTGACTTTATTAACATATTTCTCCATTAATTCCCAGTTCTCTTTTTTATATATTGAATCACATATAGCATTGAAATTTACTGAAATTTGTAATGGATTTGATCCAAGTTGGTTAATTAGATCTTCAACATTATCAGATATGGATCTTTTCGTAGTTAATTTTGACTTTCGCATCTTAGATTGAAGTAATCTATCTAATTTTATCAGTTTATTATTTGTTTTTCCATCTTTGTTATTACTCATCATAGATTGAAGTAAGCTTTCAGCTGTATCAAATTCCTTTTTATTAATATTTAATTTGATTTGTAATAATTCTAATTGATTTTTAATTTTTGATGTGTATTTTCTATATAAGGATGGATCTGTCAATTTTTCTGATAATCGAAAGTAACCATTAGAAATGCAATCTTGTAAAAATAATAAAACTGTTCTAGAATCCACAAAATTGAAATTTTCTATAATGTGAATTACCAATTGTTCATCAAGAGATATGGGATTGATATTGAAATTCTTCATGAAAACTAATATATCTTTTTCACCTACAGATTTGCTTGAGTGTTTTAATTGCAGCTTCAACCAGGAAAGTTCAGTATCTCCAAGTTGAGTATGCTTGCTTAGATTGCTAATGAAGGTCTTATTATTACCGATTAAACATTGATTGTGAAGAGTGTAAACTTCATTAATACAATTAGGATAGAATAAATGCGGAATTTTTGAATATTTTCCAATTAAATTGAAAAAATCGTCATCTTGAACTATATGATCCTTATTTGGATATGAATTAATTAGAATTGAGATATTTTGGTTCTGAAGCTTAGTAATTTCCGTTAGTAGAGCAATATTTTCTACTTTTGAAGGAAACTGGAATGAGAGCAAAGGTAAAATTTCATTTAGTAGGTATGTTAATTCTAATTCCTTGTTGGATATTTTGAAGAAATAATTAAGATAACTAAACTCAATATTATTCGCAAGATTATCATAATTTGGTAATTTTAAATATTTCAATATCTTATTTGCAAATGCAATGTTTGTTTCTTTGATTTCTGATAAGATAAGCAAAAATTGCATTATTTGTTTATGTTGTTCAGAAATCCAATCCGATTTGTCCTCAAATAGTCTCTTTAATTGTTTTAGAATTTTGTTTATCATAAAAGGTGTAAATAAATCATTTAATTGAAGAAATACTTCATAAGGAGTACTTAAACATGTATAATCAAGTTTGGGATCAAATCTTTGATTGATATAATTGGAAATTTTCATAGATATTGCTTCAAGATCATCAGGATGCCAAGTAATTTCCCTTGAAATAATCAATTGACCTTTTGGAAAAGAAACAGAATCCAATATATCTCTAAATTGCAATAACTCTTCAGCATTTACAGTTGCAAATATATTTCCTTGATTTTTTGCATTGAACCAGTGTGATAGATTTCGGATTTGGTTTTTGTGTAGATAATTTATGGAATCAATTATTAAAATAGAAGTATCTTTGATTTTCGATTCTAATGGAAAATCCTGGGATCCATCAAATATTAGAATTTTATTACCTTCCATTTTTCTATAAATGATTTGAAAAAGAATAGTTGTTTTTCCAGACCCTATTTTACCAGGTATTAAGATCAGTTTATTATTCGTGTTTAATAAACTTGCAAAAAAATTAATTTCGCTCAAGTTTTCATATTGGTCTTCTACAGGAATGATTACTGATTTTTGGTAGAAATTCCACAGATCATCTTTTGTTTCTATTGGAAAAAATGCATCCATATTGGTAATTATTTCTCTTAATACAATTGATTGCTTTTCCTCAACCCATGTAAGAGAGTTTTCAGTTGCATATTTTGATAATGCTAGATGTTGATAATGCTTTTTATTGCCAAATATCTGAAATAATTCTGATTTATCAATCTCTAAATTATTATGATATAAGATGTCAATTTGTTGTAGAATTGGTAAATCCAATGAATTATTGTTAATTTCTAAGCTTAATTTGTTGGTGATATAAGATACAATCCATGATTGAATAGCATCTAACAAAACAATTCCAAGTTCTGTTAATTCCCATTTATCTTTCCATTGAATAATTCCTAATTTATTTAAAGCAGCGTAATTATATTTACTTCCCCTTCCTCTAGCCTTGGGTTTTTCAGGTAAGAAATCTCTTACAAATAAGAAGTTTGTATCCAAATTTTTGTTTTTCTTTCGAATGAGAAGATTGTCAATTTTCTCATCTGACATCATAAATCGTTGGTATCCATCAAGACTCTTAACAAATACATAAGATTCTATTTTTTGTTGAAAGGCTGATGGAGATATCAATTTTTCCTCAGAGAGTATTTCAAATTTTGATAGGCCAATTAATTCTAATATTGTATCACTAATTTCATTATTATTTGTATTCCAAAATAAATATCTAACTCCCCTTGCTCCTTTTGATTTATCAATTCCAATTTGTTGTTCCAAAGCCCATCCTAAAATATCATAATTTTCTATCTGTAGTTTATTTTTTTCATTATATTTTTCTATAATAAGGATTGAATCATTATTGAGATAATATGGTGTTTTGTATTTCTCAAAATTTGGAAACTTTTCAATATTTCCAAAATTTATTATTTCTCCAATATTAAATTCTACCATACTATATTATCTCACTGGGGGATGATTTGTCAGTGTGTCCCCCACTTCTTTAAAATGATATCTTTCATAAATATTTAGCATCTCATGTATTATTTTAATTATATTCTATTTTTAATTTTCAAAATGGCTTAAGCACAGAATAATAAATTGAATAACTGTGTTTTCACAAATCTTATAAGTATAGGATGAAATATAGTAAATCAGTAGATGAACTATAACTCTGTACAAGAATCAGACTTACCCATCTATTATGTCGACTATAGAAGGGATAAATCTAGAACGGTTAGGTGTAAAAATTCAAAAAGGAATAGAGTTATTATCTACGAGAAGGCTTCTCACCTTGGGATCACCAAGATATTTTTGAAATTGATCATATGAGGATAGTCGAATCAACGATCAGGAATATTTTGAAGGATTGCAAACCCTGAGAGAAGAGATCTATAACAGAGATCAGATTGCTAAGCAATTGGGATTGACACCCATTGAATTCCCATTCTACAATTTACTCATGGACAGAATAGATTCTGGAGTGAATAATGATGTGGTCGTGCAGTTTGCGAAGAAAATGGTAGAGACAATTGAGGGTAAGACTGTCAAAGACTGGTTCAAGCCACATCGAATTGACGCTCAGAAGCAGATTAAGATTGAAGTACTGAAAACTATCTGGGACAGTGAATTGGTTAATGAAGAGAAAGAAGATGCTTTGACGCTTGATATAATGAATTTGGCAAGAGAGCATTTGAAGGAGTAAATATAATAGAAAGTACCGAAACAGTGAAAGTACAACACCCACAATAAAACCTATTAGAATATCTTGCCATCTCTTTTTATTATCCTCGATTTCATCTTTTCTTGATTTAAGGTATCTCAAATCATTCCTTAATCCGTCAATTACATCTGTACAGACATTTAAGATATGCTCCAAGGCATTCAGTTTGTTCATATTGTTTGGTTGACCCATATTGAGTCGGTAACGAGTAATTTCCTTTTTCAAGTCTGTCGTTTCCTTAATATACCCAATATACTCAGCAATTGTATTGTCGATTTCCTTTAAATCATCCAAATGATAGATCTTATCTTCTAATGAGAGGTATTCTTCTAGGAACTTATATGCGCTATCGTAGGCTTCGTGTGTCTCATAAAGGTTACTTTTTCGAAATTTCTTCCAGTCTTCCGCCATAACCATGTATTGATCATTCTTACTTCAATCCTATTGCTCAAGATCTGTTAATTACCACTTTAAACTAAAAATTCCTTCTGTAACTGCTGTTCCATACATGTGATTGTCTTTAGTAAAAATAATTGCATCAATTCTTTTCGCTGTCTCAATAATTTTTGCATCCTTGGTGGCTTCTTTAGATAATTCCAGTTTCTGAGTATCAAATTTTCTAAGTTTTATTAGACCCGAAGATCCAAACCTTCCAATTTCCGCCATCTCCTGCTTACTCGAAACTTTATTGTCACATTCTTCAATTACTTCTGATGTGAGAACAAAGGTAATACCTTCAAAAAATTTTGAACTATCCAAATCCCTAGAGATTATTTTTGAAATTATGATGGAGCTATCCAATAAGATATGACCAGAATAATGTCTAAGTGCATTCATAATACCTGGCAGTTCATCTGAACAATTTATGCATCTCCCTACAAGATTTACTTTCGCTGAGTCTGGAGTAATTTTTGCAGATCTGATGGATTTTCCACAAGAACTACACTGAAGTGAAAGGGATTCAACAGATAACCTTCCTTTGGCAAATTCATCTTTGGATATATCAGATAGAAGGTTGTTGTTAAGAGGAGGATTTTCTTTTATTACCTCCTTTGCTATAGGCTTGTAGGATTGACGAACAAACCATGGCCAGTCTTGACCACTTTCAGACCATTTTTCAATCCATAATCTTGTCTGCTTATCACCTGCGTTACCAGAACCAATTTCCTCATTTTCAATTAGAAATGTCGAATTCTCCCTTATTTCCTGCATCCCTATTACACGATAGTATTTTGCAATGGTAGAAGCGAGCTTAACTTCAGAGAAGTTTTCATCTGCCTTTGATTTTGCAATAATCTCAGCTCCTTCCTTTTTGAGATAACTGAAATAGTCTTCTAATGTTTTACCATAACCATAATCATCAAGAATAATTCTACAATCAGCAGGGTTGATGTCAAATAACAATCGAGAGATAATTAACTGGTAATATTGATCCATTAATTTGTTTATGTTATAGCGATCGATCTGATATGGTTGGATCACCTCGTATTCGTATTTCATTCCCTGTTTATCGTAATCATCTAAAGCGATGTACAAATCATCCCAGTATTTCTCAGTCTTTTTCCTTTTTGTATCTGAAGCACCGAGTTCAAAATCAATATCATCCTGTAAATCGATTGGAATGAGTACTGCTGCAATAATTAAATTTCCAAGGATCTCTCCTTTTCCTGCTTCATCTAATCCAATCAGAAATTTCTTGGAGGTTTCTTCTTTTGAAACTCCTAGTAATCCGTCAACAATTTCCTTCATTGCTTGTGTAATTTTGTTAACATAGAGAGTTCCTTTGGAATACGCAGTGAATAATGATGGACCTAGTTTAAATCGCCATATCTCATAACTTGAAACTTCTCTTTCTTCTCCTTTCTGATCAGCTAGGTATTCATAGATGTTTTCCAATTGATCCTTTGAGAGATTTTTCCAGGTGTAGCCTTTCATTGGTGTCATGATTGTATAATTAAAATATCACTTTATAATATATTAAGATTAAGCAGAGATGTTTCCAAGTGAGAATTGCCCCGTTTTACGCTTCCTAACTATGTTTCATGATCAAACATTCAATCATAAGTTTGCGCATCTCTCTGACTTTCTGATTTTGAGAAAGGAGAGAATTATGATACCTATACGTAACAGTAAATCAAGATCATCAATTGTTAAGGTATTGGATGTCAGAAGGCTAGTCTTAGACAAAACTGCGAAAAATGAAACTAGTAAAAGAAATCAATTTGTGCTGGATCTAAAATTCGTCTAAACCAAATTGTTTAGTCTTGTTTTGTTTCTAAAGCAATGAAGTTCTGAAGGAGTATCGCGATAGTATAATAATCCAAATCACGTTTAAACACTTCTTTGAACTTATTTCTAATACTTTCTGTATCTACCTACTAGTTCGGTCTCATCGAATAACTCAAGGATTCTAACGACATTACCTATAACCAAAATATTAGTGAACAGAGCATCATCCCAATTTTTCGATAACTCTTCCGTGATTATCGCTTTAAATTTTTCATTCAAATGATTTTGTAATCCTGAAGGAAAACCAGAATAGAGAACGTAAAGGTTTATATCTCGATTCTCAGTCAAATTTTCTAAACAATTGAAGATTATTGTCAGTAAATTATCATTACTTCTCTCTGAAAATACAGGGATGAAATAAATGAAAATTAAATGATCATCATAATATATCTTTATTTTTTCTTGACTAATGTCAGGATGCGTAAATTCAATTATATCGTCTGAATTCCGATAGCTCGCATTTCTCTCGGCTACAATCCTGATATTATTCTCATTAAACTTTAATCGATGAAAGGTGTTGTAAAGTTGCTCCGTTTTTGTTTCCATCACCTCAACCAAAATAATACCATCTTTAATTTCCTCTGTACTATGAACAGTACCGATAATAAGTTGATTTGTGTTGAATTGCTTGATATCTGAGCTAATTTGTTCATCTATCAGAGTAATCAGTTCCTTTGTTTTATCACAAGCTTGGACGTTTCCTTGACTCCAGTTGGCTCTTCCTTGATTTTGAACGATGTTGTTTCGGATCTCTCTCAATTTTAGTGCTTCATCAAGTAGGCATTGTAATTTTTCCTTATCCAATTCTAAGAAATGGGGTAATTGATACTTAAGAAACAATTCTAATCCGTTGTTTTTTAAAAATGTGGAAATTTCTTCTGGATGGTATTCTCCCATTTTCTCAAGAAATGGTTTTATCTTAGCCTCAAGGAGTATTATGAGATTTAGAATATAAGATCGCATATCACGTACGGATCTTGCATTCTCAATTGCACGTACAATTGTTTTCACGGGTTTTAATCCTCTACCTGTAAATCTTTCAGTAATAAAGTCCAATCCTTCTTCATCTAAAGTCTGTGTGATGAAATTTAGATCCCAATTTTTGAAAATTAGATGGGATTTGTCAAATTCGGTCCACTCGTTATCCTCCTCATTTCTGTAAACAATTTTAGTATAATTTGTATTGAAATACTCACGTCCAAGATTCTGTACAGACCCCCGTAATTTGGTATTTGATTTTGCAAAGGAATAGATCCTTAGAAGTTTATTTGTCAGAAAAAAACAACTATCAAATACAGTTTGTAGAGAGTTAATCTCAATCTTTATTTCATCTTCCTGATAAATTATTTCAAACTGATGGACAGATTTCGATTTTTGGAGGTGGATCATATCTTCCTTTAATCAGAATGGTTTGAATCTTTTTGATGAAGAATTTGGTTTAATTGTAGTTGGATTGATTATTGCATTTTCATTTGCATAAAAGCTTGCTTTTCTATCTTTACCTATTCCTCCTACTATCCAAAAATCTTGGTTAATAATCAGTTTTGCAGGAACTTTTATTTTTTCATACAGAAACTCAAAATCTATGACATGCTTATCTGGTATTTCAAGCCAAAATGGGAGTTCAATTTGTACAAGGAGTATTATATTTTCATCTTAACCCTTGACTCTGATTTTTCCAGTTAGGAGTTTCTGTAGTAATCCTTTTTTCAGGTGATTTAGCTTGGTGATTTCTGCTTCAAGAGTTTCCACATTTTCTTCTATCATCTCTAGAATCTCTGCAATCTTTTCTTGTTCGTCCTCTGTGGGTATAATAAGTTCGATTTTTGGTAGATTTCCTTTCGAAATGCCATAAACCGACGTTCCAGTCCCATAAACCCTAAATTGGTCATATACATATTTATTTTTCTTTTCTGCTCCTTCTCTATATAGAACACCTGGAGGAACAACGACTCCCACTTTTCCATTTGGTTTACAACTAGCAATCATATGCAAGCTATTCAAGTATGATTGCAAATTCCAATTTCATAACAAAAAAGATGAATCCTCTCATTCTGTTTATTTCTTATATTTCAGTAATCCCGGTTCGTCTCATTGTAGAGTCTATTGATCTCTTCCCTCTGGGCAATAACTGTTTGAACCAATCGGTTGAATG
>Ga0114931_10004913_pt1 | contig 16600 bp, 17 predicted proteins | sample 2SBtaG_FD_89579 | JGI IMG/M metagenome (GOLD analysis project Ga0114931, IMG submission 89579) | Deep subsurface microbial communities from Kolumbo volcano to uncover new lineages of life (NeLLi) - 2SBTROV14_V59a metaG | ecosystem: Environmental > Aquatic > Marine > Volcanic | place: Kolumbo...
CAATATCAAGTTGAAGAAAAGATAACTGTTTGATGATTTGTTTCTCCAATATCAAGTGAAAAAAACATAATGGTTGTTGTTCTTTTTTTCTCCAACATCAAGTTGAAGAAAAAGATAACTGTTTGATGATTTGTTTCTCCAACATCAAGTTGAAGAAAAAGATAACTGTTTGATGATTTGTTTCTCCAACATCAAGTTGAAGAAAACATAATAGTTGTTGTTCTTTTTTTCTCCAACATCAAGTTAAAGAAAAAGATAACTGTTCGATGATTTGTTTCTTCAAGATCAACTGCATGAAAAGTAATGGTTGTTGTTTTTTTTCTCCAATATCAAGTTGAAGATATATATATATATACTATTTTTTTCATGACATTCCCACGATTGTTTGAGATTTCATAAAATCCTATTATTTGTTTTTTTATAATTATAAAATGCTTGTGGCCCCAGTCTTTACTGGCACGGTTTTCATTTTCTTTTTATCGATTATTTTGACAGTTATGTATACTACTTCTCGCGAATTTTATAAAAGAATTTCCAATGAAGAACTTACGGTGGTAGTACCAATTATGGGATTAAACTCTGTTTTATTTGCTTTCTTAGCCACATTCACTATTTCTAATCTTTGGAATCGATATCAGGATATCAGGTTAGCGTTAGTAACCCAACTAAATCAAGTTAAATTAGTTTATCAAATGGTTCGATTGCTTCCCGATACCGAGAAAATCCAAAAAACAATCAAAATCTATGCCAATTCTCTGGCAACTACTCAATTAAATGCCCTATCTAGAGATAAAACCAGTCCATATACTATATCTGTTCATAACGATTTAGTGAGGGAATTATTAGAATATACACAAATCAATCACCCTGTTAATTCTGATATTATTTTTGCCAATTTATACACAGGGGAAATTGGAGAACAATTGTTGACTTCTGACATTAATCGAGCTTTATATTTCGTATTGCTTTTATCAGCAATATTAACGTTGATATCATTTTGGTTTCTAAACATTGATAATATTACAGTGCAATTCTGGCTGGATTTAATCACTATTATGATTATTGGTCTAGCCCTTTATTTGGTCTTTGAATTAAGTAACCCTTTTTCCAGTGAATTACTGAGAACATCTTTCGCCTCTATTTACACAGATTTCTTAAAGCAGTTGGATAGAGATTTACCCGATATCAAAGTATAAACTTCTGTTTCAAAAGTGAGGAGCTATGTCATTCATTAGATCTAATGACATATCCACATTTCCAGAAAGAGATAAAAAATAACAATAGATAAAAACGATGAAAAAGAATTGATCTTCTTGCAATTATATGAATTGTATATGTCCGCCCATAAGATCGCAGGAAGCACCTATTGTTGAAATCGAAGCTCTTTGTCCTCCAGAAAAGATTCGTCCATCACTACCATTATGTATGACTTGGGAGATTGATTTTTCTTTCAGAGAAGGATCTAATATTACCCCAGATACTTTTGAAGCCACAGGATTATTTAATATCAAAAAAGGATGTCTTCAGTCAGTATCTAGTACATTTTTCGCTTCTAATAGAGCACCTACCAAGGATGATTTGGATCAATCTACCATTATCCTACCTATGGTAGGTCAAGCAGGTTCCATTACCGGCGAAGTTCAAATTTATGGGGATGGAGTAGATTACATTGCCAGTTTAACACCTTATATTTTGGAAACAGGAAAACGTGTAACTTTGTTGACTAATTTTATTAATACTACTGTGGATGAGTCTAAACCAATTCAACTCGTATTTGTAGCCCGTTTTTTTTACTGTGTTTGTCAAAATAGAAAAAGATAAGGTTTATTATACATACGTCAATAACATTACTTTTTCTTCAACATCAAGTTGAAGAAAACAAATCATTGAACAATTATATTTTTCATGAAGTTAATCTTGTTTAATTGTTGCATAGCAACAATGGGATTACTTTAGGGTAAAGTCTAAATCAGGTATTGAGTCAGATCCTGTACGATAAAAGGGGATTTAAACGAAACAAATCATCGAATAATCATTATGTTTTTCTTCAACTTGATGTTGAAGAAAAAAAAGAACAACAACCATTATATTTTCCGTAAACTTGATCTTGAAGAAACAAATCATCGAACAAAACCAAATGCCAATAAATAAAACGAGTATATCACTTTTCTCACCCACAAAGGGTGCATCTTGTTATATCCACATCTGGAGATTTATCTACAGACCAATAATGTTTGATGTCTTTTCCCATAGATAAATTTCAATTTTCTCAAAGTTAAAAGTCGAAATCCAAAATTATACTTCTAAAACGACCTTAGAAAGTCTTTGTTTGCTGAATTCAATGTAGGAAGAATCTATATCTATCATAATATAATGTCTATTGTTTTGTTTACACGCCACACCTGTTGTACCTGTCCCGCAAAAGGGATCTAAGATGACTGATCCTTCGGGGAAATAACGTTGTAATAATTTTTCAACCAATCCACATGAAAAAGTGGCTTTGTGATATTTGCGAGTGCCAGGATCTGAACAAGGGGCTTCAATGAAATTATCCATATAGGCATAAAACTTTTGACCTGTTTTGGGATTTATAGTTTTAACAGGTTTATTGGTGATAAATTCTTTATTTTGTGCAAAAACAAATACCAATTCGGTAATTCGTGAAAGATTGCGCGGGGAAGTTTGAAAAGGCATAGCCGTTGGTTTTTTCCAACAAATAGTATCGACAATGTTCCATTTTGTTTGTGCTTCGATGTTCGTTATCACACGATAGGGTAAAGAAGCATCTTTGGAAGAATAAGACATATTCCATAATACGACTCCTTTGCGCTTTATAACCTTTTCTAGTAATGTAAACACTTCGATCAACCACGTTATATACTCCTCAGGACTTTTTGCATCATTATAAGAAGAATAAAATGAGTGATCTGTGGCATTTTTTTTTACGATGATTAGGATTTTTACCAAGGTTATAGGGTGGAGAAGTGATGACTCCATCGCACATTATCCCCTTTTCGATGAGAGAGGGAAGAATTTCCAAACAATCTCCACATAAGACAACATCTTTTTGATCCATTTATTTGAACTATACTTTAAAATCTAAATGCTTTGCTATGGTGAAAATTATGTATAAAATTTTATTTTATACATAATTCATAAAAAATAGTAAAAGAATTACCCTCTTTCCCTGTAATTTTTCGGGAAACAGTCAAGATGTGCTTTCTTAATGCTTCATCCTTGATGTCACCCTTTATATGTTTTCCGTAAACTTGATCTTGAAAAAAAAAGAGCAACAACTATTATGTTTTCCATAAACTTGATGTTGAAGAAAAAATAACAACACCCATTGCTTTTTTTCATGAACTTGATCTTGAAGAAATAAATCATCGAACAACTATCTTTTTCTTGGACTTGATGTGGATAAAAAAGTAATAGTTGATACAATAGTCATTGTTTTTTTCCAAACACTAAGTCAAGAAAAAAGATAACGGTTGTTATTCTTTTTTTAACATATTCAAGATGAACTCTCAAGGATGTAAAAAATGACTTTATACCCATTTTATTCACTTTAAAATTTACCAAAATGTATAAGAACTATATGCTCTTTTTCTTCCTTGCTACATCACAATCATTATTAATTTATAATAACGCAACTGTGGAGATGACTACCAGAATGTTATATAATGTCATGACAAAGAAAAATACCACACATCCAACCCAATGTCCACACGCAGAATATCGGGAAGGTTACAAACCACTTTTTGTAGGAGAGAAAGTTTCTTTCTCTCCTGAAAATGTGTATCGGTTGTGTATTACTTATTCACCTAATGGATATTATTGGGAATATCCAATACATTTCTTTGATATTTCTTCTTTTATTTTGCAGTCCAGAAAATGTTGTATGGATAACCCGCAAAAGTGTATTATAGATTATTATTTTGATATAAACATCAATGATAGTTATACCAATAAATAATAATCTTACTCTTTATTTGATTAAGTAAAATATGGGATATCACCCTCCTTATTGCAACCCGACCACTTTTATATTTGCATTGCTATGGCTTGATGGAGATAATAATGGAGAATGGAGAATTCATGGATTATGGCCAGAAACATGTGAAAGGTGTCCAAATTGTGGATATCCAAGTTATTGTAGAAAAGTATATTTTAATAGATCTACAATAGATGACTTAATACCAAAAATAAAACATAGGTGGTTTCCGAGTAGAAATTTGATAGAACATGAATGGTTAAAACATGGAAGTTGTACTGCAAATGTTACTGAATTTGAATATTTCAATAAAACACTGAGCTTATGGGATTGTATATCTATTAAAGACGAATGTTCTAATGATAACGTAGAATGTAGATTATTATTACAAACCGATCAGGTACAGAAATGTTGATTTTATTTCCAATACCGTTTTAGATGTCTGCGTGGTGGGAGATGATTAAATATTTACTTATATACTATATAAGTAAATATAAACTGTTTGAAAATAGAATGTCTTACCGTTTGACGCAACATGAATTTTTGATCGATAAGGAGCATATTGATAACTATTTTCAGCTATTAAATAAATATTATGCTGGAATTGAATCCACAGTGATCTTTGAAGACATAGATAGTCATAAGTCTATAATGCGAGGGAGAATAAATTTGGATTGGCTACAGAATCTTCCCAAAGTTAATAAATATTATTTACTAACCAATCCTTTCCCATCGAATTATGCTACCATTCGTACTTTTCCACCTATAGATACATATTTATTTACAAAAAATACCATTCCAAAACATGAAAAGAAACTTCGTAAGATGAAAAATGTTATATCCAATTTTATTTCTACACGTCTTGAAGAGGAAAAATATAAATATCTCTATATCAAATATCCTTTCACCAACGATATCACCTTCGTAGATCTTTTGAAATCATTACATTCTTTAAAAAATATAGATCACATTACCAGATGTCTGATTAATTATCAAAAGGAAAACATCATATTGGTATTAGATGATCTTTATCCCATTGGATTAACAACTTCTTATATTTGCGATGCTTCATTGCCCAGTTTTGACATAGAAGAAGGATTTTCATTTGATGTTTTAAGCACTCAATGGGTAACCAAGGAATGGAAGAGATGTTTTAAAGATTGGCATAGAGAACTTGTACCAGATTATTCTTCATGGGATGAGCCTATATTTCCACCAGATTACACATGGTCTATGATCATTGATAAATAAACAATCTGGTACCCTACAATCAATTACAAGATCAAGTTGATGAAAAAGATAATTGTTCAGTGATTTGTTTTTGCAAGATGAACTTATAAAAGTATTGGTTGTTGTTCTTTTTTTTCTTCAACATCAAGTTCATGAAAAACATAATAGTTGTTGTTCTTTTTTCTTCAACATCAAGTTCATGAAAAACATAATGGTTGTTGTTCTTTTTTTCAACATCAAGTTTATGAAAAAAGTAACTTGTCCCGGTGATTTGTTTCTTCAAGATCAAGTTAATGAAAAAGTAACTTGTCCGGTGATTTATTTCTTCAAGATCAAGTTTATGAAAAAGTAAGTTGTTGTTCTTTTTTTTCTTCAACATCAAGTTGAAGAAAAAGCTGAAATACGTCCGAATTCAGCTGCTCCAGAGTAAATTTCCCCAATTCCATCAGACATTTTATAAAAGAAGGAAGAAAAAAATAGACATGTAAACTGAATAATACATTATTCATGTATTATTCAAGATCAACTTGAAGAAAAGATAAATGTTCGGTGATTTGTTTCTTCAAGTTACTTAGGAACCATCTTTAGCTACAAGTTTTTTGCTAACATTTTACACTAATTCAATATCTAATTTGTTCATTGAAGAAAAGTTTTTGTTATAAAAAACAAATAAATTACATTGTATAAAGTCTAAACTTATCAATTAATTAATAAGTTTTATATCAAGTTGATTCATCAATTAACACTGATGCATTGAGGACAGTACCAGTTATATACTGTTATTTTATCAATCTTATGTTCTATTTTCTTGTAGATTTTACTGCTTATTGTCATTGGTATCAAGTGCTCACATTGTGAACATTTAACCTTTCTTTTGTCTTCAATGATCTCTATAATACCTGGAGGTAATATTCTTTCATCATATGCAATGTTACTTTTAACAACTTGCGAAAGAGACATTGCAAATAAAGAGCGCTTGATGATGTTATCAGGACATTTTGCATTTAACAAATTGTTTTGACAATAAAGTTCTTGAAGTATCATAATATCAATACATAACATTAATGTTATGTATTATCGTTAAATGTGAAGACTTACTTCAAGGTCATGAGTTGTTCACGGCTGTATTTGTTCATGAAAGCCTTAATAAGAGCTTCCTTTCCGACCTTTTTGCCTCCACGAGGACGAGGACGGACACAACGAGAAGCAGCCATATCTCTCAATTGTTTCTCAGAATATTTCTCCAAAATTTGACACTAAGTATTTCGTCCGGAAAATGCTGCATTATCGTCTTAATAGGATCAAGAATACTTATGAAACTCATTTTTGCTTGTGATTAAGTAAAAAAGTGATTTTTAGGAAATTTGACGGAATCCATTGTTCTCCACTGTATCTCTTCGTAGTATAAATTTATGTTATAATTTCATTATAACATATTTAGTTTCTTTACACATAAATCTGCTCGGAAATGGTTTTAAGGACGGACGAAAGATTCTTCGCATCGTTGTGATGTTCGAGAATATAAGTCAGTATACCCGAGTGAACCGTTACGTACACTAAATCGTCTGCATATTGTCCCGGTCGATTGATTCTACCAGCTATTTGTTCCCGTGTAGCGTTGTTGGAAGGATAAACGCTGGTTATCATGGCAGATAATGTAGTCAGGGTATAACCTTCTGAGTGGCGTATGGAGGTTATTACAACTCGGTAGTCAGGAACTTTAGCTTTAGCTACGGCTTCTTCTGTTAACAGTAGACTTTTCCCTTTGCCAATGATAAAAATGTCTTCGACATCCAAATAAGGAATTTTCTCCACCATCTTCCTTTTTAGTTCTTTTTGATGATTTGCAGTTCTGGCAACCACAAACACACCTCGCCCCGCTGCCAAATATGTCTTGGTTTGTTGCACCATTTCTCTTGTACACGCTTCATAACATATTTCTGTTGCATTGCGGATGTCGCTTTGCTTGTGATTGGTGTTTTTACCTCCCAAATTGGGCGGAACGAGACTTTGATATCGTGTCTCTTCCGTGGGTGTGAACGTAGCTAACACACTTTCTTCAATAACGGGAATGTTGGTGTTGACGATGTACTTGATCATGGCACCAGTGGCTACCCAATAATTCTTTTCGTTGACTTCAAAATCCACAATGCGTTCCAGCCATCGTATCAACTTATAGGTTTTGGTATCGATGATAGGTGTACCTGTCAAAGCAATCATATCTTGAGCTAAAGAAGTCAGATTTAAAGCTACAGAAGTGCGGATGCTATCATTCAGCGCTTTGTGAACCTCATCAAAGATAAATACAGCTTGAGACATTTTAACTGCTAACGCATCCCCACATTCACGAAGATGATCATGTTCAATCATATTAATAACGTAGGGCTTCATATCACAGCCCAGAGATGCATATTTGCGCATATCTTTATCGTAGTCTTTGGGAATAGTTTTCAGCGGCACAAGGATGTTGATGTCCAGTTTAAACGCTTCTATTTCGCCAATAACGCTTTTAAATGCGGATGACGGAAGTGAATATAATATATATGGGGGTAATTCGCCTCTATTTTGTAGATACTCAAGGTAAGTTAATGTTGTAAGCGTTTTACCTGCGCCAACGGTCATATACAAAAAATGCGCTTTCAAGCCAGAATCATGTTCTGCAAACATCTTTTTCAAACCCTCCTCTTGGTACCAAAATAATTCTCTATCCTTAGAATCGCGAAATATGGGCCATTCTTCCTCAACAGGGAGAAGAGGTAGTTCTCGGGATAGATATGTGTCTACTAAGTTTCGGATACCCCACAACAATGGTGAGAATCCAACATCGAAAATCAATGTACTACCACCACGTCGTTGAATTGCGGATGGATATAACAAACTCATCTTTAGCAACAATTGATAAGCCCCAACATCCTCGATCATCACCGCATCTTTTGTACCGCCTCCTTCTCGGGAAACACGATTAAACTCAATGGTGGAAGAATTTTTATTGATATAAAACAACAACCTGCGAACTACATCCTCGTCCGCTTCTTCGAGCAACTCTTCCAATAGAATATCCGCACTTTGGGCTATACCTGTTGCTCGTGTAGTTAAAGCACGATCAAAGTCTAAATCTACACTTTTAAACAACGCAAAACTTTCAGTCCCGCGCCTAAAATCGTCCCATAACACTTCTTCACCGTCGCTTGTGTGAATGTAGTATTTACCCTTGCGTAGGATGGTTTTACTTCCTTTTAGTTTATCTACAGGAACAGTAGCCCCGGTTAACTCGATGCCACTCTTCAGTTTTGCTATAGCTTTTGATGTAGCAGTTTTAGTTTGCTTTTCCGTGAGAGAAGCGGATTTCATCTCTCGCGCGGGCTTTCGAAACACAATGCGTTCAGAAATATTGCGTGGATCTAATGTTGCCAACGCAACCGGACGCCCCGGAATCTCCAGCGTTCCTACCAATCCCGCCAGCCAATCCTCACCAATCTCATAATCAAAGCTTATTGTACTTTTGAGGAAAGGAACAGTTTGGTCTTGAGGAGATTGTCTGGATAACAGCAACAAACGTTGTGCTTCACGTGTTTGTTTGGTGAACAGTCGTTCCTCAAGATCAGGACTATATGTTTTGGGGTGCATCACACGTTCTTTCTTACCTAAGGTTCTTCGAGGATTTACACCAGTAATACTGAAGATATCTCTAACCAATTGGGAATAAGGTCTCGAACCGTGCGCGCATCTGTCTTTGACAACTTCGTAAGGATAAAAATATACCACTTCGGGCGCCCAATGCTGATCCACACAATGCAAAAGAGGCATTACTTCGGGCATCCTTGGATTACGCTCTCTGGGAGATTCTCCTACATTTTCCGACCACTATTTTGCAATGTCTCGAATCATGCCTAAATCACTTTGAAAACTTCTCAATTCGTCCATCAACACAGAAGCATTTTCTAATAAAGTGGCATTTGCGTCGACATCATACGGCGGAAGCTTTATTCCCCGAGGAATGTTGTAACAATAGGCAGCATCTTGGTTCCACGCCATATCTCCTAACATAAATAATGTCTCTATGAGATTCTCATCAGGACGCCAACTTTTTACACGCTGAGCAAGCATCGCACCACAAATCATCCTTAAAACAGCCGATTGATGTTCGTTATCCACAGAGGAATCTTCAAAAATGGTTACAGCCAATCGCTTAAATGCGGATTCCATACCAGTCACATAACGCTGAATGTCAGGAACAAATGATCCCGGCATAATCAACAACAACGCCAGCGTAGTCGCTAACACGAAATCTGCTGGATAGGTGCCAAAATCCCCACCAAGATCCACTACTTTGGGTCGAAAACGAATGATTTTCTGTAATAAAGATTTGTAAGCGGCAGGAGTAAAGGTAAATGTGGCGCGTTGAATAGTGTTTATGTCTTCCACCGTAAATTTACCATGCATGCTCAATATATAAGGAAAAATGGTAGCTTCATCCAACGCTATACTCTTTCTTGTCGTTAAAAATCCCACATCATATGGAGTTGCCCCTCCAAAGCGCTCTAATATCAAAATCACTTCATCAGCTTTGCGTGTTTTAGCGGAAGATGTGATTAAACCCGTAGTTAGGTTGAACGTAGGACCATCGAAGCTTTGCACTTCTCGATGTGTAAGTGCGACTTTCCAAATGCTACGTCGGAACATCAGCGTGGTTCGTTTGGCTTTAGAACCAGGTTTGCGCGGAAACATAGCTCGCACTTCTGTAGCAAGTATGGTTTCTCCACTCAACAAACGTTCGATGTCTTCTTCCGTCAACTTCTTTCGCATATCACTTTTGCCAAGTTGCAAGATCTCAAATTTCACACCCGGAATTTCGTCCATGTACGTTTTGGCATTGTTTTGATGTTCTGTTAGCCAATCTTCCCTTTGTTTTACGGAAAGAGAACCAAAAAACTCTAATGAAGCCAATTTATTTAGGAATTTTTTCCATACATCTTCATAAGCGCGGATATGATCCAATTCTCGTTTCCAGGGAGGAATGAGTTTGTCATGGATTTTGAGCACAGCATCTTTTGCTTGCGTTTTGGTTCCAATCACAATTTCATCCGGTCGCACCCCCGTAACTATCACTGGCATATATCTCACATATTCTTCCGCCTTCTTTCTAATTGCTTTGAATGGTTTTACCGCTTTTGCAACCTTTTTGGGTTTAACATCCACAGATATTTCGGCTTTTATAACTGGAATATCTGTAAATTTGACTTTTCGGGGCATTTTTTCGTAAATGAGAAATTTACGAAATTAAATCGTGTATAAATATTTCACTTGTTGTTCTTTTTTTTTCTCCAACATCAAGTTGAAGAAAAACATAATGATTGTTGTTTCTTTTTTTTCCAAGATCAACTTTACGGAAAACATAATAGTTGGTCCCTCCGTCCACAATGATCCACAATGGTCCACAATGGTTGTTGTTCTTTTTTTTCCTCCAACATCAAGTAGTTATTCCCCTTCGAAATCAATCATAATATTACTGGTTATATATTATATAATATATGCTGTTTCAATGTGAATAAAAGCATAGATATCATGTTAACAACCTAAATATATTATACCATATGGTGAAAATTCCTTCTTATAAAAAATGTCTATCCTTACTTCAAGCACAAACGCATCATTGAATGAGAGTTCAATTTTTGAAGCCTTATATCTTGATTGGGTTCGTAACATTGGTATATTTATTGTGGCAGCTATTGCACTTTCAGTCTATCCACCAACCAAAGAAATGGCGTTTTGGATATTTATTATAAGTATATTTCTATTTGTGGTGATCCAAATAGATTATTTAGTGGAAAGGGAACAATTAGTAAGTAAAGGAATCAATATACCTATAAGGATAGATTGGTTGTGGATTCTTGCCACATCTCTACTTTTTATTACTATTTGGGTTGCATGGAGAATAATTAAACCTTATGAAACGAACGGTGGAAGATATATAGAATTATAAAAAACATAATACATATCTATTTAAATAAATATATACAATATATTTATTTCATCTACAACACACTTAGACATTCTTCACAGTCACATGGTTGACTGAGAAAAGAAAATTCTCCTTCACGAATACGTCTTTCCATATCCCTCCGATACAAAAAACTTGTAGCTTCATCTGGAAATAGGCCTCTATTTTGTTGAAAGGTATCAAGCAATAGGCATCTTGCTTTTCTGTAACATATATCAAAGTGATATGTATAGAAATGAACCATCCAATCAGAAACTTTATCATTGGGAGAAAGAAGCCAGTTCTCTGCAAATTCTAACAAGTCTTCCAGATCAACATTAACATCGATGAAATCTACATCTGAAAGATGGTTAATAAAATACTCGATAATTTCCTGTGCATCAGTTGCGGTAGCACTAGTATTCTCCACCAAAATTCTTTCAATAGACATTTAAAATTTATGAAAAATAAACTTGCATATTAACAAAAATATAAAAAAAATCATTTTTTTTACTTTTATTCATCTTTGATTTCTTCAAAATCCCATCCAAAAAATATTTCATTGGTATATCCATTGGCTGGACGACATGTTAGATAAGGGTATTCTTTCTCATCTGAATAGTGTTTGATAACCTCAGTCATCAGGTAATCTTTATCTTCGCGTTTTATCTCATAAGTTTCTTTTTTTCCATCCAAATGAACAGTAATAGGTTTAATCTCATGGACTGCTCGTCCTATACAAAAAACAGTGTTGTTTTCTCCAAGTGAGGCTTTGAGTAAAATATCAGTGCGAGCTAATTTAATAAGTTCTTTTACCCATTCTTTCTTTCTTCTGGTTTTCTTTTCCTCGAATTCCTTCATTTTAGCCTGAGCTTCTTGAGCCAAGGTGAGGTTTCCTGATTCATATATAAAGGACATCATTTTCTTCTATTTTATATTTTTTACAAGTTTTTAACGCTACAAATATATAAATATATAAATCATTTATATATTTATTTTTTAAGTGATATCGTTATAAAGTTTCCAATATATCATTGATGTCTTGATTTATTGACTCTATTTTCTTGGAACAATGGGTATAAAATCGTTTTAAAGCAACTCCTTTATATGTGCGACAATGATAAACATAGAATCTATATTCGTTACTAATTTTTTTATCTACTATTTCCAGTTTTTCTTCTAGTTTCTTAATACGCTGATCATAGATAAATTCAATATCATTGAAGAAAACGGTATACATATCTCCAAAAAAGATTGTATACAATTCTAAAGCTTTGGAGTATTTTCTATGCCAATTTTGGAGAGTGATAATATTAACAAAAGGTTTACTCTCAATGGTACTTTTGAATTCTCTTGAGATTCGCCGCGTATTATTGATAGTTTTTGGGTCATTTAAGATAATGACGTGTTTGATTAAACATTGAATAACAAGACGTGGCAAAACAGATGGCATTTTTGAAATGTTTCTCAACCACATGCGTCTTAATCTTTCCCTTTCTTCCACCAAAGCTATTTCTTTCGACGATGTTTGTACTTCATCCTTATATTGAATCTGAAAAGAAGCAAAAAGAGCTTCAATGTTTTTATTTTCTATTCTCACTGCTTGCTCTATTAAAAGTTCTTTAAAGTCAAAAGTTATTGGTATTTCGTCTTTCTCTAATATATATCCAATAAGTTCAGTTATATTCATAGCTTCAAAAACTTCTCGCGGAATAGAAGAAGTTGAAATTATTTCTTTTTTCAAGTTAACGTCTTCACTTGATTTTTCAACATCACAGCAAAAAAATAAATCATCTTCTTCCTCTTCTACGTCTGAACAGATTTCTTCCTCTTCCTCATCTTCTGAGAAATAAATAACGTTTGAAGATTTTGACATATTTCAAAGCAAAAAAATCTGTATTTTTTTTCATTTTTTAACTGATATCTAACTATCATATATATGCGGGAAAATTGGTTTTGTTTTTAAGCATACATGCGTTATCATGTGGTTGTTCTTGTTGGGATGTACAATCATAAGCACATTCAAACCCCATGAGAATTATAGCTGGTGTTTCCATTATCTCTTTTGATAGAAAGTAAGGCATTAACTGATTTTTCTTCACCTCTGTCTTTAATATATTTGGTAAACGGGCTTTATTCATCCATCTATATTTATCACAAGATTGAATGTATGCTTCTTTCCCTAATTCTCTGAGTCTCAGAAAAAGAGCGACTGTTAACATATCATCTATTTCTTTAGAAAATCTCCCATTACTTACTACTTTAATATAATTATGGATGTATGGAAATAATTCCACTTTGTATAATTCTTCAGAACTGGATGGATTTCTAAACACTTCAATAAAAGTAATTTTGGGTGCTTGCATTGCAATATTGAGAAATTCTTTTCCTTTTTGTAATTGTCTAATTTCGAAATACAGTGGATCCTCTAATCGTAGTCTTTGAATACCCATTTGTCCTCTACAGGCTCCTCTATGACATCCAATGAAATGTAAAGCAGTAGAAAGAATATATTCATTTCCCCTTAAAATATTCCATCCCACTTTACGGTTAAAGAAATTAAATAATGCTCCCATAGCAGGAATTTGATTCAATCTATCAATAATAATCACAGGTCCTTGGATACTTTTCAAAATATTTGTCAAAGCTGCATCTTCTATCAAGGTGCGTTGAATATATCTCCAAAATCCTACATCTGGTTCTCTATTTTCCCTTAGTGATGGGTTTAGTGTTGTTGTTTTTCTTGGAGGTCTTCTGCGAGAGGTAGAAAGTCTTGAAGTACTCACAGTGATAGGTTTTGATTGAAGACGTGGATTAGTACGCGAAAGATTGACTGATGACATTTATATAGATAAATAATTTTTACGTGATTTATATAATTAACTTGGACCAGTAGTATAAAAGATAATAATAGCAAAGATAATGATTATCAAAGTGAGGACAATCACCCAAAACCACCATTGTTCATACCATGGAAACTTATCTGGACTAACGTTTCCACAATTGCTAAATTCATTAATTGTTAATTTACCCAAATCTGTATCATCAGCAAAGATATTATTAATATCAATACAAACCTCTTGAGGACATTGGGAAGGAGGTCTTCCTGTTTCTTGGATCAGAAATTCATCCGATGCACTTGCTTGACAAGGGCGCCACCAACAACGCGCTGGAATAGGAACTTCTTTTTTCGTTATGGTCGAGAATATAATGCTATCGTCAGCATTAATGCAAGCACAATCGTTAGTGTCCATTTGTCTACAATATTCTGACATAGTTTGATCCACATTAGATGTATAAAGTCCTCCAGCTATAAAATTATCTGTGACCCATTGTGAACATATACTTTGTGCATTGACCATATTACTGCACCCATGAGACATAGGTGCATTTGGGTCAAAAAAGTTGATATTGTAATTGGGACAACCACCATTTTCTGATGCTGGAAAATAAGAATTTCGAGTGCAATATTTTGGAAGTAAAATTCTATTTATTGTTGACCAATTCTTACATTGTATTATCTGCTCAGAACCTGTTGGAGTTCTACAAATACTATTAAGTTGAGCAAAAGTTTTATCTGGAATAGCAAAAGTATTTATAGCTTCTTTGATATTATTTTCCCAATCAAAAGGTTGAGTACTATAAATACAATTCAACTGATTGGCAGGACCACTATCACCTACCAAAGCTGGAGAACCAGATGAACTTAGAAAGGCGGGACATGGTTGACTTTGTTTTCTCGTGACAAATGTCGGAAATTGCAAGGTAAAAGTTCCGGTGACTCCAGACATTTTTAGAATGATAAAGATTTATTTCTTCTATCTCATTGCTCAAAAAGTGCAAAAGATACATTTTATTCTTGGTTTGATTTGACTCTTTCAAAACATGGAATAAAACATAGTAAATTATACATTCCTTGCTGGTAGGAATGTATCTCACTCTCAGATAGAGACATTTATTAAAAGAAAGTTATAAATATTATTGTTTTGTTTTTTATAAATAGATTGAGGTCGAAGCATATGATAGTCTGTGAAGTTATGGTTTATGATTTGATTAACCAAAGCACCTGTAAGATTCCAATGGATCAGATTAGGTAATGATCTGTCTAATCGTTGAAAATAAGTTTGGTAATCTTTTAATCGTATCCATTTTTCATTCTTTTCTTCACTAAAATAGGAATGAAGATAGTTCCAGAGTAATTTTTTATCTTTATTCCACCCAATCCTATCATGTTGACCATCATAAAAAATATCATCCCACCATTTCTTTAATTTTAGTTTCACATCATCCAATGATTTTATATCAAACAATTCTCCCCAAACTTTTGAACTTGCCGCATTATAACACAATGGAACCTCTTGATGACGTTCCATAACCATTCTATAGGTAATAAAAGAATCTTTTGGATAAGATTTAACAGTATCTTGGTACCACCACCTACATGTAGGAATTACATCCATGTCAGATATGATAACTCCTTCTTCTTCTAACAAAGCCGGATACAACAAACGAATACATTGTGAAATAAAAACATCAGATAAATCATCAAATGAGGGGAAAAGTATAATATCTTCATCGTCTTCAAAACCAGGAGGTTTTTCATCGGCTATAAGTATACATTTTGCTTTTATACCCACAATTTCATTCCATGCATGCTTTACAAGTGGCCAGAAATCAAAATATAGTGGATTGCGGTTACAAGAAACTAAAGCGCACGTCAATTTCATTTTATTTCGAATGATATTTTTTTATAAAAAGATGATTTATTCAGTGATTTGTTTCTGCAAGATGAATTTCATAAAAGATAGTTTGTTCAGTGATTTGTTTTTGCAAGAACAAAATTTCATGAAAAAGATGATTTGTTTCTTCCAACAGCTTAAGAAAAGATAATTATTCGGTGATATGTTTCTCCAAGATCAACTTCATGAAAAAGATAATTATTCGGTGATGTGTTTCTCCAATATCAACTTCACGAAAAACATAATGATTGTTGTTCTTTTTTTTCCAAGATCAACTTTACGGAAAACATGATAGTTGTTGTTCTTTTTTTTTACGATCAAGTTGAAGAAAAACATAATGATGGTTGTTTTTTTTCCAAAATCAACTTTACAGAAAACATGATAGTTGTTGTTCTTTTTTCTCCAAGATCAAGTTGAAGAAAAAACATAATGATTGTTGTTTTTTTTCCAAGATCAACTTTACGGAAAACATGATAGTTGTTGTTCTTTTTTCTTCAAGATCAAGTTGAAGAAAAAACATAATGATTGTTGTTCTTTTTTTCCAAGATCAACTTTACGGAAAACATGATAGTTGTTGTTCTTTTTCTTCAAGATCAAGTTGAAGAAAAAACATAATAGTTGTTGTTCTTTTTTCTTCAAGATCAAGTTGAAGAAAAA
>Ga0114931_10004914_pt1 | contig 16599 bp, 10 predicted proteins | sample 2SBtaG_FD_89579 | JGI IMG/M metagenome (GOLD analysis project Ga0114931, IMG submission 89579) | Deep subsurface microbial communities from Kolumbo volcano to uncover new lineages of life (NeLLi) - 2SBTROV14_V59a metaG | ecosystem: Environmental > Aquatic > Marine > Volcanic | place: Kolumbo...
CGGGTGATGATCGCCATGGCGCTGGCCAATGAGCCCGATCTCTTGATCGCCGACGAGCCGACCACCGCGCTCGATGTCACCATTCAGGCGCAAATTCTGGCGCTGCTCAAGGAATTGCAGGCCCGCCTCGGCATGGCGCTGCTGATCATCAGCCATGACCTCGATCTGGTCGCCCATATGGCCGAGCGGCTGTGCGTGATGACCGAAGGCGAGATTGTCGAGGCCGGCCCGGCCGCCTCGGTGCTCGCCGCCCCGCGCCATCCCTATACCCGCAAGCTGCTCGCCGCCCGGCCCCAAGGCGAGCCCGCCCGCCCGGCCGCCGGCGCGCCGGTGGTGGTGCGGGCGCAAGGCCTCAAGGTGCATTTCCCGATCAAGAGCGGGGTGTTTTTGCGCATCACCGGGGCGGTCAGGGCGGTGGACGGGGTGTCGTTTACCCTCCATGCCGGCGAGACCCTGGGGGTGGTTGGCGAGTCAGGTTCGGGCAAGACCACCCTGGGCCTTGCCCTGTTGCGGCTGATCGCCAGCCAGGGGGAGATCGGCTTTGCTGGTCAGGCGATCGAGGATTTGCGGCAAAAGGCGCTGCGCCCGCTGCGCCGGGAAATGCAGATCGTGTTTCAGGACCCCTTCGGCTCGCTTAGCCCGCGGCTCAGCGCCGGTCAGATCATCGCCGAGGGGCTGATTGTCCATGAACCCGGGCTCGATGTTGCCGCCCGGCGGGCGCGCGCCGAACAGGCGCTGATCGAGGTCGGGCTGGAGGCGGCGATGGCCGATCGCTACCCCCATGAGTTTTCCGGCGGCCAGCGCCAGCGCATCGCCATTGCCCGGGCGATGGTGCTCAAACCTAAATTCGTCGTGCTTGACGAGCCAACCTCGGCGCTCGATGTCTCGGTGCAGGCGCAGATTGTCGATCTGCTGCGCGACCTGCAAAAGCGCCATGGCCTGGCCTATCTGTTCATCAGCCATGATCTGGCGGTGGTGCGGGCGCTGGCCACCCGGGTGATCGTCATGAAGGATGGCCGGGTGGTCGAGGCCGGCGAAGCGCAGGACATTTTCAAGGCGCCGAAAACCGCCTATACCCGCACCCTGATGGCCGCCGCCTTTGATCTGGGCAGCCTGCTCGAGGCGCCGTCGCCGGTGGTGGCACCATGAGCGGGGCGCTGCTGATCGTCAGCGGCGGCGGCGAGGACATGGGCCGAGCGGCGGCGCTGCTGGAAAAAGCGCTGCCCGGCCGGGACATCCGACTATGGCCCGCCCTTGGCGATGCGCGCGAGATTGCCTATGCCCTGGTCTGGCAGCCGCCGCGCGGGCTGCTGGCGAGCTTGCCGGGGCTGCGCGCGGTGCTGTCACTGGGCGCCGGCATCGATCATGTGCTGTCCGATCCCGCGCTGCCGGCCGATGTGCCGGTCTACCGCCTGATCGATGATGATCTGACCGCCCGGATGAGCGAATATGTGGTGTTGCATGTGCTGCGTCATCACCGCCAGCAGCCGGCCTATGAGGCCCAGCAGCGCGCCCATGTCTGGCGGCCGTTGCGCCAGCCGGCGGCAAGGCGCCGGCGGGTCGGTATTCTCGGGCTGGGGGTGCTGGGCGCCGACGCGGCGGCCAAGCTGGCGCTGCTGGGCTTTGCGGTTTCAGGCTGGAGCCGGCGGGAAAAAAGCCTTGCCGGGGTGCAGGTCTATCATGGCGCGGCGGGGCTGGGCGCGCTGCTCGGGCGCAGCGATATTCTGGTCTGTCTGCTGCCGGCGACACCGGCCACCGCCGGATTGCTGAACCGGAAAAGACTGGCACGACTGCCGGCCGGCGCCAGTCTGATCAATGCCGGACGCGGCGCGCTGCTGGTCGAGGACGATTTGCTCGCCCTGCTCGCCGAGGGCCATGTGAGCCATGCCACCCTCGATGTCTTCGCCAATGAGCCGCTGGCTGGCGATCATCCGTTGTGGGATCACCCGGCGGTGACCATAACCCCCCATGTCGCCGCCGCCACCTCGGGCCGGGCGCTGACCGGCTTTGTGGCCAGAACCCTGGCCGCGCTGGAGGCTGGCAAGGAGCCCCCCGGCCGGGTGGATCGCGATCAGAATTACTGAATGCGGAATTATGGAATTCGGCGCCGGCCACTGAGCGGCCGGGCTTCTTTTTCGCCGATGCGGCGAATGACCTCGGCCAGGGGGTGGATACTGACCGCCATGTCCCAGGCGTTGGCGTGCAACAGGCGCTCGGTGTCGAGCATCAGCCCGACATGACCGGGGAAAAAGGCGAGATCACCGCGCCGCAAGGGGGTGCCGGCGGCCAGCGGCGCGCCCAGGGCGTCCGCCTGCTCGGCGCTGTCGCGCGGCGCGGGAATGCCGGCGGCGCGCAGCACGCTGTGGATCAGCCCCGAACAATCGATCCCCCACAGGCTGCGCCCGCCCCATAGATAGGGCGCGCCAAGGAAGCGCTCGGCCAGGGCGACAAAATCAGGCACGGGATCGTCAAGCGGGCGCAGATGGGCCGCGAACAGCCAGCCGCCGCCGACGATCTCGACAAAGCCGCCGCACCGCGCGCCGCGCGGCGTCACCCGGCTGCCCAGCGCCAGGGCGGCCAGCGGCATGGTTTTCAGATCCGGCGCGGGATAAAGAAAACTGGCCGGAACGGCGACGGCATGGCTGGCTGGCGGGCCCGGTTCGTCCAGCGCGCCTGCCGGCAGATAGCCGCCATAGCCATCGGTCTCCAGCCGGCCGCGCGCCCAGCCATCGCGCTCGTCCTCGACGATGAAAATCTCGCCGAACAGGGCCTCGCTGACCCGCACCGCCGCGGTGCGGGGGGCCTCGCGCATGGGGGCGATGGCGACGCCCACGCGCTGTCTGGAGGCCGCCATCAAAGGTCCGCCAGATCGCCGCGGTCGGCGAAATCGGTCAGGAAAACCGCGCCCTTGACCGTACGGCCCACCAGCACATTGCGCCGGTCCGCCGGATCGCGCCGGCGCTTGAGCAGCCCCAGCCGGCCCAGGCTGTCGAGGGCGCGGCTGATCACCGGCTTGGTGACCCCGAGCCGGGCGGCCAGGCCGCGCACCGTATGGGGTGGCGGCTCGAGATAGACCGTCAGCAGGAGGGCCATCTGCCGGCTCGACAAATCGGGCGCATCGGCGCGCACCGCGGCGACAAAGGCGTGGCGCCATTGCTCCAGCGAAGGGGGTGCGGATCGGATCATAAGGACACTATGAAAAACCCGGCATCGTTTCGCAAGCGTAATAAGGTTACGGCGTGGCGGCCGGGGTGGCAATCTCGGTCAGCGCGGTCTCCAGATAATAGCGTTCTGCGCCGGGGTGAAGCTGGGTCGATACGCCGTCGAGCGCGGTCTCCAGGCGGATCAGCCGGCCCTGGGGATGGCTGGCCGCCAATATCTTCAGATTGGCCGGGTTCCACAATGCCTTGGTCAGGGCATAGACCAGATCGTCGGGCACATCGGCATTGACGATCCATTGCGCGCCGACGCTTAAGGTTTTGACCGCGCCGAGGCCGGGGTAGCTGCCTGCGGGAATGGTGGTTTCCAGAAAAAACGGCGAGCGGGTGATCATGCGCCGGATCGGTGCGCCGGCGACCGGGGCAAGCTCGATCACCCCGCGCGCCGCCAGGTCGGTGATGCCCGGCGCGGGATAGCCGCCGACAAAGAAGAAGGCGTCGAGCTTGCCGGCGATCATCGCCTCGGCGGCCTCGTTCTGGTCGAGAAAGCGGGCCTTGATGTCGGATTCCGCCAGGCCGAACACGCGCAAGATAGCGATTGCCTCGGCATAGGTGCCCGAGCCGCCCTTGTCGAGCGAAACCCGTTTGCCGCGCAACTCGGGCACCCGGGTGATGCCGCTGCCCCGGCGCACCACCAGATGCACGCTTTCGGGATAAAGATTGGCGATCACCCGCAGCTTGTTGTGCCACTGGCCGCCCGCCGCCCGGTTGTTGCCATAATAGCTCTGGTGCACAAGGTCGCCCTGGGCCAGCGCCGATTCGAGATGTCCGCGCGCCACGGCGTTGATATTATAGAGCGATCCGGCGGTTGCCTGGGCTACCGCCACCAGCCCGGGAACACCGCAGGGACCGGTGGGGCTGCAGGCCGGCGCGCCGGGTGGCATGCTGATGATGCCGGCAATCGCCTCGCCGATGGCGAAATAGGTGCCGGCGGTCGAGCCGGTGCCGATGCGGAAATATTGCAGCGGTGCCTGTTTATCTGTGCCCGAGGCGAACAGATAGATCGAAATACCGGCCACCAGCAGGGAGATCACGGGAACGAGCAGCCGTTTATACATGAGCGTCAGGCCGGTTTCAGCGACAAAGCAGAACCGCCACTGTCCTGCAAAGCCTGGTGAAATTCAACCCCCGGCGGGAGCGCGTCAGGGGATCAGCACCGCTGCGCCCTCGAACCGGCCGGCGCGCAGATCATCAAGCGCGGCGTTGGCTTGGTCCAGGCCATAGCGGTGGGTGGTGGTGCGCACCCCGGCGCGGGCGGCCAGGGCGAGAAACTCCTCGCCGTCACGCCGGGTCAGATTGGCCACCGAGCGCACCATCCGCTCGCCCCACAGCAGGCGGTAGGCAAAGCGCGGAATATCGCTCATGTGAATGCCGGCGCAGACCACCACGCCGGCGCGGCGGATGGCGGCCAGCGCGGCGGGCACCAGCGCGCCGACCGGGGCGAACAGAATGGCCGCGTCCAGTTCGTCAGGCGGCTTCTGGTCGGACGTGCCGGCCCAGCAGGCCCCCAGTTTGCGGGCGAAGGCCTGGCTGGTGCTGTCGCCCGGGCGGGTGAAGGCGTAAATCTGGCGGCCCTGAAACAGTGCCACCTGGGTGATGATATGGGCGGCGGCGCCAAAACCGTAAAGTCCGATCCGGCGCGCCTCGCCGGTAATGTCGCCAGCCATGCGCAGGGCGCGATAGCCGATCAGCCCGGCGCACATCAGCGGCGCGGCCGCCTGATCGTCAAAAACATCGGGAATGGCGAAGCAGAAGCGGGCGTCGGCCACCATATGCTCGGCGAAGCCGCCGTCCATGTGATAGCCGGTAAAGCGCGCCCCGGCGCACAGGTTTTCCTGTCCCGCGCGGCAGTAGTCGCAGCGGCCGCAGGCAAAGCCCAGCCAGGGCACGCCGACCCGCGCGCCGGGGGCAAAGCCGCGCACGCCCGCGCCGCAAGACACCACCCGGCCGATGACTTCATGGCCCGGTACCCGGGGCCGTCCGGCGTCGGGCAGATCGCCATCGACAATATGCAGATCGGTGCGGCACACCGCGCAGGCGGCCACGCGGATCAGAAGCTGGCCGGGGCCCGGCTCGGGGCGGGGCAGGGTGCGCTTTTTCAGCCGCGGGCCAGCACCCTCCAGCACCATCGCCGTCATGACCTCAGGCTCGGGGCGCGTCGTCATTGGGCGGCCTGGGCGGCAAGGCTGCGCTCGAACTGGGCCATCAGGCGCTTTTCGCGGATTTTGACCTCCGCCAGTTGACGTTGCTTGACATGGCCGAAGCCGCGGATTTTTTCGGGCAGGGCGGCGATCTGGAGGGCCAGCGGGTGGTTGTCGGCGCTCAGGCCTTCGATCAGCCGGCCCACAGTCTGGCGGTAATCGGCGATTAGCTGGCGCTCAAGCCGGCGCTCGGCGGTGCGCCCGAAGGGATCAAACGGGGTGCCGCGCAATCGGCGCAGCCGGGCGAGCAGCCGGAAGGCGAAAAACACCCAGCCGCCATAGGCGCGTTTGCGCAATTGCCCGGTCAGCGGATCGCGCGGCGAGATCAGTGGTGGGGCGAGGTAGACCTTGAGCCGGTAGTCGCCGGTAAAACAGGCTTCCAGCTTGCGCCGGAAAGCGGGGTCGGCATAGGCCCGGGCGACTTCATATTCGTCCTTGTAGGCCATCAGCCTGTAGGCGGCGCGGGCCACGGTTTGGGTCAGCCCGTTAAGGCCAAGCCGCTGTTCGGCGGCGGCTACCGGGCCAACCAGCGCGCGGTACGCCCCGGCGTAAGCCGCATCCTGATAATCGGTCAGCCGGGCAGCGTAATCGTCGATCATCTCGCCCAGGCTTTGCGTGCGTCTTTCCGGCTCGGTCAGCCCGGCGGCGGCGCGCAGCCCGGCTTCGTCATGGGCCGCCAGCCGGCCCAGCGCGAAGGCGCGCAGATTACCCTCGACCGCCACCCCGTTCAGCGCCACCGCCTGCTCGATCGCCGCGCCCCCGACCGGCAGCAGGCCGCGCTGCGCCGCCACGCCGAGCATGAACAGATTGGTGGCGATGGCATCGCCGGTCAGCGCCGTGGCCAGTGCGGTGGCGTCGATAAAAAAGGCGTTTTGCGCTCCCGCCGTGCGGGCGATCAGATCAATGATCGCCTGTTCGTGAAAATCGATATCCGGGTTGTTTTGGAAGGTGGCGGTGGGGGTCAGATGACTGTTGATCACCGCCTGGGCTTGTGACGGGCGCATCCGGCTTAAAACCTCGGGCGCGCCGGCCACCACCATGTCGCAGCCGAGCACCAGATCGGCCTCGCCGACGTCCAGGCGGGTGGCGTGCAGGTCTTGCGGCTGCGGCGCGATGCGCAGATGGCTGACCACCGCGCCGTTTTTTTGCGCCAGGCCGGTCATGTCGAGCACCGAGACGCCCTTGCCCTCAAGATGGGCGGCCATGCCGATGAGCGCGCCCACGGTGACCACGCCGGTGCCGCCGATGCCGGTTACCAGCAGGCCGAAGGGCCGGGTGAGCGCCAGCGGCTCGGCCGGCGGCAGGGCAGCCAGGGCGGCGTCCAGATCGGCGCTGTCGCGCCGCGCCGCCCGGCGCAGATGGCCGCCATGAACGGTAACGAATGACGGACAGAAGCCCTTGAGGCAGGAATAATCCTTGTTGCAGCTCGACTGGTTGATCACCCGCTTGCGGCCCAGCCCGGTCTCCAGCGGCTCGATGCTAACGCAATTGGACTGCACCGAGCAGTCGCCGCAGCCCTCGCAGACTTCATCATTGATGAACACCCGTTTGGGCGGGTCGGGATAAAGCCCGCGCTTGCGTCGGCGGCGCTTTTCGGCGGCGCAGGTCTGGTCATAGACCAATATGGTCACCCCGGAGATGGCGCGCAGCTCGCGCTGCACCGCGTCCAACTCGTCGCGGCAGCGCACACTAACCCCGGGGGCGAAGCCGGCGTTGAGCGGATATTTATCCGGCTGGTCGGTGACCACGACGATGCGCGAGACCCCTTCGGCGGCGACCTGGCGGGTGATTTCGGGCACGGTCAATTCGCCGTCATGGGGCTGGCCGCCGGTCATCGCTACCGCGTCATTATAAAGAATTTTATAGGTGATGTTCACCCCGGCGGCGATGGCGGCGCGGATCGCCGCCAGGCCGGAATGAAAATAGGTGCCATCGCCCAGGTTCTGAAATACATGGGGCATCTGGGTGAAGGGGGCCATGCCGATCCAGTTGGCGCCTTCGCCGCCCATCTGGGTGGGCGGCGCGGTCGGCCGGTCGGGCATGGCCAGCGCCATGGTGTGACAGCCGATGCCGGCCAGCGCCATGCTGCCTTCGGGCACCCGGGTCGAGGTGTTATGGGGACAGCCGGAGCAGAAATAGGGCAGGCGGGTGATGGTCGCACCCGACAGCGCGCCGGCCTGTTCCAGCTTTTCCTCCAGCCGGGCCGCTCGCTCGGTAATCGCCGGGTCACTCTCCCCCAGCCGGCCGGCGATGGCGCGGGCGATGGTCTCGGGCGACAACTCACCGGCTATGGGCAGCAGTGGCCGGCCTTCGGTGTCGGTCTTGCCGATCAGCCGGGGCCGCGCGCCGTCGGGCAGATGGATCAGCGCGCGGGCGATCTGGTCTTCCATCACCGGGCGCTTTTCCTCGATCACAAACAGCTCGTTATGGTTTTGGGCGAAAGCGACCAGGCCCTCGGTCTCGAGCGGCCAGGTCATGGCGACCTTGTAAAGATTGATCCCCAGATCGGCGGCGCGGGCCTGATCGATGCCCAGCATGGTCAGCGCCTGGAGGGTGTCGTGATAGCTCTTGCCGGCGGTGACAATGCCGAGCCGGCGGCGCCGGGCCAGCCAGACCGGCTTATCGAGGCGGTTGGCGCGGGCGAAGGCGCGCGCCGCGGGCAGGCGGAACGAGATCAGCCGGTCTTCCTGGACCAGCGGCGCGAACTCCTGGCGGATATTGAGCCCGCCGGGCGGCAGGGCGACGTCATTGGGGGTGATGATCGCCACCCGTCTCGGGTCGACCTCGACCGAAGCGGTGCTCTCGATGGTTTCGGTCAGGCATTTAAAACCCACCCACAGGCCGGAAAACCGCGACAGCGCCCAGCCGTAAAGCCCGAAATCGACATAGTCCTGTACCGAGGCGGGGTTGAACACCGGGATCATCGCGGCGATCAGCGCCTGGTCCGACTGATGGGCGGTGGTCGAGGATTTAGCGCCGTGGTCGTCGCCGGCCATCACCAGCACGCCGCCGTTCTTTGCGCTGCCCGACAGATTGCCGTGTTTGAAGGCGTCGCCCGCCCGGTCGACTCCCGGGCCCTTGCCATACCAGATGCCAAACACTCCGTCATAGCGGGCGCCGGGGAACAGACCGACCTGCTGGCTGCCCCATAGTGAGGTGGCCGCCAGCTCCTCGTTGACCCCGGGGCGGAAGTGAATATGGTTTTCGTCAAGAAACGGTTTGGCCCGCCATAGCGCAGCGTCATAGCTACCCAGCGGCGAGCCGCGATAGCCAGAGATGAAACCGGCCGTGTTCAGCCCGGCAGCGGCGTCGCGCGCACGTTGCATCAGCGGCAGACGGACCAATGCCTGGGTGCCGGAAATGAACACCCGGCCCTTCTCCAGAGTATATTTGTCGTCAAGCGTCACGGCGCTAATCGTCATTGCCCTGTTTCTCCCTGGCGGCGAGCTCTCGACAGTCTTGCTATGAAACGGCCCTTATGCAAGACTTCTTGCGCCGATAGTATAGTTGAGAGGAAAGGGCATGGGAATGCAACCGGTTGAAAAAGCGCCGATCAATCTGGCGCCGGACCGGGCCTGTTCACTTGCCCGGGTGCTGGCGATTGTTCCCGATGCCTGGACCTTCATGGTGCTGCGCGCGACCTTTCTGGGGGCGCATCGTTTCGGGGTGATCCGGGACCATCTGCATATCCCGCGCAATCTTCTGGCCGCCCGGCTGCATCGCCTGACCGAGGCCGGGGTGCTGGTGCGTCGTCCGGTCGCCGGCCAGCCGCGCCGGCTCGAATATCGGATTACCGAAAAAGGCGCCGGGCTTTATGCCGTCGCCCTGATGTTGCAGCGCTGGGGCGATCGCTGGCTGGCCGGGCCCGAGGGGCCGCCGATCGTGGTCCGTCATCTGCCCTGCGGCCAGGTTCTGGCCCCGGTGATGACCTGCGCCGCCTGTGGCAAGGTGGCCGCTCTGGGCGATATCGAGTTTCGCGATGGTCCCGGCGCGGGGCCGGAGAGCAGTGGCCAGGAACACCGCCGTCAGCGCATGTCGGACCCCAAGCTTTACGAGCGCGGCGGCGCCAGCTCGATTGCCCGCGCGCTCAAGGTGGTTGGCGATCGCTGGAGTTTTTTCATCGTGCGCGACGCGATGTATGGTCTGACCCGGTTCGAGGAATTTTGCCGCAGTCTGGGCATCGCGCGTAACATTCTGTCTGATCGGCTGGGCAAGCTGGTCGACTACGGGGTGATGGCGCGGGTGGGCTATTCCACCCGCCCACCGCGATTCGAATATTGCCTGACCGAGGAAGGCCGCGATCTGTTCCCGGTCATTCTCACCCTCATCGACTGGGGCGACCGGCAGCTTGAACAGCCTGCCGGCGCTCCGGTGGCGATGACCCATCTGGCTTGTGGCAAGCCGTTCCGGCCGGCCGTGGCCTGCGGCTATTGCGCCCGCCCGGTGACCCTCGAAGGGGTCGAATATGTCGCCGGGCTGACCGGCGTTGAAAAATGGGACGCCTATATCCGCTAGACCTAGAACCTGTAGCCAACGCTGAACTTGAACGACCGGCCGAGGATGGGACGGGCGAAAATGACCCCCGACTGCGCGCCGATGATGCGCGGATTACCTTCGGTCAGTCCGTGAGAATCGGTCAGATTATCGGCCACCACCTGGAGGCTGACCGCATCATTGATATCCAGGATAATCCCGGCGTCGAGCTTCTGGTAAGAGGGCAGGCGTTGCAGATTCTCAGGATCGGAAAAACGGCTGCCGATATAGGAGAAGGTGCCGTAGACATTGATGATGCCCCAGGGAATCTGCTGGCTGTAGCTGGGCGAAAAGCGGGCCTGGATGCGCGGCTGGCGCGGCACGCGGTTGCCGGGGAAGTCGCTGTCGTTGTCGAACTCGCCGTTCTGCCAGGTGCCGGTCAGGGCGAACTTCAGACCGTCGGTCGGCTGAACCACCGCTTCCATTTCCACGCCCAACGCGCTGGAGCCGCTGATGATCACCACATTTTGGCCGTTGACAAAACGCTGGAACGGCAGGCCGGTGAAATCATTATAAAACAGCGTGGCGAACACCCCAACAAAGCCGGTTGAGGCCTTGAAGCCCACTTCATACTGGTCGATCGACTGGATCTGGTCGGCGCCATCGCGCAGATTGTCGAACTGGGGAAATTTCTGACCATTGTTGATGCGGGCGAACACTGCGATGCGATCGGCGAGGAAATAGTTGGCGCCGACCGTCCAGGAGGTTTCGGTTTTCTTGAAGGAGATGGTCCGGAAGCTGCCGTTGAGCACCGCGGCGCTGTTGTTGAACAGGGTGGCCGGGTTGTTGTCGAGATCGACCCCGAAGTCATTGTTCTCCAGCGTGGCGTCGACTTTCTGGTTTTCGATGCGAAAGCCGGCGTCGATGCGCAAAGCGTCGGTGACCTGCCATTCGTCGGCGATATAACCGGCGATATTACGGCCGTTGTAGGCGGCGTTGACATCAAAGAAAGGGGCGCCGACAAAGCCGTTGCGGGTGACCTGGGTGCCGTCATTGAGCACCAGGTCGATCCGCCGTGCATTCGGCTCGGCGGCCAGAAGCTGGTTGCTGCCCAGATACCACAGATCATTGGATGAGTAATCCGAAAAGAACACGCCCACGGTCACGGTGTTGTTTTCGACAATCTCCTTGCGGATCGAGACGTCATTGGTAAAGGATTGCAGATCCTTTTCCACCGACCACCAGCCGGCGGTCATCACCTGCTGGCTGAGATCGGTAATCGCTGCGCCGCTGCTGGTGAAGCTGAAGGAGCCGCCGACGCCATTGCCATCGACGCTGGCCAGGAAATCGGCCGCACTGCGCGGGGTGGCGGAGGGGACCAGCCCCATGGTGTTGGCATCGCCCGACATATAGTTGAAGCGTTCGGTAAGCATCCAGCCGTCGCCGAATTCCAGATTGGCATTGCCGCCGATCATGAAAATCTGGGCGCCGCGGCCGTCGGCCAGGTCACGTTTGATGGTTTCGCCGTTGCGTCCCACCTCGAGCACCGCCAGCCGGGTGTCATTGCCGATCAGATTGCCGGTTCCCAGATCGAACCCGGGAAATTCGCTAATCGAGCCGTCGGCGTTGGCGATAACCGGGATCGGCAGCAGCCAGGCATTGCGGTCGTCAAGATAGCGGGCGTAAAGAGTGACCTCGCCATTGTCCAGTTTCTTGGTGATATTGGCGCTGATCTGGCCGCCCCGCTCAGAATTGAACTCGGCGTCGCGAATGCCGCTGGAGGAGCGGAAAAAGCCGCCGATGCTGTAATAAAGATCGTCGCTGATCGGGCCGCTGAACACCGCATCGAGGCGTTTTTCGCCATAATCCGATCCGGTCAGCTTGATCAGCCCCTCGGGGTCAGGCCCACCCTTTTTCTGAATGAAGTTAAAGGTGACACCGGGCTGGCCGTTGGAGAACACCGGGTTGGGCCCGCCGCGCAGCGCTTCCATGCGCTCGACCGTCTCATCGATCCGGAACAGGCTGGAGTTTTCCAGGAACGACAGGGTTGGCGGCGGAAAGATTGGCAGGCCGTCTATCTGAACGGTGACGAATTCGGCATCGCCGCTGCCGGGAAAGCCGCGCACGAAAATATTGGCGCCGGCCTCACCGCCCGAGCTTTCCACCCACACGCCGGGCACCATCTTGAACAGATCGGCGGTGCTTTTGGGCGAGAATTTCTCGATGTCCGCCGTGTTGACGGTGGTGATCGCAAAGCTGACATCCATCTTGCGCAGGCCGGCGCCGCCGGCGCGCCCGGTGATGATCACTTCTTCCATGCCAAGAAGGCTGTCGTCGACCTGGTTGCTGGCCTGGCTGTCGTCCCCGGTCTGGCCGGCCTGTGCTCCCTGATCGCTGTCCGCGGTTTGGGCGTAGGCGTGGCCTGCCGCGGTAAGGGCGAGCGCGGCGGTGGAGGCCAGCAAGATCTGGCGCCAGAAAGGCCGCCGGCCGGCCGGTGTTTCATGCGATGCGTTCATTTTTTGTCTCCCTGTGCATGATCATCATAATTTTACCGCTTCCCGATCGTTCCTAGACAGTGCCTTTCCCGAACTAGGCGCCGCTGGCGCTATTGCGGAAAAACGAGCCCGCCTTTTTTTGAATCGGACCGAAAGCGGCCGTTCAGCTCAGGGCAACCCTAGACGGCTTTGAAATGCATTTCAAAGAAATTTTGAAATGCATTTCATTTTGAGGAATATTCTTGTTTCCTGTTGCTTTTTTGCCATAGTTGGCAAAGCCTGCTGTAAGGGCTGGACCCGCCATGAGGGGGCCAGCCATGACCGGGACATCAAGGAAGGATTTGCGCCAGCAATGAAAAGCAAACGGGCCACGACCATGGCGGACATCGCCCGTTTGGCCAATGTGTCCAAGCCGACGGTCTCGCGGGCGCTGCACGACAGCCCGCTGGTGACCGACAAGACCAAGCGCCATGTGCTCGCGGTGGCGCAGAAACATGGCTATGTCGTCAACCGCAACGCGCAAAAGCTGCGCCGCGCCAGGACCGACACCATTGCCGTGGTGCTCGATTTCAAATCGCATCGCCAGGGCCGGATTTCCGATCCCTTTATTTTTGATCTTCTGGCCGGGGTTTCCGAAGCTCTGGGGCAGCGCAATCAGGACCTTTTGTTGTGTTCGCCGGGCCATAGCGGCACCCGGTCGTTGCGCGCGATCGTCGGTTCGAAAGGGGCGGACGGGGTTATTTTCCTCGGCCAGGGCGCGCGCGGTGATGAGCTGTTCGAGTTGGCCGGGGCCGGGGTGCCGATGGTGGTCTGGGGAGCGGTGCGCGAGGGGTTGCCCTATTGCGCAGTGGGCAGCGACAATCTTTTGGGTGGCCGGTTGGCCGGCGACTATCTTCTGGGCCTCGGCCGCCGGCGGTTCTTGTTTGTCGGCGATACCGAGCACTGGGAAATCCAGCTGCGTCGTCGGGGCCTGAGCGAGGCTATTGCCGCCGCCGGCTGGCCGGTTGTGGTGGATGATCTGGTGTTGGACGATTTTTCCTATGCCACCAGCTATGACGCCGCTCTGGCTCTGGTGCGCACGCAGGGCGGCCACCCCGAAAGTTTTCCGCCCGATGCGGTTTTCGCCTGTAGCGACACGGCGGCGATGGCCTTTATCAATGCCTTCCGCGAAGCCGGGCTGACGGTGGGCGAGGCGGTTTCCGTGGTCGGCTATAATGACATTCCCCTGGCCGCCCATTTCAATCCGCCGATCACCACCATTCACCAGGACGTCCATACCGCCGGCGCCCTGCTGGTCGACAAACTGATGGCGGTAATCGAGGGCGAGCAGCCGCCGTCGGTCACACTCGATACCCGGCTGATCATCCGCCAATCCTGAAGCCTGCCGTCGCCGGCACTTCGAAATCGGCCAGCGAGGCGATCACCTCATGGGCGCCTTCCAGCGCCGCCGTCTCGCCAATACCGATGGCGTACATGCCGGCCGCCCGGATCGCCTGAATGCCGGCGGCGGCATCCTCGATGCCGATGCACTGGCGCGCCGGCGCACCGACGCCGCGCGCGGCATCGAGGAAAATATCCGGCGCCGGCTTGGGGCGCGCGATGGCTGCGGCATCGGCCACATAGTCGAGCAGCGGGTCAAGGCCCAGCCGCCCAATAACCTCGCCGGCGTTGCGGCTCGCCGAGGCCAGAGCGGTTTTCAGCCCCGCCGCCCGGCAGCCCTCCAGCGCCGCGCGGGCCCCGGGCAGCAGGGCGCTCTCCGGGGCAAGTTTTGCAACAAGCGCCCGGTAATAGCGGTTCTTTCGCTCCAGAAAGCGCTGTTTTTCATCCCGTGACCAGGGCCGTGCGGCGCCCTCCAGCAGAATCTCGAGACAGGCCTCGCGGGGCACGCCCTTGAGGCGCTCGTTGATTTTTTCATCAAAGGGCAGGTCCAGCTCATCGGCAAAGCGCCGCCAGGCTTGGAAATGGGCCTGCGCGGTGTCGGCGAGCACGCCGTCAAGGTCGAAAATAACCGCTTTGCAGGGGGGGCGGCTCATTCTTGCAAGGCCCTGGCTTGCGGAGCCTTGACAGGCCCATGCCGGCTCAGGCGCAACTCCTGGTCATTGTGGCGAATGGTGAGCGGCGCGCCGCGCAGCAGACTATAGGAGGTTTCGTCCCGGGCGACGCAAACCGCGATCAGCCGGTCGCGGAATTGCATGCGAAAGCAATATTGCGTCCAGGGCGCGGGCAGGATGGGCCGGAATGACAGCGTGCCGCCCACGGTTTGCAGCCCGGCGAACCCATGGGCAACGCACATCCAGCTGGCCCCCATCGAGGCGATGTGAAGCCCGTGACCGGTGTTGCGGTGCAAGTCTTCCAGATCGACCAGAACAGATTTTTCGAAATAGTCCAGGGCCTTGCCGGTAGCACCGATGCGGCTGGCGACAATACTGAAAATACCGGCCGACAGGGTGGAATCCTGCACCGTGATCTGTTCGTAATAATTAAAATTGCGCTGCCGGTCGGCCGGCGTGAACTGCGGGGCCAGCAAAAACATCGCCAGCACCGTATCGGCCTGCTTGCACACCTGATAGCGATAGATCGTCATGGGGTGATAATGCAGCAGCAGCGGGTAATCTTCCGGCGGGGTGGCGGCGAAATCCCAGATTTCCTTGTCGAGGAAACTGTCGTCCTGCATGTGAATGCCAAGATCGTCATCATAGGGCAGCCAGATTTTGGCCGCTGCCTCGCGCCAGCGCGCAACCTCGGCCTGATCGAGGCCCAGGGCGCGGCGCAGCGCGTTATGGCGGCCGGGGTGCTCGCGCGCGAGCCATTCGATAACCTCGCAGGCATAATCAAGATGGGCCCGGGCCATGGCGTTGGTGTATAAATTATTGTTGACCAGCGCGGTATATTCGTCCGGCCCGGTGACTTCGTTGATGCAAAAAGCGCCTTCCCGGCGGGGGTTGAAAAAGCCGATTTCATCCCAGATCCGCGTGGTCTCTATGACCAGTTCGGCGCCCTGATCGCGCAAAAAATCCTCATCGCCAGTGACCTCGACATATTGGCGCACCGCATAGGCGATGTCGGCATTGATGTGATATTGCGCCGCGCCGGCGGGAAAATAGGCCGAACATTCCCGGCCGCTGATCGTCCGCCAGGGAAACAGCGCCCCCTTTTTGTGGCCGAGCAGCCGCGCATTGCCGCGCGCCTGGGGCAGGCTGCGGGCGCGAAACGCGAGGATGTCGCGGGCCAGGGCGGGCCGGGTGAAAATGAGCAGGGGCAGGGCGAAAATCTCGGCGTCCCAGAAATAATGCCCTTCATAGCCTTCGCCGGTCTGTCCCTTGGCGGCGATCGAGGTGCGCCCGCCGCGGCCCGCCGCCTGCAGGACCTGGAACATGTTGAAGCGGATCGCCTGCTGGGCGCAGTCATCGCCGTCAATTGTGACGTCGGCGTCATGCCACCAGGCCTCGAGATAGCGCGCCTGTTCGGCGGCCAGATCGTCAAAGCCGCCCGGCGCCAGTGCGTCGAGGGCGGCGATCGCCCGGGCTTTGATGTCCTGGCCGGGCTCATCTTGCGCGCCGTGCTGGCCAAAGTCGGTGTCATAGGCGATCAGCGTCGCCAGGCGGACCGGGACTTGCTCGCTCGCCTCGAAGTCATAGCGCCGGGTTAGCCGCTGGGCGCCGGCCACTGTTTCTTGCGCGGCCCCAACGCCGGCCTCGATGTCATGGCGCACGGCGGCGACCACGCTGATCCCGCTGCCCGGCGCGCGGTGGACAAAGCCGCCCACCGCGTTGCCGGACGGCTCGGTGGTCGCTGGGCGCTCGAAGTGCTCGAGCAACGTCCAGGGTGATTGCTTGAAGGTTGCGCTCAGACGTGGATCATGAGCGGCCCCCTCGTTTTTTCCTTCTTTGCCGCGCGCCGGTTGGGTGCCGGTCTCCAGATGGCAGGACAGCGTGATGGGCCCGGAAAAATCGAGCGGCTGAAGGGACAGGCGCAGTGCCATCACGGTGGGGCGGGTGAAACTGGCCAGCCGTTCGAAACAAAGCTCGACGGTGCGTCCGCGCGGCGATCGCCAGCGCACTACCCGCGAGAGTAGGCCGCGGCGCATGTCCAGCCGGCGCGAAAAGGCCAGCAGGTCTCCCTGTTCAAGCGTAAAGCGTTCGCCGCAAATCTCGATATCGACCGGCAGGGCGCTGGCGACCGGGGCGCGGGTGTCGAGATTTGCGGCGAACG
>Ga0114931_10004915_pt1 | contig 16599 bp, 17 predicted proteins | sample 2SBtaG_FD_89579 | JGI IMG/M metagenome (GOLD analysis project Ga0114931, IMG submission 89579) | Deep subsurface microbial communities from Kolumbo volcano to uncover new lineages of life (NeLLi) - 2SBTROV14_V59a metaG | ecosystem: Environmental > Aquatic > Marine > Volcanic | place: Kolumbo...
AGAATGTCCACGCCTCGTTGCAGGCGCTTGACCTGGTGAAACTGGCTGACGCCGCCAAAGATGACGGTGTGGCGGAGCCCGGTGTGCCTGCCGTAGACGCCAAAACTCTCGTCGATCTGGGAGGCAAGCTCGCGAGTTGGTGAAAGCACGAGTGCGCGAGGACGAACGGGCCCGCGCCGCGTCTTGTCGGTTGGCGCAAGGTGGAGGCGGTGCAGGATGGGAAGCGCGAAGGCCGCCGTCTTGCCGGTGCCGGTTTGCGCGCAGCCAAGCAGGTCGCGGCCTGCGAGGGCTGGCGGAATCGCCTGGGCCTGGATCGGCGTTGGTGTCTCGTAGCCCTCGGCAGCGACGGCGTCGAGGATGGGTGTACAGAGATCAAGTGTAGAAAAGTGCTGCAACTGAGCAATCTCCTCAAGCCGCGCGGCGATCACCGCGTGGTGAATTGTTTGGGCTTCCTCGCCCAATCTGGTTGGAACAAGTGCGGCCTGTCTGGGTGAGCGACCCGCGGCGCGTGCCACGGGCGCTGCCAGCAGATTCCCAGATCGTCCCGCAACCCGACGTTGTGTCGGCAGCAGTGACTGAGGCCACTGGCGAATAGTCATCGAGCGTAGGCGCGCCACGAGCGCTAAAGGGATTGCCTTCGTGTTTTGCCTCAGGCCGCTGGTTGGGAGATCAGCGAAACCGAACAATGCGCCCCGGCGTTGTCACACCTGCACAGCGGCTGCGGCGGCATCGGCTGTTGCGACTGCTCGCACGACGCGCTTGACGTCTTTCCGGAGACGATTGAGCGTGTTCCAGTACATGGCGAGCGCGATCAATGGGCCGAGAAACAAACCAACAAACCCGAGCAATCCGAAAATAATAGTCGAGGCGCTTGTCGATCCCATAAATAACAACGGGCTCGCCACGAAAATGACGCCGCCATCCAGCACTGTGCCCACAACAACCACCGTCGGCCCAAGCCAGAGTATTCGCTTGGCGCGGCGCATCAGCGCACGATCGGGCAGGCGCCTGGCTGCGCCCTCGATGACAAGCAAGGAACTGAAATAAATCGTCCCCCAAGCACCGAGAGACGCGATGCCTGCGACAACGCTCCATGCAATTTTCACAACGCCCGCGGCTGCATTGTCAGATGAAACAAGGAGTGTGGATGTTGTCGTCTGCAAGAAGGCAACCGCCACCAGAATCGCTGCGACCACCAAACCTATGCGAAGCGCCGTCTGTCCTTTCGCCCGCGCGCCAGCGTCAGCGTCGACGAGCGGCGTGCGCGCGACCCCCCAGTAGCCCCAAAGTAAAAAGAGCGTGAGCATGGTTGACAGCGCCGCGTACGCAAGCGCCGAATACAACGTCCATGCAGAGCCCGATTGCGACAACATTGAAACACGCACCGTAGTGATGACGGAGATCACGTAGTAGCCGATTGCGAGAAGAGCCTGCCCCAATATCGCCAGACGCACGCGCGTCAATCCTGTATGCAGCGACCTGAGCCCGTCCGGACCTGCGACCTGCGCCAGGTCCCCCGCGACCGACGCTGTCACAGGCAGGCTGCACTCCGGACACGGCGCATCACTGGCCAGACTTGCAAGGTTATACCCGCACGAAACGCACGTGGGCGTCTCGCCGCATTCGGCGCATGGCTCGACATGGTCCCGCCCTGACAAGTCATACCCGCAGTGCTGACACGGAGCAGGCGCGCCTGGGGCGCCGCCAAAGCCGACAGTAAACAAACGATTGTTTTCTCTGCCCATTTGTCTCAATCCCCTCGCAAAACGAAACCGTGCACTCGCGCAGTGCAAACCAACCGATAACGCTGGGCTATCTGTCGAATACTGCAATGAGGATATCAGACGAAGGCCGATCTGGTGTGATTGCCGCTCTCTGCCGCTTCAGCGCCCGGGGCGCCCTGTTTGCATCGAATCATGGATGGTGTGGGCTGGTTGCGCCGGTTGCACGACCAGCATCGACGTCTCAACAGCGAATCCGGTTCGCCATGAACCGGTTCATCGCGCATACTTCCACAGTGCAAGCGATCCTGACGCTGGTGGGGACCACGCGGGCGCGCAGCGACGACAACGCAGCAAAGACGAAAGTGAGGAACGCGCATGCGCCAACACACACGCAACAATACCGACAGATTGGTTCGTCAGCGCACACTGCGCCAAGCGTGCGCCATGTCGCTTGTCGTTCTGGGCGCGGCGATGCTCACGGGGTGCGCCGCTGTCACGAGTGAGCGTCTGGACGTGGAGGCGCCAGCCAATATCACTGTGATCGCTGTGGATGTGGCGAACCAAAAAGGCGCAGTGGAAGTGCGTGTCGACCCGCGCATCGATGGGCCTCGCGTCAACGCGAAGATCCGCTGGGCCAACGGCGTCAAGGAAAAGCAGGCGCGCACGCTGGCGCAGTCGGTGCATATCGAGACAACCATTGACACTGCAGGGCCAAGGGCGGTGCTCCGCGTGCGATCAACCGACGATGTTGACGCGGAATTGCCGGATCATTGGGTCAATTTGAAGATCACGCTGCCGCGTGTCGATGGCGTGCGTGTTTTCACAACCGGCGGCGACATCGTGCTGGTTGGCGTGACGGGCGCCATCCAAGTGGAAAATGGCGACGGCGCAATCGAGTTGCGCACGAACACGCCTGTCAAAGCGCCTGTCGCGCTGATCACGAAGAAGGGCAGCGTGTATTTCCAGGCGCCTGTGGGGTCTCACGGGTCTCTAGACATGCAGACGAATCATGGACAGGCAACGTTCGTGAGCAAGAGCGTTGTGCTGGCGGACATGCTGGCCACACCAACGACAATAAGCGGCGTGCTCGCACGTGGCGACAACCCCATCACGCTGCGCAGCGGCGCAGGCGACGTTCGCGCGTGGATCATTGACGACCCGATTGCGCTGGTGCGCATGTTCCGGTAGCGGGCGGCGCGCAGCGCGTGACCATGCTGTTCGTGGTCCTCGAAAACACCCGTTCAAGCGCTTTTTTTCATATACAAATGCAACGCTGTCGAGCCATACGTATGGGTCTCGGGGCCAAGGGCGCTTGGCAATTCGAGGTCGATCTCCGTCGGCGCGGGTTTTTGCGCGGGCGCTTCACTGGGATCATCAGGTTCCTCTGACTCCTCAAGAAACGGCCAGGGCGTGCGCAATATGGCGTAGCCCTCGTCGTCGAGCAGGCCAACGAAGCGCGAGAGCTGCTCCAGAACGCGGCGTCGGCGAACTGCGTTCTGCATGAGCGGATACGGTGGATCGAAAAAGATCAGGTGGCATGGTCGAGGGGCTTGGATAAGCGCCGCTGAGCCCAGCGCGTCGCCTGTGACAAGTGTCGCCTGGTCCTCGACGCGCAGCGATTCGATATTCTGCTGCAGCAGCCTGGCGATCATGCGGTCGCGCTCGACAAAAACGCATTGGGACGCGCCCCTCGAGAGCGCTTCCAAGCCGATGGCGCCAGTGCCTGCAAAGACATCAACGACCGCTTGCCCCTCCACATGGCCCCGAAGCAGGTTGAAAAGCGCTTCACGGACGCGATCGGGCATGGGGCGCGTGACGGTGTCATCGCGAGGAGTCGCCAGGAGTCGTCTGCGAAAGTCGCCTGCGATGATGCGCATGGGGTATGGTGGTCTCCGAACAGCCGACAACCGATGGATGGCGTAGCGGCATAGCTTGTGATCGACAAGCGCACATCCTAGACTCGCGTTTGGCACATCCGTCTATCCGCATGAATGGAAGAGCCAGGTCGCTCAAGCAATGGGATGACGTTTGGTCACCCCACAGGAGGCAATCGCACCATGGCGCGTCGGTACTTCACATCAGAATCCGTCTCGATGGGGCACCCGGACAAGGTCGCAGACCAGATTTCGGACGCTGTGCTCGACGCCATGCTCCGCGATGATCCGCAATCGCGCGTCGCCTGCGAAACACTGGTTTCTACGGGGATGGCGGTCGTCGCAGGGGAAATCACCACACAGGCGTACATCGAAATTCCCATGGTGGTGCGCAAGGTCGTCCACGACGTGGGCTACACCGAGCCCGCTATGGCCTTTGACCACGAGACCTGCGCCGTGCTCGTCTCCATCAAGCAGCAGTCGCCCGACATCGCACTTGGCGTCGACAAGGAGGGAGCGGGCGACCAAGGCATGATGTTTGGCTACGCCTGCAGGGAGACGGACGCGCTCGATCCCGAGGCGCTTATGCCGTTGCCGATTTACATTGCGCATCGGCTTGTCGAGCGTCAGGCGCAAGCCCGTGTCGCTGGCGACATCCCCGGCTTGCGCCCGGACGCCAAGAGCCAGGTGACGCTGGAATATGACGCGGAGGGCAAGCCCGCGCGTGTCGACACGGTCGTGCTTTCGACCCAGCACACAGCGAACTGGAACGATCGTCAGGACGACCTTGGTGTAGCGATCGTCAACCAGGTCATCAAACCAACACTTGGCGCGTGGTGGAGCGACGACATCACTATCCATGTGAATCCCACGGGAAGATTTGAAATTGGCGGACCCCATGGCGATGTCGGCCTAACCGGACGCAAGATCATCGTCGACACCTATGGCGGCCGGGGAAGACATGGCGGCGGCGCGTTCTCAGGCAAAGACCCGACGAAGGTCGATCGTTCCGCAGCGTACATGGCCCGCTACATCGCCAAGAACGTTGTCGCTGCGGAGCTCGCCCAGACGTGCGAGGTGCAGCTCAGCTACGCGATTGGCGTCGCTGATCCGACGAGCGTCCTCATCGACTGCGCCGGACGAACACGGTTGACGAAACGAAAATCGAATCTGCGGTCAGCGAGCTCTTCGCGCTCACGCCGCGAGGCATCATCGAATCGCTCGATCTGCGCAAGCCCATCTACAGCCCAACCGCTCGACACGGCCACTTCGGGCGCAAACCCTACGAGCGCGACGGCTGCAAGTTCTTCACATGGGAGCGCCTCGACAAAGCCGAAGCGCTCCGCCGAGCAGTCGGCTGAGAACCCCTGACAAAACGTACATCTGATTCAGCGACACGGACGTTTCGTCCTTGCGAACGCTCGAGTGTTTCGACGAAGTCGACTGCAGGGATGGATCGAAGATCTGTCGTTTCCTGACAGGACAGCGCTCCGAGCTGTCTCTACGTGACATAACCACTGCAGAATCAAGCCTTGGAAATCCTCTCCACGCCCTTCATCTAGGGGAAGAGGGGGAAAGGCATCGGGCCAATCGCGCTTTGTGGCGTGATTGACCGCACGAGCGCGCTTCGTCAACGCACACAGCCCCCGTCACGCAGCGCCCACGACAATCGGGCCGACGCCTTCGATGTCGTCCGCGGTGAGTCCGTGCATGGGGAAGCGCTCTGCGAGCGCTGCGCCGAGATGTTGGGCTTCAGCGATAACGAAGTACACAGGCTCGCTGAACCTGCGCATCGCAAAGCGCAGCGCCCTTGGCAGGTGGTCGCGCGTCGTCGCGATCATGATCTCATGGCCATCCCGGCGTATTGGAAGGATGCGAAACTGCCAGGCTTGTCTACATGAAACCAGAGCCAGCGCGTCACTATCGAAGACCTCGCTTCGCGGATCAATCTGCACGGTTATTTGTGCATATTGCTCTGCCCAGGCGCGATCGACGCTTTCAGGAGCGACGCCAAAGAGTCGCTCTGCAAGATCGCCAAAAGGCCTGCGGTCGTCGCGCTGGGCTTCGAGGATCTGCTCCACCTGTGATTCGTTGAGCAGCCCCATCTCCACCATTACTTCTCCAAGTCGCACAGCCATGCGGATGCTCCTGGCGCCTCAACGCTGCTTGCGTCGCTGGACACAGGTGAAGCATCGGATTGGGCTGTCGCTGGCGCCAGCGTCAGCGGTATTTGCGTCGGCTTCGCGCCACCGCTGCACGCTGTGCGCAAGTCATCGTGAGTTGCCCGGTTGCGCGAGGTCGCTGCGTTGCAGTTTTGGCCTTGGATCATGCTGCGCGTTGCACAATGCGAACACCTGCGACACAGGGTGAGGCGCATGTCTTTGATCGGACTGGCCTGTCGCAAGCAAGCGTTCGACGCCAGAGCGCCACCTGCAAGCGACGCTTCCCAACGTGATTTGGTGGCAAGGGCCAGTTTCTATCGGACGCCTATGCGGTAGGATCGGGCAATGGCTGAGGAGCACGCCGACGAGAACAAGGCTGAGTCCGCGCAAACAGTGGTTGTTTCGGACGCGGTGATCCTGCGCGAAGCGGAAACCCCGCCCGAGACAGATCCCAAGGTCGCTGCGCTTGTCGAATCGGACGCTTCACCCGAGCAGGTCGCGAGCGTGGTTGACACGCTCGAGGCTGCGGACGCTGCGGACACGCTCGAAGCAATGGATCGAGGCGACTCAGCCCGCATCCTGGACGCGATGGAAGGCGAGCGGGCAGCGGAAGCCCTCGCTGAGATGGAGCGACCGCTGGCAGCGTCCATTGTCGTGCACGACCTGTCCACGGAGGAGGCAGCGGGGCTCCTGTGCCTGATGGATCCGGATGACGCTGCGGACCTTGTCCAGGCCCTTCCCGAGGCGCGGGCCGGCGAAGTGCTCCGGGCTATGCCTCGCAGAGCAGCGGCGGAGATAGGCAAGCTGACGCTCTTCGATCCCGAGTCTGCAGGCGGCATCATGACGACGGATTTCGTCCGTCTCCGCGCAGGCGGGACCGTAGGCGATGCGCGCGAACAGGTTCGCAGAAATCCCGATGAGCTCGAACACCTCGACCTCTACTGCGTGGACGACAATGGTCGGCTGGTCGGGCTGGTTAATATCAAGTCGCTGCTGCTTGGGCGAAGCAACCAACCGCTGACGGACATCATGGAGCGCGAGGTTGTCGTGCTCCGCCCCGATCAGGACCGAGAGGATGTCGCCCGTATTTTCGACCGGTACGACCATCTGGCGCTACCCGTCGTGGACGACGATCGCGGCCTGCTTGGCATCGTGACCGTTGACGATGTGCTCGACATCATTCGCGCAGAAAACACGGAAGATGCATATAAGCAGGTTGGCGCCGGTCCGGGAGAAGCGGTGTACAGCCCGATCATGCAGAAGGTTCGATCCCGGCTGCCCTGGCTCACTCTTAACCTGTTCACGGGGGCGCTTGGGGCCATTGTGATTTCGCGGTTTGAGCCCCTCGTCGCGGATATTGCGTTCCTGGCGGTCCTCATGCCCATGATCGCCAACCAGGCTGGCAACGCTGGTCAGCAGAGCCTGGCGGTCACGCTTCGAGGCCTGGTGCTCGGTGAGATCCGCAAGGGGCGCATCGGGCCGCTGCTGGCGCGCGAGGTGGCGCTTGGCTTGATATCGGGCGCCATCGCTGGCTTGATGCTCGGCGTCGTGGTGGCGCTGTTGAGCGCTGCCCATCTGATCACCACGCCCTGGGAGCTTGGCGTCGTCGTGACCGTGGCGATGACCGGCGCGCTTGGCATGGGGTGCCTTGTTGGGGCGGGCATCCCGCTTCTGACGCATCGGCTGGGGTTTGATCCTGCGACAGCGTCCACCATCTTCCTCACTATGCTGACAGACGCGACATCGTTTTTCGCATTTCTCGGGCTTGCGAGCGTCATGCAGAGTGTTTTGGGGATGGGAGGTTGACGACAGGGCGCGCACGCCCAACACTTGCACCTGTTTGAGCGAGGGGAACCAATCGCGTCCCAGTGGCGAATAGCCTGCGGAGTCTGGCGCCACTCGGCAGTGTTTGTGCGCGCCGGGTGCAATCGTCGGCGTTCTGGGCTCGTATTCACATTGCCCCTTTCCGGAGAGCAATCGACATGGCAGGACCAACCTCAGCCAATGCATTCACGCGCGTCGTCATTGGACTCCTCGGCGTCCTGCTGCTGATCGCGTTCAGCTTTACGGTCTATTTCTTTGGCGTTTCGCAGCGCAAGACCAGCGAACTGGAAGAGTTTCAACAGCAGGTCGCCAGGATCGTTTCTCCAGGCGAGGAAAACAGCGACCGCGTCCAGCGATTCTTGCAGTCAAAGCCAGGCAGCCAGAGCCTTGTCGCCTATCTGGGAACTTCCTTTGAACAGGCTATGGAGCGCGTCACAGGTGACCGTGCGCTGACCTACAAGGATTTCGAAACGCGCCTCGAGGCTATTCCGGGCGCCGACAGTGAAGCGATTCTGCAGTTGCTCCAACAGTCGGAAACCCGCGCTGCGGACGCTGACGCTCGGGCGCAGGCTGCGCAAGCGGCGAAGGAGCAGGCGCAATCAGATATGCAGGAAGCAATGGACCAGATCGCGCAGATCCAGAACGACCACGCTTCCGAATTGTCCGCGAAGGATGATCTGCTCACCGCGTACCGCAGCGATCTCGACAAGTACAACAGCGATCTGCAGGCGACGATCGATCGCAACAACCAGCGTGTCGACGACGTCAGGCGAGCCGCCGCTTCGCGTGAGGCGTCGCTGCAGAATGAAATAGCCCGCAGAGAACAGGATATTCTCGTCCAGCGCGACATGATCGAACAGCTGCGCACAGAGAGGCAGGCGACAGCGCTTCGACCACAAGATGAGTTCTCGCTTGTCGACGCTCAGGTCATCAGCGCAAACATCACACAGGGCGTTGTTTTTCTCAACGTCGGCAGGAAACAACGCGTCGTGCTGGGGATGACGTTTCAGATCTACAGCGACGCAGCAGCGATCAAGCCGGGCGACAACGGGTCCTATTCACCAGGCAAGGCGACGGTCGAGGTCATTCGCATCAACGACACTTCCTGCGCCGCGCGCGTCATCCGCCAGGCGCGGGGGAACACGCTCGCTGAGGGAGACGTCGCGGCAAATGCGCTGTACGACCCCAATAAGACATACACATTCCTCGTATTTGGCATCTTTGACACTGACCGTGACGGTAGATCCACGCCGCAGGAAACCAACACCGTTAAAGCGCTCATCAATGAATGGGGCGGCGACCTCGTCGACGATCTGACCGGCGCCGTTGACTTCGTCGTTCTGGGCGAGCGTCCGGTGCTGCCACCCGAACCGCCACTCGATTCTCCGCCCGCTGTCATGCGCGACTACATCAGCCGGCGTCAACTCGTCGACAAATATGACGAACTTTTCCACACCGCGTCGCAAACAGGCATCCCCGTCCTCAACGTGAATCGCCTGTACACGCTCACCGGGCTCGACGCCCGGCGCTGACGCTGACCCGTGCGCCCTATCGCGTGTCGCCTGATCGTTAGGCTCGGCGCAAATAATGGGATCGCGATCACCCAGACAGACTGACGGCGTCGCTGATCATGCGCTGTTCGCTTGCACCCGCCTAGCCACCACCGCTGTCAATGTCTTCGGGCTAGAAGACTCCAGCGCCGCGGTGTCCAACCTCAGCGCATTGTGGGCCCGATCACGATTCAATCGCAATCGCCACAATCGAGCCCGGGCCAACATTGCATGGGCGTTTCCCGATGCCAGCGCGGACTGGATTGAGCACATCGCTGTTGCGTCGTACGAGCACCTGTTTCTGCTCGCTGCGGAGCTCGCGACGCTCCCCAGGCTTATTACGCCAGCGCGCTGGCATGAGCTCGTGGAGCTAGGCGACATCCACGAGGCGCTGGACATCTTCGCAGCAGGCGAGCCCGCGATTCTCATCACAGGTCACAGCGGCGCCTGGGAAGCGCTCGGATTCACACTGGGCGCGCTGGGTGTGCCTCTGAACGCGCTGTACCGCCCTTTGAATCAGAAACCAATTGACGATTGGGTCAGGCAGGTTCGATCTGCGCGTGGTCTGCGGCTCATCGACAAATTTGGCGCCACAGCGCTGCTGCCCCCCATTATCGCAAATGGTGAGTGTGTGGGCTTTACGGCTGATCAGAATGCAGGCGACAACGGGCTCTTCACGCCTTTTTTCAACCGCCTGGCATCTTCCTATAAATCAATAGGTTTGCTTGCAATGCGCTATAACATGCCGATTGTCTGCGGCATGGCGCGCCGGCTCCCCGCCCGCGAGCGTCGCCGATTCAGAATCGAAACGACAGACATCATCCGTCCAGGCGACTGGGAATCGCAGCCTGATCCACTGTTTTATATCACCGCGCGCTACCGCAGAGCGATCGAAACAATGGTGCGAAACGCGCCGGAGCAGTATCTCTGGATGCACCGCGCCTGGAAAAGCAGGCCACGCCATGAACGCCTGGGCAGGCCATTTCCACAGTCACTTCGAAGGAAAATCCAGTCGCTCCCGTGGATGACGCCTGAGAGCCTCGACCGCATCGTCGAGCGGTCGGAGCGCGACGCGCAGGCGATCGCCGCTGGCGCCCAGCGCTGACAACCATGCCATTTGCAACGCTGCGATCAACGCTGAAGACGCCTTGTCCGTATACTTTCCGCGAAGGAAGAATCGCACCCATGGCGAATAATTCGCGACAACTCGCGCTCATCGCGCCAGCGAACGACGGTGATGGCGCCTGCCCGCTTGGCAGTCGGCGGGACTTTGCCCAGACTTTGGCCGGTTTCAATACAGCGTCGGACGGATCCACTGCCAGCGCCGACGTGTTCTTCGGTCCCGGGTTTCACGTCGAACTCCCCCGCATTGCAGATGACGATGATGTGGTCCAGGCTTTGGTGACGGTCGTCGAGGAAGACATGGCCTGGCCTGTCCTGGCGAGAATCTGCAATGCGACCGGTTGGCGCCTGCTTGACACAGAAACCGGCAGGACGTTTGGCGGGTGACGAGCGGTTCCTCCTTGCTCCTTCAGTAACGCCAGCAGCGCCTATCCTGCATCCTGTTTCATGAAAACGCACTGACATGCCGGAGTGATGTGATGACAAACGCAATGAACACAATTGGCGTCGTCGGCGCTGGCCAGATGGGGGGCGGCATCGCCCAGGTCGCAGCGCAGGCGGGCCTTGACGTCGTTGTAATGGAGTCCAACGCAGCGCAAATCGACAAGTGCAGGGCTTTGCGGGAAAAACTCCTTGCTCGCGCTGTCGAGAAAAACAGGATGTCGCAGCAGGATGCGAACGCTGTTGCAGACAGAATCACCTATGCCCAGGACCTCGAAGCGCTTGCAGGCGTCGACTGGGTCGTCGAAGCAATCGTCGAAGACGCCAAGGTGAAGGGAGAATTGTTTGGCGCCTTGGCGTCGATGTTCGCAGCGCAGGAAAAACAGCATGTTGTCCTGGCGAGCAACACCAGCTCGATCAGCATTACGCAGATCGCCGCCGCTGCCAAAGGCGCCGAGGACCGCGTCGTGGGCATGCACTTTTTCAACCCCGTGCCCGTGATGAAACTGGTCGAGGTCGTCAAAGGACTGCAGACCACTGACGCTGTCGTCGAGCGCACCATCGCGCTGGCTGAGCACATGGGCAAGACGCCCCTCAAGGCAAACGACCGAGCGGGATTCGTCTCCAACCGCGTGCTCATGCCGCTCATCAACGAAGCGTTCTACGCATGGATGGAAGGCGTCGCAGAGCCTGAAGCGATTGACGGCATCATGACGCTTGGCTGCAACCACCCCATGGGCCCGCTGCGCCTCGCGGACTTCATCGGGCTCGACACATGCCTGCACATCATGAACGTGCTGCATCGTGAACTGGGCGATCCCAAGCACCGCCCCTGTCCGCTGCTCAAGACGCTCGTCGCTGCGGGTAGACTTGGCGACAAGACTGGCCATGGCGTCTTTGACTACACGAGCAAATGAAACCAGCCGCATGCAGGCAGGACAGAGCACTGCGATGTCCACAAGACAAAGGACCAGCAACCCATGCCTCAAGAAGTCAAAGCAACGGGCATCGAAGGCGGCAGGCGCGACGCAGACACAGCTGCGGCGCCCAATCTCTCCAGTAGCCCCAGCGAGGAGCAATCTTCTTCCTTGCAGGGGTTTGTCGCGACGCGCGACGACGAACAGGCGCTGCTGGGCGCGCTCGAAAAAGCTTTCGACTATCGAGGCGATGTGACGCTTACGCTTACTTCCGGTGAAACGTGCACGGGATACATCTTCGATCGCACCGTTGGCCAGGGACTGCACGACTCGACGGTCCGACTGATGCTGCAGGATGACGCGAACAAACGCGCCGTGTCGTTTCACGACATCGCGAAGGTTGTGTTCACCGGCAGAGACACCGCCCATGGCAAGAGTTTCGACACCTGGGTAAAGAAGTATGTTGCGCGCAAGATGCAGGCCGCGAGCGCGACCTCCAACAAAGGCGCAGCGACAACTTGACCTGCGCCGCGGGCGCAAACAACAATAAACCTATATCTATTTCGTCACGGCGACCGCAGGGACGCCCATGACGGTTTCGCCCTCAGCGACATTGCTGATGACAACGCTGCCCGCGCCAACGGCGCAGCGGGCGCCCACGGACACGCCCGGGATCGTCCGCGCCCCAACGCCAATAAGCGTGTCGGATCCGATGCGCGTTTCTCCACCCAGCGCGACGCCTGGCGCGATATGCGTATTTTCACCAATGGAGCAGTGGTGTTCGATGATGGCGCCTGAGTTGATTATCGCGTGGGGAGCGACGCTGGCGTGTGAATTCACAACCGCGTGCGGCCCAACGAAGACTCCTCCTGCCACAACAGCCGATGGAGAGACCCACGCTGTGGGATGGATCACCGTCACCAGATCATCAGCAAGTCTTCCAATGAGCGTGCGGCGCGTGGCGATATCGCCGATGGTGAGAATGACGTCGTGGTGGCGCAGCATGTCGGGATAATCAAGCCCGCTGATTTTTCCAAGTTTTCGCAGGTGTTCTTTGAGCGGCGCATCGGGGTCGTCGTCGAGAAAGCCCGCCAGCGCGATGCCGCCGACCCGAGCGGCTTCTGCGACAACCACGCCATGCCCTCCCCCACCGATGAGCACCGCGCCGCCTTGTGACGATGAGCCAGGCGTCATCACAGGGAATACTCCGTCGCAATGGCAGGCGCCGCCTCAATCACGACAGCGCCCTTCGCTGCGTCTGCACAGTAGCGAGATTCGCTTGCGCACGCTGCAGGAACGAGGGCGGTGGCGCCAAGAGGAAGCGTGGTCGCGTCACCATGCACGTTGGCTGTTCCAGCTCCTTCGACAACCATCCAAACAGCGCAAACGTCACTCACCCGGGGTGTGAACGACTCGCCCGGGCTCAAGCGCACGACATCCATGGTGAACGCGTCGTTGCTGAGGAGCCTGCATCGACCAACGTCGTCAAAACGCGATGGTTGACTGTCGTCCTGCACAAGCGTCGCGCACTCGACCGCCTGGTCGATGTGCAGCGTTCTGCCTGTTCTACCCCAGTCAAACAGGCGAAATGTCGTGTCGCTTGGCGTTTGCACCTCTGCAGCGAGAACGCCCGCGCCCAGCGCATGCACGACGCCGGTGGGCAGGTTGTAGCAGTCGCCCGGGCGAGCGGGCGTGGCGCGCAAGAGATCGACAATCGAGCCGTCCCTCGCAGCCTTGCCCAGTTCCTCCGCTGAGGCGTTCCTGTTGAGCCCTTTGTAGATGACGGCGTCCGGCGCGGCGCTCAAGACAAGCCACGCTTCGGTTTTCAGGTGCGCCTCGGGATGGGTTGCAGCGTACGCAGGGCTCGGATGCGTCTGCACCGACAGATTCTCGCCTGCGTCGAGAAACTTGATGAGCAGGGGAAACCCGCCTTGGGCTGTGGGTTGCGCTTGCCCAATCAGGTCGCGCCCCCACAGCGTCATGGCGTCGTGGATCGTCTTGCCAGCGAGCGGCCCCGACCGGATCACCGATCGCGCTGCCCCTCCCCCGCCTCCGCCTGGATCGGTGCTCGCCAGATCAGCAATCTCCCACGACTCGCCTATTTGCAGTCCTGGCGGTGGCTCTTTGCCAAAGTCCGCCAAACGAGCGTTTCCCCACACCTTTTCCTTAAGAAAAGGTGCAAATATCAACAGATGCGGATCGCACGCTCTGTCTGTGGGCATGGACGCTGTCCTTGCCAGGCTTGGCCCGCGAAACCATCACGTGCCTGCAGACGCCTGCATGGCGGCGGCAACCTCTTCCGCAGTTGGCGGCGGGCATTCCTCGACAGGGAGCTCTCGAAGCACAATGCCCGAGACCCGACTATGGAAGACAATGCGGCCGTCGACAACACCCTGGAGATCACTGATAAAGCGCTTGGCGGTGAGCTTCACTTCCCGGCTCAGCAGATACAGCGTGTCACCCGGGTGGACCTGCCCTCGAAACACCGCCTCCCGGATGCGGATGAACCCTGCAATACAAGGATTGGACCGCCGCAAGCGGAAAATATAATTTGCGAGTTGGGCGCCCGCCTCGACAAGCAGCACGCCTGGCATGATGGGCTGCTGCGGGAAATGGCCCGCCACCCAGAATTCATCCTCGCGCACATACTTGACGCCGACGACACGTCGAAAATCCTCGCTGTGCCAGATCACGCCATCAAGCATCGCCATGCACCCACGATGCGGGTTGTAGCGTTCGATCTCTTCGCGCGACACCACAATGCGCGAGAGGTCAATCTGGTCGAGATCGAAAAGCAGTCTTGATTGCATCGGAGAATGATGATCCTGGTTCATTTGTGAACGATTCCGGCGCCACTGCCGTGGGCGTGATCAGTCGCCTGTTTCGCGTAGCTCAAGCACCTTCTTGCGCACGACCTGCGCGGTGTTCTTGATTTCCTGCATGGCCTTTCGGATGCGCGTTCCCGCAGCCTTGTTGCCGCCTTCCGCCTTCTGCATGTCGTCTTCCGCCTCTGCAATGAGCCGCTTGAGGGTTTCAAAGTCTTCCACAGAATGCCTCCGTCTGTGTTTGTGAGTCCAAACTTCGTCGTCAAGGGCCAGGCCCAACGCCCGGCCCCACAGAGCATATCTTTCCCGATTCTGGCGCACAACGCAAGCCGGGGATGGCAATAGAGTGAATTGCAGGCGATCGTGTCACTCCTGAGGAGCGTCTTCATCGCTGCCCAGACCAGCGATTCGGCACACCTGCTCAGCCCCTGGGCCGAAGGTGAGCAGGTTCTTGCCTTGCCGTTTCGACGCCAACGCGAGTTGATCAGCGTTGTGGATAAGCGATTCCACATCGCCCGCGTCCCAGGGAAACGTGGCGAGCCCGCCGCTGATCGTGAGCGTGCCAGGGGCCAGCTCCGCAAGCTCTGGGAAGTGGTGCTCGCAGATCTGCCGCTGGAACCGCAAGGTGATCTCAGCGATCGTCCTGGGGGGCATGCTTCCCAGTTTGCGTGACCCTTCTGGGTCGTCGAATATGACAGCGAACTCGTCCCCGCCGATCCTGCACACGCGATCCGTCGGCCTGATGTCGCTCTTGAGTAAGTGCACGGTCTGCCTGAGAATGGTGTCGCCCGCTGGGTGCCCATAGTTGTCGTTGTACGACTTGAAGTTGTCTATGTCGAAGATCATCAGCGTCAGGTGCGATCGCTGCTTGCGAGCCCTTGTAATGGCCATTTCGAGGAATCGACTGAAATACCTGCGGTTCCAGGCGCCCGTCAGCTCATCCACGAACGCAGCTTCACGAAGTGAACGAGACTGGGCATCGAGCGCTAACAGCGCGCCCAGCCAGCTTGCAGCCTGCGCAACAACATTCGAGGGGGGAGAGGAGGCGCAAAGCCAGCCAAACCGTTTGCCGTGGCGCTCTACAGGCTGGCCATCCGCAGGGCCCACGGGCGCGGAAGGATCGCCAGTAATGAACGCTGCGTCGGGATCACCCAGCGCAGTTCGGATCGTCGCCATCGCGACATCCGCAGGAGATTCGCCTCGCAGAATCGCTTCCAGCGCCGCAGCGTCGAAATCGCTGCGCGCCGTGCGGGCCTCGTCTACGCTTGCGGACGATTCTTCCCGTGGGATGCGAGCGGGCGTCTGCGACCGATCGTCGTCCCCAGGCGACGCAACGCTTTCGCTTGAAGGTTGGTCCGCAGCGCCCCTCCCTGCCAAGAGCGCGTGAATTGCATCGAGGGGCCCGTCCGCACAGATCAACGCATCGAACCCCTCGGGCGCGAGCCCCGCTGCATCCGCCACGCGCACCAGTGTGACGCCCGCAAGAAGCCTGCGGATCGCAGCAGACCATGCTCCGCCCTTGTCGTCAGGCAGGGCATCGACCCCGATGAGCACGATTGGATCACCACCCGCTAGGCTCACCGGATGGGCGATCTCACCCATCGCGTCGCACGCGCTGTCAACACGCACCAGCGCGACATCGCTAAGGGGCCGAATCGCACCTTCGCAAGTGCGCCGTGCCGCTGGCCCCACCAGCACGACCGTCCTCTGGGGCGGATCGACATGCACGCCGTTTCTGTGGACGCCAGGCGCGGTCATCGCTGGCCCTTCCCGTCGTCGCCAGCGTCCTTGTTGTCTGATTCGTCAAGCAGCATCGCCAGTTCTTCCGGAGTGACGGCGGCAGTGTCAGCAGACTGCTCCTCAGGCGCTGCGTCAAGAGGCGCTGTCGTCACGCGATCCTCATCACTCGCAGAGAGCGCAGACGGCTCAACGGCCAATCCCGTAGCGTCACATGCGTCTGTCGCATCCGTGGCGCGCTTTTCGTCAGGTTCTGGCTCGTCGTCAACGTGCATCAGCCGCAAGCGCGGCTCCGATGGCTCCGAGCGCGGCTCGGGCGCGTCTCGATGTCCGTTATGGGCGTCTTGTGTCTTGGGCCTTGCCCGCCTGGTCACCACGACTGGCGAGCGAGGCTCCGACTGCTCAACCATCGAGACCTCGGCG
>Ga0114931_10004916_pt1 | contig 16597 bp, 7 predicted proteins | sample 2SBtaG_FD_89579 | JGI IMG/M metagenome (GOLD analysis project Ga0114931, IMG submission 89579) | Deep subsurface microbial communities from Kolumbo volcano to uncover new lineages of life (NeLLi) - 2SBTROV14_V59a metaG | ecosystem: Environmental > Aquatic > Marine > Volcanic | place: Kolumbo...
CGTTGACCCCCTGAGAGTGAATTATTCAAAACTTCTTTTGCAAGAGGGTGCCGCTCAAAAGTGTTTAGGCATCTTAAGCAACCGCAGTGGGAAAGAACCTGAGATTGAAAAAATTTCCACAAGTCTTGAAGGAAAATGTGAGCTCAAATTCTTAGACCAACTCTATTCTAAGGATCATACAGATTTCTTCTATAACCGCTTAAACGATGATCTGGTCCATAAAAAGATTTACAACCGGCCGGATCTCGGTATTAGTCAAGACGAAGCCTTCCAAAGCCTTGCTCAAATGGTTATCGGTTCGCTGAAGTCAAATCCGCGATCCAGCATTATGCATGGAACATTAAAGTCTTTAATTAACGCCTATCCCCTTCCAAAAACAGAGGACCTGTACCGGCAAATTAAAACAACCTCGGCAGAGTTAGAGTTCCAAGACCTGATGGATTCGCAAACAAAGGCGAGCAAAAAGGCGGCTCAATTTTACCAAATCTATCTCTCCTCCCCCAAAGGGGCATCGGTCGCCGAGAAATCACTTGTAAATAGTATTGTACTTGGAAACGATAAAGACACACTCACTCGTTGTAATGAATTTAAGAAAGTGTATCTCGAAAAGTTTACGCCAAACACCAGCGTCCATGCCCGGTGTATTGAATTAACGGAACACTTCCTGGCCCTTCAGCAAGAGTATAATTATTGGATCTTATGGCAAAATAAATTAAATAACGACCAGCAGCTTAGGCTGGGACTATTGGAGCTCGCCCTTAAGAAAAAAGGGGGGAGAAAAAGAATTGAATCTCTGGATTCAAAGGCAGCGAATCAAGTCCTCGAAGCTTGGGATGGACTGAGTCCGAAAAAAACCCCTTTGGATCCTAGATGGGATAAAATTTCGAAAGAAACACGTTGGTTTATTGCTACCCTAAAACCAATCCCTTTTTCTAAAGTTCAAAAATTTGTCCCACTGAAAGTGAAGCAGTTTCAAAGCATTGATTCAAAGTGGGTGAAATTCTACGATTCAAAACCCGCTCCGATATGGCAGTCTCGAATTTTAGAAAGCCGATCACAACTCGCCGGTGAAATGGCAAAATGGATGAGTAATTTGCCGTCTCCCCCAAAACTTTCGAAAGAAGAAAAGATGCAATATAAGGAAAGAAGTAAAAAAATTATTGGCCCTTGGATCAAGAGGGCCAAACAAAGGAAGAAAGAATGCTCTCAAATTGCTTATAGCCTAACTGCAGAATTTAAGAATGCCTCAAAGGACTACTGTCCGGAAGCCACCCCCACCTCCACTCTTCGAGATTATCTGACAATATGGCAAAAACACTTTCTGCGTAATTTTAAAATCCAAATCATGGTCCAAATTATTCTGAATAAAGATCGTTTAGAAGAAGATCCCCTTAAAGCCCGCTACTACCTCTTCCGAGCCCTAGAAATCTCAAAGACAAATGCCGAGCGAGCGCGAGTACAACTGGCCCTTGCAAAACTTACCGGAAAAGAGCGTTTTTGGAAACGCTGCCGCCCTCGACAGCCAATTGGAAGAGCCTATCCTTTGGCTCAAAGATCAATCTAAAGGAAATCCCTTTTTCGAGCGCTTATACAGCACAGAAATTCGCCAACTCCGCTTTGGACGTTGATTTTATATACTCCAAAAAGTTGCATATTTTACTTCTTCACAGTATAAGCCCATAGGGTTTTAAAATGTGGCCATTCCTGTATTAAGGAGCAAGAAAAAGCCAAAAACAATGAAATCACCGCTAATAGCTGAGAAGCGCCCTTCGTCAATTTTGGATGAACTGTGGCTTACCGATCAAGACCTTGTTTTTGAATTTGATTACCAATTAAATCTGATACACCTGAGCGCTCCCGCTAAAGAAATTTTACAACTCCAAGTTCCATGCCCGCTCAGTAAACTTCAAGGAGTTCTAACGGAAAAAGACTTTTTATTGTTTTGCAACACCTTGAGAGTAGCAAGAAAAACAGGAACAACAAAAACAGTCGCTCATTCCCTGAATTATAGCGGTTATTGCTTAAAATATGAAACGACGATGTATACAGTGGGTTCGTCTCCTGAAACTCCTCGAATTATTACTGTCTTGAGAAGAAATGAAGACCCATTCGATTCAGAAGATTATAGAAATAAAATTGAACATTTTTTTAAAGTTATCATCACTCGCACGCCCACTATTCTTTTTGCACTCGACGAAAACGGGATCGTGACTTTATCTGAAGGACTAGCTCTGGAGTTGATTGGCTACAAACCTGGTCAACTTATAGGGCAATCCGTCTTTGATATCCTAAAAGATCGCCCAGACATTACAAGACGGCTTCGAAAAGCGCTTCGAACACGGCAGAGCTTTACGAGCATTTCAACCGTTGCTGGACGAACACTACAAACTCATTATGCACCTTTTTATCATAAAAATAAGTTTAAAGGCCTAACTGGAATTGCCATGGACATCACCGATCGAGTGCGCGCTGAAGAGCAGCGAAATACGCTGAAAGATCGCGTGATGAAGATGGCCGCGCACGATATTCGAGGTTCCCTCGCTGGGGTCGTGGGTTTTATTAGTAGTATCGTCAATGGGGATTTTGTTGTAAATCTAAAGCCGGAGCAACAAGAAATTTTTCGAATGATGCAATCAAATTGTGAAAAAATTCTCAATATCACCAATGATATTGTAGAAGTTCAAACCATCGGCCATCGTGAATTCCAACTTAGAATCGAACCAGTTTGTCTGAGAGATTACTTCGCCAGTTTATATTGCCATTACAAATCTCTCTCAGAAAAGAAAGGAATCAAATTTAAGCTTGAATCAGAAAATATCCCACAGTTTTTTAGTTTTGATCCAGCTCTGATAATGCGAGCTATAGGAAATCTGATTTTAAATGCAATCGAACACACTCCTAAGGATGGCTATATTAAATTCATGGTTAAGGAAACAGACTCAAAGGCTTTGGAAATATCCATTCAAGACGGAGGCTGTGGAATTGAAAAATCCAGAATTTGTCATCTCTTTACCGAATCAAAGGCAGAAAATTTCCATCCGGGCGCTAGGCGATTAAACCGTGGACTGGGGCTGTTGATCGTCAAGAGAATTGCCGACCTCCACGAAGCAAAAATTTCTGTAAAGAGCTCTCCTCATCGAGGCTCCATTTTTTCCATTCTAATTCCTTCACCAAAGATCAAAAACAAAAATTAGAAACTAAATGGAAAAAATAGAGCTGGATAGTTCAGATCGACTGCTGACACGAAACTTCCCAAAAATACTTGTAACATGAAACTTTATCGTTTTTTCCGTCACCTTGAGAACGGAAGCAATCTCTTTATTAGAAAGCCCCTTAAATAGAAGGCGGCAAACTTCTCTCTCTTTTTTTGTTAATTGATGAACTTCCATAAAGCGCTCTAAAAGAGCAGATAAAAATTTTGGCTCCTGCCATGTTTGAAAAAGCTGCTTTGTTAATTCTGTTATTGGAAAGGGTTTCTCTAATAAAGAAAATGCTCCTCGCTTCAAAGCTTCTTTAGCAATTTCTAAATTAACATTGGAGGTGATTACGCAAACAGGGATATCGACCTGAGCCGATTGGCGCAAAAGCTCAAGGCCCCCCAGATCTCCCTTATTCATATAGATGTCCGTAACGACAGCATGATATCGGGGCTCAGTATTCTCCCCGAAAACCTCAACGGCCTCCTTCAAATTATTTACCCAGTGAGATTCAATGCCATGGCGGGCTAAAGACATGCCAAGCCACTCCCCCATGACTGCATCGTCTTCAAGGATCAATACCCGACCTAATAACTTCTTTTGCGCTTTAAAAACCTTAAAAGTCATTTATCACCCAGCGGATTTTCCGTCGCTTCGCCCTCCTGTCTACTTAGTGTCTTTTCTAGCATTTGTGAAACAAAGACAACAAAAACTGTTTTTCGATAGAAAAAATAACTCCCCAAGGCAGAAGGGAGCTAGATTTGTATTATTTAGTTCACAATTTTCATGGAAATTGGAGTGCCCAAGCTATTGGTGGCTGTGTTGAGGATCTCCACGGAATCGTTATTACGACACAAAATATAGAGATAAACCGTCCCCCCCACATCCATGGAGCTCATTTTTGATGGCTCACACTCAGAGGTCGAGGAGACCGTCGCCGCTATTGCATTTGTTGAGGAGTTAATCACAGAAATGGAGTCCGCAGAGGCATTGCTCACATAAGCGCGTGTTGCACTATCCAAGACATATACATTTGTGGGTCCATCTCCAACGCTCACATCAGTTTGAGTAAGAGCTCCTTCATCCAAGATTCGAATAGCATCCGCATCTGGGTAAGTAATGAAGACCTTTGCCTGCCCCTCACTAATACCTAAATCATAAGGAGAAAAATCGCCCACTAGATTATTTGTCGGCGTAAATTCCTGACTATCTTTATAGATCTCTCCTGTCGCTCGGCTAATCGCATATAAATGAGAAGAGGTCGAATCATACTCTGTTCGATGAAGCCCTCTCATTGAAATGTTTGTATATGTAGGGCTCGCTCCCGTCGCTCCAGGAAATTTCGTATATTCGGACGAGCTTTCGCTAATGGTGTAAACGGAGTTATCTGCCGTGTTGATTGTCATATCAATAGGATCTGTTTTGGTCGTCACACGAGCGGTCAGCGCGTTAGTGCCGGTATTATAGATCAGAACATTATTTGATCTTTCATCGGTCACATAAAGGCGATCGATTGCATTATTAATTTTTATAGATGATGGTCTTAGATCGGTGGCTAATAGACTTTTGCCAGAGGGATCCCCATTTGCGTCTAGACTCACTACAGAAACACTTTCAGAACGTGGGCACATGACATAAAGTTGTGAGTTTGAGGTATCGACGACCAGCCCATCTGGTGCCTCACAAACACTATAATGAGTTGTAGAATCATCTGTTCCGTCAATAATCATTATGGAATTGATATTTCGAAGAGCCACATAAGCTCTGTCTTTTGCATCCCAAGTGGCAATAGCTGTCGGTCTATTGAGTAAGGCATTTTGAATTCCTATCGGCTGTAGATCCGAATTAATTTCCATAAACTCCAGTCGATCTGAATCGCCAAGCCAAATTGTTCCAGACCCATCGTCACTTGCGTATTGCGGCACCATATCCAATGACAATGCATAAGAAGGAATATTTGTACTCGACACTAAAGAATAAGGGAAAACTCTCAATTTACTTCCCGAACTTTCATAGGTAACAAAATAATCGCTTAGATTAAAGAGCTTCGTAAATGGATTTACTTCAAAAGTGGTGCCTTCGACCCATAGGCTTGAAATATTAGAAAGACCCGCCACTCGGGTGTCGGAAGAGTTCGTTGCTAAGAAGTCAGGTGAGCTACTTAATTGTGTTTGTGTAAAGGTAGAACGAGTAACATCATGGAGATCTAGCCCGCTGCTCGAGCTGACCACGACTCCATTCGTAATAGGTTTCATATCGGTAAAAAATGCGGGCAAATTTTTTGTTGCTACAGACGAAAAATCTATTTGATTAATCACAGCCACAGACGTTTGGCCTCCGAAATAAAGTGTATTGTCCGAGGATTGATATACTACTTTATTTGGCTCAAAGCCCAAGGTATTCGTTCCCATAAATGATTCTGGATCTGCTGGATTAATGTCATAAGTAGAGAAAGATTGAGAATCCCGATTGGCTACCCAAAGTTGTTGCGCAGAAGTATTGAAGTCAAAATCTACCGGATTTTGCCCAGTGGCAAAGTTATCCAAAACAGCATCATTGGCAGTATCAATGATACTCAATGTATCGGACCCTTTATTCAATACATAAAGTCGATTCGTCCGGTAACCAATCTTAATCGGACGGGTTCCCACATCGTAATGACGAAGCCGCCAGTTATCCGTTACGATCTTCTCAAGGCTATAGGCGGTATTTGAGTCGCTAGAAACAAAATGCATAATACTCGAAGACTGGGCGACCATGGAATTGACACTTAAGGGAAGGTGCAAGGTATCCGATATACTTTGAGCTGAGAGGTCAATCTTGCTAACAAAGTTTCCCTCATTCCCAACAAGATAAAGTTCATGAGAGACGCCAAAGACAGACATATCATTCACTACTTCCGGCAAATGAACATAGCTACTCGTGGCAACCTGTAGCGGACTTGCGGCCGCTTGAGCAAATTTATGCAAATAAATTCGATTATCTGTTTGCAAGATCGCAATATATCGATTGCTTCCATCCGCCACAGCAGACATCATCTTAGGATGATTACCGCCACTGAACCGAGCAAGAACGTTAAAGCTATCGGCAGTATCTCTGACTTCCACCGACTTGGCATTCTTACAAAAGACATAGATATAACCATAGTGATCCTGCTCGATCTTATCCGGAGAGCGGCAGGTGGAAAACGTTCCCGTTGAGGAGAAGTCCGCATCATAGTAACGAACGTAGTCGTCTCCATAGGTCGAATCATTTGCAGCTTCTACACTCACTAGAAGTTCCGTTTGAACCGTATCGTAGAGAACCCCCCCAAAATGGGCGTCGGGATTGGTCGAAAGAATTTGAGCTCCAGAGAGAGAACTCATATCTGAGGTTTGTATTCGATTGACCCTCAGTTCGTCTGTCTTACGTGAACCGACATATATATAGGTCGGGCCCGCACCAAAGATCGGGGCGGTGATCCACTGGGGATCCACAATGTTCATACTTTCTTCATTCGTACAAAGTGATGGATCACTCGTGTCGATGATATAGGAATAAACTTTGTCGGCCCCTTGATCCGCGACGACCAATCGATCTAGCGTTCCGGAAATTGCTGTGAGATGAATAGCAATTATATTTACAAAGTCTCCACAAAATTTTGGATCGACAACAATATCACCTGAAGTCTTCGTGGCATAATACACTCTTGTTCGCGACTGATTCGTAAAAACCATATCGTTAGTGCTCTCGGACTGAATATAAAATAAGGATTGGCTACCGACTGAAAAACCTTGGGGTAACTGAGTCGAAATTAAATCTCGATTGGTATAATCGCCAGACTCAAAAGAATATAGGCCAGGACTATTATACTCAGGAAGAATATAGAGACGACGGTTTGCCCCCCCAGCGCGAAACTCAGGAGACTTAATAAGCGAAGCGCCTCGAGGAATTCGAATAGAATCACTCGAAAGTGCAGGAGATTCCGCCAAGGCCACCAAAGGATTGGATGCTCCTCCAGATGGATAACTAATCACTGTTCCAGCGGCTGTCTGAGCGGTAAAATAAAATTCAATTTTTTGCCCTTCCTCTAATACCGGTAGGTCTACGCTATACTGATTCGCACTGGTACGCGTCATTAAAACTTGCGTCCAAGCTCCTCCATCAATTCGATAGTAGAGAATTCCCGTATTATCGAGAGGATTGGAAAGACCCGCGGAAACCACCATCGTTACAGTAGGCGTTGAGCCTGGCAAAACCACCTTTGGAACTCCCCCGAGACTAAAGCTTAAAAATTCGGGGCAAGCAATTCCATGATCTTCAAAGGCATCACAAATAACATCCTCATTGGGCGTTCCATTTTCAAGATTGGCGTCATCATCGTCGACCGTGAGTACTTCAACAGCCGTTGTTGGATAGGCAGAATTAGAGCCAGACCCCCCGGCTGTGGCTTGCAACCAGTCAACAAACAACTGTTGAGTATCCGACAGCCCTAGATGTTGACGAATTTCCCAAAAAATTCCGGAGAGTACCATTCCACAAGTATGTATTTCACCCGAGCACGGATACTGCATGTCGGCCGTTGCAGCATTTCGGACATAATCATCATCATCGAAAAGATCATAACCAATCCCCGGCACATCATAGAGAAGCATGGCCAACGTATCTCCTACGCCCTCACCAAAGGCTCCTTGAGCCAGGCCCAATTCATTTACAACATGATGACCATATTCGTGAGCAACCACAGTGCTGTAAGCTGAGTTTCGGCAACTCGAAGTCGCCAAATAAAATTGAATTTCTGTTCCGGCGACATAAAGTGCGTTGCAGGAATCCGTATTCATATTGACGTGTAGCTTTAACTGATTATCCAGACCTAATATTCCCGCCGTACGATCTCGAATAAAATGATAGGCTAGATTTCCGGAGTAGAAAGCATTGACTTGAGAGGTTGTAATCTCCGCGGGACTGTCGTTGAAAACAACATTATCCACTTCTCCCGGGTTGGCGATGGCTTGACTAAAAGTCAGATCATTTCCGGTATCATCTTGGATTTTAATTTGAGGACCCAAAAGACTCCCCTCAAGCGTTTGGGGCAAATTCCCTCCGTCGACGATCGAATAATCGCCATTTGAATCTGTATCATCACTATTCCCGGTCCCTTGAATATCCATTGTCAAGCCTTGCAACTCAACTGACTCGGCTGGATTTGCAGAACTGTCTGGTTTTACCCCAGGGGAAGCATAACCCGTTACTGTTCCTGAAACATTAACATCGATCATCTGACTTTCGACATGAACAATATGGCCATCGGCGGCATCTAAAAAGAACAATAAATCTCGTTCGATATTTGGATCTTTCTTTTTCGCTGAAAATTTCCAAACACGAATAGCCTCTTGTTTCACCTTGGATTGGGAATTAAAATAGATTGCAAGTTTTGGCTGCTGATAATCATTAAGATCTGCGTATTCGGAAAGTGAAGATACAGCTTGCATCGCCTGATCTGCACTCAAGTTAATGGGGGAAAATCCTCCGGATGGAGGATAAGCTAATTTCGAATAAGCATAAGTAACTTGAGGAAATCCATTTACATTCTTAATCAACAATCGGACCAAAGAGTTTTTGACCGGTAAGTCTGCTAGATATTGTTGATAACTATACACAAGAATTTGCCCATGCTTGAGACTGTTTTCTTCTTTCGGTAATAGCTCTAAAGTAGATTGACCAAAGGCTTGCGCATTATCACTCAACCATTGCTGTGCCACCAATTTGGCATCTTGCAAAGTACTCGAAGTCGCAGACATTGGAGTTCCATAAAACAAAGTTTCCTGTGGGCTTGATGACGAATAATGAGCTCCTGGATAGCTACTAAGAATTCTTTGGATGGCTGATTCTGGCGACTCTGTCGATTGAATCTGAATCAAACTGGATTCAACGGAAGATTCATTTGTTTGTTTGGAATCCGTTGAAGTGTCCGAATTTGAAGTAACCACCGGATCACTCGTCGTTGTCGAGCTTTTCGAATCGACGGTCTGAGAGTCTGAGCTTTGCGAGCTTGATGTCTGCGAGCTGGATGTTTGCGAGCTCGGAGTTTCCGTGGTGTCTTCTGACGGAGATACTATGGTAACCTCCGGAGGCGAATCTGTTGTCGTTTCTTTCACCGGCGTGCTGTCCACTACGACCGGCTGAGAATCCGACTCTACTGGATTCAATGGCTTAGATTTGTTTGAACCCTGAGAAGGAGAAGTATTACTTGGTTCATTCTTTTGCTCACCTGATGCTTGTGAAGTTTTAGAACCTGAGGACGAATTTTTATTGTTTTGCGTCTTCTGATCAGAAGACCAATAAGAACCATGATGCCCATCAGAACAAGAGCCTAAAAAAAGGCCAAAAATAACGAAAAATGAAAGCGTGATCAGGCACTTCTGCATCTCCAGAAGTACTTCGGCAACAAAAGCTCCTAACGCAAAGTGCCATGAAGGGTTTCGACTCAATTAAGAAGTTATCTCCACAACTTAAGTCAGAACTCACCGAACGAGTCATTTCATAACTTGAAGCCATGCTTTCTTGATTAAAGACAACGCCAAAGTCATAATTTATTAGGTAAAATTGAAATCATTTTAAGGAGTTAGTCCATGTCCATTGCAGAATCTGGAAATCGATCAGAGCAAGAACGTCAAGCCATGCAAGTAGCAGAAGATGCACGTGAAGAAAGCTGGAAACATCCCAGTTTTTGTGAAGAGTTGTTTTCCGGAAAATTTAAGTTTAATTTGATTTATCCTTTCCCAGAACAAAGTGACGAAGAAAAGCGAAAAGGGGGTCAGTATATTCAAAAAACTCTCCGATATTTGAGAGAAAATTTAGATCCACTTAAAGTGGATGAAACCAGAGAAGTTCCGAACCATGTTCTTAAAGGACTCGCAGAGCTCGGTCTCTTTGGGATTAAGATTCCAAAAAAATACGGGGGTCTTGGATTATCGCAAACCAATTACAATCGAATTATTCATGCCGTCGGAAGTTACTGTGCTTCGACAGCCGTTCTACTTTCTGCACATCAATCGATTGGCGTACCTCAACCTTTAAAAATATTTGGGACTGAGGAGCAAAAGAAAAAATTTCTACCTCGCCTGGCAAAAGGAGCGGTGTCGGCCTTTGCACTTACTGAACCCGAAGTGGGATCCGACCCTGCACAAATGAAAACAACGGCACGCTTGAGTGAAGACGGTCAGCATTGGATCATTAATGGAGAAAAGCTTTGGTGCACAAACGGCAATATTGCCGAAATTCTTGTGGTGATGGCTGTGACCCCTCCCAAAATTCTTCCCAATGGCCGGGAGAAAAAACAAATCTCAGCATTCATTGTTGAAGCGAGTTCACCAGGATTTAGCGTAATTTATCGTTGCGATTTTATGGGCCTCAAAGGGATTCAAAATGGTCTTATAAAATTTGAGAACGTCAAGATTCCTAGAGAAAATTTGTTGTGGGAAGAAGGAAAAGGCCTCAAGCTGGCGCTCGTCACTTTGAACACAGGTCGTCTCACCCTTCCTGCGGCAGTAACCGGCGGAAGTCGTGTTTGTTTTGAGGTTGGAAAAGCTTGGGCAAAGGACCGTAATCAATGGGGCGCTTCTATTGGGGAACATGAGGCAAGTGGATATCGACTCTTAGTGGCTGCGGGGGGAACTTATGCTCTCGATGCGGTTGCAAAGCTGACCTCTGGAATGGCTGACAAAGAAAATGCAGACATTCGAATTGAAGCTTCCTTAGCGAAACTTTTTTCAACGGGTCTTTCTTGGAGAATTATCGACAATACTCTTCAGCTGCGGGGAGGGCGTGGTTATGAAACGGCTCAATCTTTACGAGACAGAGGAGAAGATGCCTATCCGATTGAAAAACTAATGCGAGATTCGCGAATCAATTCCATCATTGAAGGAACCAGCAATATTCAGCGCCTCTTTGTTTCGCGAGAAGCCTTGGATCGACATTTAAAAATTGCTGGAGCCCTTTTTAACCCCAGGGCATCGATGGGAGAAAAATTTGGCGCCGTTATCAAAGCGATTGGATTTTATAGCTTTTGGTATCCAAAATTATGGCTGAGTTATTCTTGCTGGCCTCGCTATTGTTGGGCGGGATGCTGGGAAGGCCGCTATCTTCGATTCATTCATCGAATGAGTCGAAAACTTGCCCGCTGCATGTTTCACGCTATGGTCTTAAATGGACCGGCTCTTGAGAAAAAACAACTGGCCTTGGGAAGAATGGTCGACACCGGTTCTAATTTATTTGTGATGTCGGCCGTTTTGTCTCGCTATCTCACTCGTAAGAAAAATGGAAAACTCAAACCCAAAGAAGCCGTGATTGCCCGACGAGTTTGCGCCTCTTTTAAGAGCGCCACTCTAAAATCTTACAAGCACATTCATATCTGGCCTGGAAAAAGCCTCGTCGTTTCCTTATCCAAGTCTATTATGAATGGAGAGCTCGATTGGCTCACTGAAGATATTTGTGACATTGTTGGAATTTCTAAACAGAAAAAGTAAATCAACAAAAATTTGAACGACTGCTCCATTCCGAATACGGTCTTGGTGCCGAGGGCCGGAATCGAACCGGCACGCCTCTTTCGGGGCCCAGGATTTTAAGTCCTGTGCGTCTACCAGTTCCGCCACCCCGGCATACCTTTTTCTACCCATCTTTAGTCGAGTAGTTCTGAGAAGGGGTCAGCCTAACCGAGAGCTCCCGTCCTGTTAAGCAGCTTTTATAGCGGAATTCTGCCCCTATAAGCTACTGTCGCACACACAACCCTAAGTTAGATGCGCGAAAACCTGTGATAGATATAATCTTCGCATTGGAAAGGTGGTCCGTTATGGCTCTACGAAGCGCTGAAAGACTAAAGGGTTCCAAACTTGCCTTTATCGATGGCTCGGAAGGAGGAAAAACCATTGATTTCTTCTTCGATGATTCGACTTGGAAAATTAGACACGTGATTGCCAATATTGGAAGCTGGTATCAGAATAAAAAAGTTTTAATTTCCCCACAACTTGTTGGAGAACCCGCATGGGAGGCAAAGAGCATTCCGGTTCGGATACACAAAGATGATCTGAACAAATTTCCCTTAGCAAATGAAGCAAAACCTATATCAAGACAATATGACTCGAATTATTTTGATTATTCGGGAAAGCCTTACTACTGGGACCTTTATGGAGCGGAAGTGGCCGGCTATTATCCCGATGATCTATTGTGCCCTCCTCAAGAGTTGGAGGAATCTAAGGGCGCCGGCCGAGCTTCAAAATTTGACCCGCATTTGCGCTCCGCTAAAGAAGTGACGGGTTATCTTATTCAAAGCCCAAATGGAAAATTTGGAAATGTTGAGGACTTTCTTTTCGAATGGGAAAGCTGGAGTATTCGCTATCTCGTTATCAACACAATAAATTTTTGGCCGAGCAAAAAGGTTTTAATTTCCCCGGATTGGGTAAAATGTATCCATTGGCCGGATAGAATTATCCAAGTCAACCTTCCCGAAAAAACGATCAAGGCAGCTCCAAGATATGATGGAGAAAATCCGCCCAGCAGAAATTATGAGTCTCGGCTCTATAATTATTATGGCAAAGATTACTATTGGGACGAGCCCGAGCATTCGAAACAGTCGGCCGCCTAAGCTATTGATTATCAGGTTATTTGGAAGCCAAAGGAAGCTCCGCGTCGAACTTAAAAATCCAGCTTAATCTCTGTATTCTTGTAATTCGAAGTTCTAACATATTTCCTAACTGGAGAACTTTTGGCTAAAATGAATACCAGCTAAATGACATTACATATTAAATTGATTTGGAGGAATGAAAATGAATTCATCAAAAACAAACCGTCGAAATTTTCTTCGCCTTCTCGCTGTTGGAAATTTAGCGACTTTAGGAATCCTTGCTGGATCAAAAAAACTTTTTGCAGCGAGTGTAAAAGAAAATGACCCAACCGCAATGGCTTTGTGCTTTCATTTGAATACAAAGAAAGTTGATAAATCAAACGCCAAATGTGCTCGCTATACGGCAGGACAAGATTGTGGAAGCTGTCAGCTTTTCCAAGGAAAGAAAGGCGCAAAGAACGGCCCTTGTACTTTGTTTCAAAACAAGATTGTGCCAGCCACAGGTTGGTGCGCTGGATACGCTGCCAAAGCAAAGTAATTCGAAACTGAGCGTAATCTAATCTTGGACTATCGAGCTTTCTTCTTGAAGAACTCGGGAACGGCCCGGACAAAAGAAGTAAAGCTCCCATCCAAGACGGCAAAGCCAAACTTCTCACCGAGTTTTGCCCTTAGATCTTCCAATGCAGCTGAAAGACTATGCACTCCCCTTCGGTTTTCGGGATCGATATGCGCATAGCCCAGTTTTTGCACCTTGGAAGCGATATCTTGAGCAATCCGGCTGGAGTCTTCAATATCTTGCCCAACTGCATCTCCATCCGAGAAGATGTAAGCAAAACGATTATAGTTTGAAGGCGAATACTCATCTAAGATTTGATTGGTTAACTCAAGACCTGAGGCCACCTTTGTTCCCCCACCTAAATGCGTATCAAAGAATTCTTTTCGACTCACCTCTTTGGCAGAGTCTCCAAAAATTACAAAACGAGAATCAATATGTTGATAGCGATGGCCTAACATTCGCTCCATATTGGCGACCGCGTCGTGAATAATTTTGATATGTTCATCCGACATACTGCCAGAACCATCTCGTGTAAAAACGATCACAATATTGAGTTGGGGTTTTAAGACTGGCTTTCGTCGATAAACCACAATTTCGTTTTCGTCCATATTGGTAAAGCCAAGATTCATCAACTCTTCAGGAGTTAAGCTCATCGGATCAATATTTCGCGCTTCAGCAAGGGCCACGCCTTTTTCGAAAGCCTTTTCAGCCGTCAAATCCACTCGTTCGACGGGGCCAAAGCGCTGAATAGAACCTCGAAGTTTTCTTTTTACTTCTAAGTTCTTTCCATTTTGATTTTTTCTCAAATTTGGTAACTCAATTGAATCCAAAAGCATCTCGTCAAAAAGATTAATGGGGATATCAATGCTCATCGGATCCGCATCTTGTCCTTGTCCGGCCTGTCCCGGTTTTCCTTCGGATTGGTCGGAAGGATCCCCTTCCTGGGCATCCCCCTGTCCGTTTCCTTGTTTTTCGGGGGGACGTTTCCATCGATCCCCGGGCAAAAGATCTCCTTGCATAAGACTCAAATCTTCGTCTTTTGAAAAATACTCTTCCGCTTTGTCTTGTGTTGCCTGGTCTTCTTCCGAAGCTGTGGCTGATAGATTTATAGAAAGTTTTCTAACCGCTCTTTTATAAGGCGTTTCTTCTACAGGAGTCGGGGGAATTAATTGAGAACGAAACTTTAAAAAGCTTTGATCCAAACGAATCTCTGGAACTTCAGGAAGAATATTTAATCGAACACGATTTCCACCGACGATTTTTAAATCTTCTTTCCCTTGTAGTGCAGCCCGAAGTCTCTGAGCTAATCTCGCGCTCACTTCGGCATGATATTCATAAACGGATTGCGCTGCCTTTGAGGCATGCGTATAAGTAATTCCATCATTTTGCCCTGCCAAAGCGTCGCCAATCTTTGCAAGAATACTGTTAAAGTGCAGACTTGAATTGTTAAGGGCTTCCGAGCCCGTCATTCGTAAAGAGACATCCGCTAAATATTCGTTTAGACTTCTCTCCATAAAGGCTTGAAGAACTTTGATCTGAGCTTGTACTTCTTCTCTAGGATCATCGCTTGTTACCTGGACCTCTCCGCTAGGATTAACCTGAACATCCATCGGATAAACCGTAAGACCATCAAGACTCGGGTTTTCTAGTAGTTTGCGATCCATCCATGCATTAGTTCCGATTGTTTTCATTCGAACGGGAGCTTCGTGAAGATCATGGCTCATCACATACAGTGTTTTGACAAGGGATGCCGGATCCAACGGAACATTCCAATTGACGTTATGCTTGTACAGCACCACTCCTGAATGCTGCCAATTGAAACTCACCAAATGAATACTTGGGATTTTTAATCGAAAATCAGCCACTCGATGCACGATCCAGTGAACCAGCCTTTTGGCATCACGAGTCACAGCGATATTGTATTCAGGCCCTGTTTGAGGATTTGCCGTTTCAAAATCTGGACGGTACAAAAATAATTTATGATCCTCGACCCATTTTTGATCCAAGGCCATCAGTAGAAACCCGTAGTCCGTGTAATTTTCCATGATTTCATGAGCATAATCGTTAAAGCGTGTATCTCTTTCCTCGATGGGTAATTTTTGAATCTCTTCCCTACTCACAAAACGATCATAGAGCCGGTTCCAGGCCTCCCGGCCCAACCAATAGGGATTATCAAGTTTTGGATAGGCAACTCCGGTTTCAATCATCCCCAGTTCAGCCGAAAGACCACGGCTATTATATTTGGAATGAGCATAGGCCGATCTTTGAGTGAACATCGCCCAGCCTTCATTCATAATTTTTGTACTCGCGATCGCTGGCCCAGATCGGTGAAGTTGCTCAAAATATTCGAGCATCTTTTGTTTCCATGCCGACGCTGTTGCCGGCAGGTTATGAACAAGAGCTTGTAAGATATGTGGCGTTGGGGCCTTTGGATTTTCACGATTGCTAGGACGTATGACTAAGGTTTTTTCTCCATCAATCCCAGCTTTCTGATGAACTTCTTGTTTCCGGACTACGGCCTGAGCTTGAAAAGAGCTGGGATCTTGAAAACTCGGTTCAACAAAACTTTGCAAGTTTTGAATGCTCAAAAGAGAACGAAAAAGTCGGCCACCTCTGCATGCCCAACACTTGTGTATAATCTCGACATCAACTCCGAAAGCTTTTTTGAAACTGGAATGGGATCTAAATTCCTCTGCCTAAAGACAAAGGAATTTTCCGCAAAGTCATAGTGGCCAGCCACATGAGCATAGACCATAAAGCTTTCAGGAATTGTATTCGTGTCTCGGACATACTGAAAATGCGTCAATATGCCGGGCAAAACAAATTCTAGAACTCCACTATAACTGGGTCCTTGATGAATAATTTTTGCACCATCGATATAGTGAGGCATAGAATGAGCTCCATTTGCAACCAGCCCCGCCATATCACTACTACTCAAATGCTTCACCACATTGGGGGGAATAGAAAGATGAAGTCGAGGTCCAACATTAACATAGAGCTCATCAAGAATTTCTTGCAAAATCTTTTTGTTAATATGATCTCGTCCACTCGAAAATAAGCTAATCTGATGAGCTTCTAAAGAAGCTAAGAATCTTTCGCATTTTGCTTGGTTTCCTGGAGCTAAACCTTCTGCATTTAACGAAGAAATTCCAAGAACAAAAAAACAAAAGCTACAAATCAAAACAAGTGTCTGTTTTTTCATTGCCCCCCCAATCGAGCCAAAATGGACCCGCAAACGCCATC
>Ga0114931_10004917_pt1 | contig 16596 bp, 14 predicted proteins | sample 2SBtaG_FD_89579 | JGI IMG/M metagenome (GOLD analysis project Ga0114931, IMG submission 89579) | Deep subsurface microbial communities from Kolumbo volcano to uncover new lineages of life (NeLLi) - 2SBTROV14_V59a metaG | ecosystem: Environmental > Aquatic > Marine > Volcanic | place: Kolumbo...
CGCTCGATGGAGTCGAGACCGAGCGACGGACCGACCGAGCGCTCCTCGAGCAAGGTCAGCTTGGCGGGCAGCGCGCCGGAACGAAGCGTCAGCGCGAGATCTTGGGTCTCCTCCTGCGAGAACCGCCCTTCGATGATGCCATCGCCGGTGATCCGGCTGTTGATTCTCGGCGCCGTGACCACATTGTCGTTGAGCACGATGGCGAGAGAGCGACCGACACTCGAGCCAGTGACTTCGCCGAAGGTGCGAGCGCCATCGGCGCTGAGAAAAAACGCCACCACCGGCTCGCCGGTCGGGCCGGTCGAGGGTCGCGCCGTGCGCAGATCGCGGCCGGTGATCACGCGTTTTTTTTCGAGCGCCCAAAAGTGCTGCCCCACCGAGACCTTATTGTCATCTCGCACTTCTTGCGTGAAGATTTCGACGTCGTCAGGGATTCTTCCACCATAAAATTGGATCAAGTCTGCCCGACTGTCGGCCGGCGCAGCGCCTTCAGCCACCAGTCGAAACTCGAGAAAGGCGGTGTTTTGAATCAAGGTCTTGAGGCGCTCCGGGTCGTCGACGCCGGGGAGCTGCACCACGATGCGGTTGCCGGTGGGAATGATCGCCGGCTCGGCCACGCCGAACGCATCGACGCGGTTGCGAATGGTCTCCACCGCCTGAGCGACCGCTTGGCCGCGCAGCGTGGTGATCAACTTCGAGCTGCGGGTTGCCGTGATCCGATCGCCGCTGCCGCCGATGTCCCATCCTTGCGGGAAGAACTTCTTGGCCTGGTCGCGCGCTTCCTGGACCTTGCTGGCCGCGATGTCGACCAGCTCGAAGCTGGAGGTCCCGGTTTGCTCGAACGACGCCTCGATGCCTTGGTCCGCCAGGAAGGCCACCAGCCGCTCGGCATCGGTCTCGGTTTCGTTGTTGAGTGCGTCGTCGGTCTCGACCTGGAACACCAGGTGACTGCCGCCGCGCAGGTCGAGGCCGAGGTTGATCTTCTCGCTCGGCGGAAAGACCAGAAAAGCGGCGCCCAGCACCACCACCAGGATCAGTACGCCGCGGGTCTTGAGGCTGGTATCCATGGCTCAGCTACCCCTTCTTCTCCGCAGGTTCCTCGAGGCCCGCGATGGCAGCGCGGCGCACCCGGATTTTGACGTTGTCAGCGACCTCGAGCACCACGATCGGCCCGTCGGCGCGCACCACCTTGCCGAACAGGCCACCGTTGGTCACCACCCGATCGCCACGCTCGAGCCCTGCGACCACCCGCTCCACTTCCTTCTGCTTCTTGCGCAGCGGCATGAACCAGACGACGTAAAACACCACGAACACCAATGCGGGCAGCGCCAGCGCGCCGAGCATGTCGGAAAGCCCACCTGGCGATGCTTGGGCGATGAGCGGGGCGAGATTCATCTTCGACAGCATCCTTTCTCGTATCGTGTATCGGGTTTCGGATGGCGTGCCTGGCCGGCGGAGGGCAACGGCAAGCGGCAGCCCATGCCCCGAGCGGCCGGGGCCGTCCGAAGTCGTAGCTGGGAGCTTGCTGGATTCCCCCCGGGGCCTTGCGGCCTACCCTCGTTCGTCGTAACGCCGGACGGTCTCCTCCACCCGCGCAGTCAGCGACCCGAGCTCGATACCTTCCCGCAGATCCCGCATGAAGTCAAGGTAGAAGCGTAGGTTGTGGGCAGTCGCGAGCATCCGTCCGGTGATCTCGCCACTGCGCATCAGGTGGTGCAAGAAGGCGCGGCTGTAGCGCGTGCACAGCGGGCAGGAGCAGGCGGCGTCGACCGGACGCGGATCGCGCCGGTAGCGGGCGGTCTTGATGCGGATCACGCCGTCGCGGGCAAACAGCGTACCGTGACGGGCGTTGCGGCTGGGCAGCACGCAGTCGAAGAGGTCGACCCCGCAGCCGACCGCATGTACGATGTCGAGCGGCGTACCGAGCCCCATCAAGTAGCGCGGACGGTGCGCGGGCAGGGCTGGCGCGGTCCATGACACGACGTCCCGGCGGTGTGGCAAGTCCTCGCCGACACTGACACCACCGATGGCGTAACCGTCGAAATTCAAGGCGGCCAGCGCGTCCACCGCCTGCGCGCGCAGCGACCGGTAGGCGCTCCCCTGCACGATGCCGAACAGGCCACCGCGCGCAGCGGTTGCGGACCCGGGCAGCAATGCCTCATCGGCCCAGGCGGCGCGTGCCTGCTGGGCCCAGCGTACGGTGCGCGCGAGTGACGCGGCCGCCTCGGCCTCGGTGATCGGCCAGGGCGGGCACTCATCGAGCACCATGGCGATATCGACCCCCAGACGCAGTTGCCATGCAACCACATCGTGCGGAGTGAAGCGGATGCGCGCGCCATCGATATGGCTGCTGAAGGTCACGCCGTCCGCATCCACCCGCCGCAAGCTGGCGAGGCTCCAGACCTGGAATCCTCCGCTGTCGGTGAGCATCGGCCGCTGCCAGCCACAGAAGCGGTGGAGCCCGCCGACCGCCTCGATCGCCTCGATGCCCGGACGCATACGAAGATGGTAGAGGTTGGCCAGCATCACCGCTGCACCCGCCGTTTCCAGCCCGGCAGCGTCCATTCCCTTGACCGCGCCCAAGGTGCCGACCGGCATAAAGGTCGGCGTCTCGATCCGCCCATGGGGCGTCTCGAGGCGGCCACGGCGGGCTTGACCCGCTTGTGCCTCGACCGTGAAGCGCAGGCTCATGGCGCCCGAAGACGGTGGCCGGAGATGGTGCTACGGGCCGGAGATGCCGAGGGTCCGCACCTGGACATCGGCGGGGAGATGCAGCTCGAAACGCTCGGGAGGTAGGGTGGGATTGATCCGTACCTGCTCGAAGACGAAGTCGGTGGTGTCGCCATCCGGCTCCTCGTAGGCCAGGCGCACAGGGACGAAGCGCTGGCGGTCAAACCAGATGGTCATGCTCTTGAGGCGCCTGGCCACACGGCTGAACCGCGGTGAGAGCTCGATGCGATAGGGACGGCCGTCGGTTGGAAATGCCGCGGTGAAATCGAAGTAGCGCCGCAAACGCTCGACCGAGTTGGTGGCGGCCAGGTACTGCTCGATCTGCACTGTGTGCTTGTTCACCGCCAGCCGCTCGGCAGTGCCCAGATCGCGGTACCACGTCGTCATCTCGCCATCGTGGATGACCAGCACCGTCTCATTGGGCTCGGTGAACTCCCAGCGGGCCAAATCCGGCGCCTGGTAAGCGAAGGTCCCACGCGAGACCTCGGGCTCGAGCAGCAGCGAGCTCTGCTTGGTCTGTACGAAGCGCGCTTCGAGCGATCGGAGCTCCGCTTGTCGCGCTTTGATGTGGGCGATCAGCGCCTCGAATCGCTCGCCACTCGACAGCCGTGCATCGGCCAGATCCGGCGCCGGCCCCCGCGTCTCGGCAGCCGACAGGCCGAGCGCAGCGAACAGCGGGGCGACCAGCAAGAGCGGGAGAATCCGCTGCTTGGCGAGCAGACCGTGGATACGAAGCTTGCAGGAAGGGCTGACCATGGTGTCTTGTCCTCAGGGGTGTCTTGTCCTCAGGGGTGTCTTGTCCTCAGGCCTCGCGTTCATCGCCCCGGCGCCTCGATCGGTGAATCCGGGGCGACGCAGCAGGGCATGCTATCCCGGCCCTCGTCCTGCCGGCAACGGGTGGCCTGCCGCGATCGGCGTCTCACCTTGACACACCCGTTGGCCGATGCTACCGTCACGCCGCTTTTTCGTCCGGCTTCGTCCGGCGTTTGAGCATCCACCCCGGGTGGCCGAGCGTCAGGCGCGCGGTCCGCCGGCCGGCTGCCGCGCTGGCGGCCCGTCGTTGTGACGGATGTTCTGGCGCACAGCCGTCACGCTCTAAGAGGCACCAGCGCTTCGACATTCTCGAAAAGGACCGGTCTCCATGCCTGAGAAGCCGCAGCTCGGTACCAAACACATTTGCTTGGCCTGTGGTGCCAAGTTCTACGATCTTGGCAAGTCTGAGCGGGTCTGCCCCCAATGCGGTGTCGACCAGACTACCGCCGCGGAGAAGCTCGTTGCGGCCGCTACGGTCGCCACCCCGGCGCCGAAAACCGCTGCCAAGAAGAAGTCACCCAAGCCGGCCAAGCCGGCGGTGATCAAGGAGCAAGAGGCGGACGCAGATCCGAAGCAAGATCCCGACCGAGACACGAGTCCTGCCAGCGACGATCTCGAGACCGAGGATGACCCCGAGGAAGAAGACGGCGATTTCCAGGATGAGAAGGACGAAGACGAGGACGACGAGGACGACGTGGACGACGTGGTCGCGGACCAGGACGACGAGGACCCCGACGACGACGTGGTCGCGGACCAGGACGACGAGGACCCCGACGACGAGGACCTCGACGACGAGGACCAGGACGACGAGGACCTCGACGACGACTGACACTATCGCCTTCGCGTTGGGCAGCAATCTGGGTGCGCGCGGGGCGCAACTGGGCGCGGCGACCGACGCCCTCGAATGCCTGCTCGGCCCTCTGCGCATCGCATCCTTGTACGAGAGCGAGGCATTGGTCGTGGCGGGTGAACCACTGTCTTCCCCCCCCCCCTTCCTCAATACTGCGGTGGTTGCCGACGATGCAACGACCGACGATCCCGAGATCTTGCTGGCGATCGCCAAGCGCCTGGAGCTCGCGGCCGGGCGCGAACGCGCAGTGCGCTGGGCACCGCGCCGCCTCGATATCGACCTGCTGCTGGTCGGCGACCAAACGGCGAGCCATGCCGCGCTCACCCTGCCGCACCCGGCGCTGCGCCAGCGGGCGTTCGTGCTCGTGCCGCTGGCCGAGATCGCACCCGAGCTGCGGGTGCCCCCGGACGGTGTCTCGGTCGGCGCCCTGGCGGCCGCGCTCGCGACGCCCGCGCGCTTGACGCGACGCCAGTGGGTGCGCGCGGAGCGCTAGGAGCCTGTTGCGCATCGCCTGCACGGCGCCTCGTGGGCGGCGCGAGGCGCTCACTGCATTACGTTATCGACAACTCATTACGAGAACCCGTTTTCGAAACAGCCTTGCGAGACACCTCGCGGCGCTCCGCGATGCACCATCCGTCTATTTGCAACACGCCCCTAGCGCTTCACGGACAGGTGAGGGACTCGACCACCGCCGGTGACACAGCGAGCTGCAAACCGGCGCGGAAGGCCTGCAGGCCACCGAGTGGTAGGCCGGTTTCATCCATGATCTTTGGGCCATCACCACGGCCGATCCGGTCGCTATCGATGACGAGAACGCCATCTCCGGCGCGCTGACTCGTCATTTCGAACCCATCACTATCCACATCGAGAATGATGTATCGATCGACCTCGATCTCGCCTGTTACCAGCTTGTCGTCTCGCTTGCGTTCGAAGGTGTCAAGATTCACGGCAATCGAGCGGATGCCGCGGTCATAGGCGGAGGCCACCTCCGATTCCTGCATCACGCCGTCACCGTCGCGATCGGACCACAGGTACAGATGGCGCCAATAGCGATCCAGCGCCGATATGCTGCCATCCTGGTTGGAATCGAAAAGCGCCAGCGTGTTGCAGGAGGTCGGCGGCGGCTTGCTGCGTTCCCGCGTGGGCACGGCCGGCTCCGGCTCCGCGACCAGCGCCTCGGTCACGCTCGAGGCGGGCTCGATGGCTGTCTCGCCGGCCTCGGTGCCGGCATCGTGCGGCGCCGGCTCGGCGTCGGGGGCGCTGCTTGCTGTGATCGCTGCCAGCCGCTGGCGCAAGAGCGTGTCGCGCAGCGGCGGTGGCAGGGTCTCGAGAAGGGTCCGGATCTGCTCCTCGAGATCCAGAATCTTGGCCATGGTTTGCTGCTCTTCGCGCGAAGGTACGCCGGCCAGCGGATCGTCCGCAGCATGAGCAGCGCCCCCAGCCGGCGTCATCAGCGAAAGGGCCAGGACGACTCGCAACGCTCCCATCAGGCTCGCCATGGCGCCCATGCTAGCCGCCGGCAGCCGCGGGCGCCAGACGCCTCGCACCGCCAGGCGGACGACCCACAGCAGCGTGCTGGCCGTGCATTGCCCACAGCACGGCAACTCAGCGGCCACCCGCGGCGACGCCGGGCGCCGCTCGGGACGGCGCCGGCACGCGCAGCTCGAACGGTGCAGCCCGGCGCGTGCTGGCTGGCGCACCGAGCTCGAAGGCCGCGGCGCGCACGAGGTCATAGACGACGATGGCCTCGGCCGCGTGATCGGCGGCCGGATCCGCTGCGCGGGCGATGGCCACGGCACGGTCGCGGGCGTTGTCGTCAACCTTGTAGGTGCGATATTGGGCAAAGTGCTCCGCCGCCTTTTCGGTCTCTCCGAGCTGCTTGAAAATCAGGTCGAGGTTGTAGTGCGCTGCGACGTTTTCCGGATCGATGGCGAGCGCCTGCTCGAAGCGCGCGCGGGCCTCGAGCAGCAGCGCCTGGCGCGCGGCCTTACGCTCCAAGCCACGTTCTTGCTTGGCGCGCTCGACCAAGGTTTGACCGAGCTCATCGAGCAGGCGGTAGTCGCGCCGGAAGTCGAAGCCACGCCGGCGGGTCTCGGCGTCGTCGAGCTCGAGGATGGAACGATAGTTGGCGATCGCCTGATCGAGGAAACCGTTCTGCTTGTTGACCAAGCCAGTGAACCAGGCGACCGACCACGGTGGTGCCGGTGGATCGAAGGCCGCGGCGCGCGCCAAAGCAGCGATCGCCCGGTCGCGCACCGTGCCTTGCGCCAGGTACACACGCGCCAGGTTGAGCGGCCCATCGGGACGGCCGAGCGCCTCGACGCGGAGGAAGGCCTCCTCGGCCTGGCGCAACTGACCCTTGGTTTTTCCCCCTTTGCGCAACAGGCCGATGCCATAGTCGTTGAACCGCTGCCAGGTGGGCAGAGTGGCCGCGGGCGAGCTCGATGGGGGCGGGTCACCGGCGACTTGAAACACCACGCGATCGCTGGCCAGGGTCAGAATCGGCAGTGCATTCACCGTGCCCGCACCCTCGATGTGCTGCATCAAGGTGGTGTCGAACTTGCGGTATTGGAGCCGTGCCTCGACGGTGATCGGACCCTCGATGCCAGGCGGCAGATCAAAGCGGTAGTGAAGCGAGTCCGCGGCGCCCGGCGGGATCTGATGACTGTAGAGCGGCACGAAGATGTCATGCACGTTGCGGCGGTCGATGCGCCGCCCTTGGCGGTCGAGCATGTAGGTGTTGAGAAAGTGCGACCATGGGTCCACCCGACCATGCTCGTAAAGCCCGCCGCTACGACCCAGGGTGCGACCACCCGCGAGCACCCGCACATCGAGCCATACCTGGTTCGAGTCGGTGGTGCCTTGGGTGAAGGCGTGACCGAGCTTCCGCGTCCGCACCACCAGCTCGAGCAAGTAGCTGGCTCCGGGCTCGAGCACGGGCACCTCGGGGCGAATCGGTGCCAACAGCGCACCATCGATGGTGCCACCGCGGCGCAGGCCGAAGATGTCGACGTCCATCGCGCCGGCGTTGAAGGTCCGGTGGCTGTCGAGCGCTCCGGGCGGCATGCCCATCATGCTGACGATCGCCGTGTTGGCGCTCGGGAATTGATGCTGATGGATCGATCGCCTGCCGCTGCGGTCGAAGTCACGGGCGCCGAAATCCTCCGAAGGAACAAGCGGCATATGGCAGCCATTGCAGCCGGTTTCGGCCTTTTCCGGATAGTAGAAGCTCGCCACGCCATGGCCCGACACACCACTCAGGAGAAAGCTGTCGTAGTGGTTCTGGCCGCGCAGCCATTTGTAGTGGTTGACCTCTTCGGGGATGTGGACCTTGTGGCAAGTGCCACAAAACTCGGGAGAGCGATGCAGCGGCTTGAGGAAGGTTTTTTTGTGAAACGCCGGCTTGGCCTTGACGAGCTGCCGGTTCACCCAACGAAGCAGCGGACTGTGGGCCGAGGCGAAGGGGTAGTGGATCGGCTCCTCGATGGTGTAGTCGGCGTTGCCGCGCGGCGAGCTGATGTGGGTGATGGCATGGCAGACGGTGCACGTCACGCCCGCGTTCGATGCTGGATCGTCCGCCACTGCGAAGGCCGGATCATCGAACTTGGGATCATCGAACTTGCCGGAGAAAAATACCACTGGATCGTGGCAACCGGCACAGAAACGCGCAGCTTGCACATTGCCGTCACGGGCAAAGGCGGCCTGGCGTGTCAGGTCGACGGAGAACAGGTAGACCGGGTTGTTGAACGAGGCGAAGTGGTGGGCCGAGGTCGCCCACTGCGCGTGGCTGTCTTCATGACATTCCTGGCAGTAGGCATCGTTGCGCAACACCGCTTCGGGAATGAACTCGCCCGTGGCCGTACGCGCGAGCGAGGGGAAGAAGTACTGCTCGCCCGAGGCTGGACCTTCGACGTTCCAGCGCCGCGGATCCTGGGTCTGCCAGGCGAGCATCACCGCGCCGAACAAAGCGGCCACCAGCGCCCAGCGCCGGCCGACCTGCCAACGGATGCGCTTGCCCGCCAGGCGATGCAGCACGAACAGCCAACCCGCCACCAGCGGCGTCAGCACATGGAGCCAGTAGGCGACAGCGCGGACGGTCTCGTCCTGAACCACGATGACGCCCTCGAGACGGGTCAGCACAACGCCCGTGGCGAGCAGGATCACGGTGGTGACAAAGAGCGCATAGCCCACCCGCACCGCGCGACGGTTGCGCCGATGGCGGGTGTTTCGGATGTGGCCGGCACCAAACACCAAGACCGGCACGACGATCATTGCCCCGAGCACAAGATGCACCAGGAACATGTTCAGGTAAAACCAGTTCTGGTAGGTCGTACCGGTCCACCATTCGAGCAGCGTCACGCCGCCGAGATACACGGCGTTGATGCCGAGCAGCGCAAAAAGCCCGAAGGAGACGAACAACCATCGCGCAAGGCGCGGCCCCACGGCCTTGCGGTAGCGGCGGCGCGGCGCGGTGGTCGAAGGGGCTGGGTCCGGTGCAGGCGTGCTCATCGGGGAACTTGCGATGTCGCGGTCAACGACAGCGGAGCTTGCGAGCGGTCAGCCCAGAGTCTAGCAGTGTGTGGCGAACGTCGTCATGCACCCAGATCGCTTCCTGGCTGCTACCCTTCTCGCATGATCGACCAGAGCCTGCCCCTGCTGGATCTTCATCGCCACCTCGATGGCAGCGTGCGTCTCGAGACCGTGATCGACCTTGCACAGCGTCATGGCATCGATCTGCCGGCCGCGGACGCGGAGGGCCTGCGGCCGCACGTCCAGGTGGTCGAGGCCGAGCCTGACTTGATGACCTTCATCGGCAAGTTCCGCTGGCTGACCGCCGTGCTCGCAGACCCGGCGGCCTGCAGGCGTGTGGCCTACGAGAACGTCGAAGACGCTGCGCGCGAGGGGATCGACTACCTGGAGCTGCGCTTCTCGCCGCTGTTCATGGCCGCGCCGCATGGTCTCGCACCGGAGGCAGTGGTCGAGGCGGTGGTCGACGGTGCCGAGGCCGGCGCCCGCGACACCGGCGTCGGGGTCAAGCTGATCGGCATTGTCTCGCGACATCTGGGCGTCGAGGCCGGCCACCGCGAGCTCGACGCCGTGCTCAGCCAGCAGGACCGCATCGTCGCCCTCGATCTGGCCGGAGACGAGGCGCGCTTCCCCGCAGCCTGGTTCGCCGGCCATTTCCGCCGTGCCCGGGACGCTGGCCTGCGGGTGACGATCCACGCCGGCGAAGCGGCCGGTGCCGAGAGCGTGTGGTCGGCCCTGCGCGACCTGGGTGCCGACCGCATCGGTCATGCCACCCGCGCGCGCGAAGACCCGGCGCTGATCGACCATCTGGCCATAAACGCGGTCGGCATCGAGATGAACCTGACCTCGAACGTCCAGACCTCGAGCATCCCCAGCCTGTGCGATCATCCGCTCCGCGAGTTGCTCGAGCGCGGGCTGCTGGCCACCATCAACACCGACGACCCCACGATCAGCGGCATCGACCTGCGCCACGAGTACAACGTCGCCGCTCCCGAAGCGGGCCTGTCTCGCGATCAGATCCGGTGCGCCCAGGCGAACGCGCTCGAGATCGCCTTCCTCGACAACGACGAACGCAGGCTGCTTCAAGCACGCGCAGCAGCGAGCACCGGTACAGCCCCCGAGCCTTGAGCACCCGAGCCCGCGGCCCCTGAGCCCGCGGCCCTGGACCCGCAGTGCTGGACCCGCAGCACTGGACCCACAGTGTTGGGTCAAGGGCTCAGCGCGAACCGCGCTCGTGGTTCCGGATGGTCTCCGCTTGCTCCCACCTCGCCTCGGAGTGCTCATCAGGGCGTCCGGCGAGCAAGGCGTGCGGCTTGTAGCGGGCTTTGTAGGCGAGACTGGCGTTGTCGCGCACCCAGAAACCGAGGTACACGAAGCTCGCCCCTCGCCGGCGGGCGAGCGCGATGTGGTGCAGCACCGAGCTGACGCCCAGCCCGCGTTGCCGCTGATCGGGATCGTAGTAGCAATACACCGCAGACACGGCGTTGGGCAGCAGATCGATCAGTGCCACCGCCAGCAAGCGATCGCCGTGGCGGAAGGTCAGCTCCCGGCCGAAACCTTCGCAACCCTCGACAAAGCCGCGATGGTACGACTCCGTGGTCACCAGCCTCTGCTCCCAGCCGTGGCGCACGCGCTGCGCCGCATGGTAGCGAGCGAAGAGCTGCAGGCGCTCCTGGTCCACCACCGGCATGCCCATGCGCACCACCAGATCCCGGTTGCGGCGCCAACTGCGCACCATCGAGCGGCTGGTGCGGAAGGTCCGCACATCCAAGCGCAGACTCTTGCAAGCGGCGCAGGCAGTGCATAGCGGACGAAAAAATACCCGGCCGAAGCGCCGCCAACCGTGCTCGAGCAAGCGCTGGTAGGTGGCCTCGCTGCAGCCTCCGATCACCTTGTACTGCATGCGCGCCTGCTGGTCTGGCAGGTAGGGACACTGCTCCTCATCGCCCAAAAGCTCGAGAATGTGTTCGTTGCGTGACATGACAACGTGACAAGACAGCGTGACATGAGAAAACGGGCGTGACAAAACACCCGGCCCGGTCGAGCCCTACCTCGCACAAGACTCGGCCTCGCACAAGACTCGGCCTCGCACGAGACTCGGCCCGGCACCGGCCTTTCCCATGCTAACGGCTGACGCGCCGAGGGTGCGGAACCGATCGCAACGTCCCACCGGTCGACGCGATTGCGCCCGGGACCCATGGCGAGCGGGACGAGCGGGACGAGCGTACCGGCGCGGCTTCGAGCAACACCAGTGACCCGGCGCGCAGCGGGTAGGGATGCGCGACCGCCGGTGATGCCTCGGCCCCGCGCGCGCCTGGCATGCCCTCACGCGCGGTATCGAGCGCGATCTGCCAAGGCCCATCGGGCAGCGCAAAATCCACCGCCTCTGCTCCTGGGTTGAGCAACGCCAGCAGCCCCTCGGCAAGCGGGATTGCGAACGCCCGGGCGTCCCCCAGATCCCGTGGATCCGCCACCTGGCGACCGTCTTGCCAGCGCCAGAAACAGGCCTTCCGGACTGCCCGACGACCGGCCCGATGGCGTCGGCGAAGTGCTGCCAGCCGAGCCACGAAGTCGATCAGCGCGCGGTCGGCAGCTCGCCAATCGATCCAACTTGTACCGTTGTCCTGGCAGTATGCGTTGTTGTTGCCGCCTTGTGTGCGACCGAGCTCGTCGCCGTGGGCGAGCATCGGCACCCCCGGTGTCAACATCAAGGTGGAGAGCAGGTTGCGCACCACGCGCCTGCGTGCCCCGCAGACGTCCGCCTGGCGGCTCGGCCCCTCGGCGCCCAGGCCGCAGGACAGCTCGTGATCATTGCCATCGCGGTTCGCCTCGCCGTTGGCCAGGTTGTGCTTGCGGCTGTAGGCAACGGTGTCGGCGAGGGTGAAGCCATCGTGGCAGGCGACGTAGCAGATCGAGCGTGCGCCGCCTGGCTCGGGCCCGACGAGCTGCTCGGCGAGAACGCTCGCGTCCTCGGCCCGGCCGAGCCAGGCCCGGCGCGCGCCGTCGCGAAAATGGTCGTCCCACTCGCGAAACGGGCGAGGAAAGCCAGCGCGCTGGTAGCCGTTCGGCCCGAGGTCCCAGGGCTCGGCGATCAGCTTGACGCCCGCAAGCACCTCATCCTCGGCGATCGCCCGCAGCAGCGGCGCGGCCGGATCGAAGGCATGGCCAGCATGCGCCGGCCCACGGCCGAGGCATGTCGCGAGGTCGAAGCGGAAGCCGTCGACGTGCATCTCGCTGACCCAGTAGCGCAGCGCGTCGAGGACCAGCGCCGACACCGCGCTGGACGATGCATCGAGGGTGTTGCCACAACCGGTGAAATCGAGATAGCGCCGGCGGTCACGGCCATCGAGGCGGTAGTACGACCGATTGTCGATGCCGCGCAGCGAGAGGGTCGGACCCGAGTCGTTTCCTTCACAGCTATGGTTGAAGACCACGTCGGGAATGACCTCGATCCCGGCCCGGTGCAGCCTTCGCACCATGCGCTTCCACTCCGTAACCTGCTCGCCGCCGCCACCGCTCGCGTAGCCAGCATGCGGCGCTTGGAAACCGAGCGGGCTGTAGCCCCAGTAGTTGACGAGGCCGCGGGCACCAAGCGCCGGCTCGCTCGCGATCTGCGCCACCGGCAACAGCTCCAGCGCCGTGACTCCGAGCTGCTTGAGGTGGGCGATCACCGCATCGCTCGCCAGGCCGAGAAAGCGGCCGCGATCCGCTGGCGCGACCTCGGGATGGAGCATGGTCATGCCGCGCACGTGCGCTTCGTAAAGCACGGTCTCACGCCACGGTGTGCGCGGCGCGACATCACCCTGCCAGTCGAAACGGTGATCCACCACCACCGACCGAGAAACGGCCGAGGAAGAATCGAGGCTCGAGTAGCTCTCCGGCCCGCGCTCGGGATCGAAGCCGAAGAGTGACGGATCGTACCGTGGCTCGCCGGTGATCGCGCGCGCGCACGGATCGACCAGCAGCTTCGAAGGATTGAACCGGTGCCCCTCCTGGGGCCGGTAGGGCCCGCGCACACGGTAGCCGTAGCGCTGGCCGGGCCCGATGCCAGGGACCGACAGGGCCCAGTGCTCGGCGCTGTGGCGTTTCAGCTCGAGGGTGCGTGGCGGCGCGACCGCGTCATTGCCCCAGAGACAGAGCTCGACAGCCTCGGCATACCGCGAGCGGAGCACGAAATGCGTTTCCGCGCCATCCCAGGTGGCACCCGGACAAAGATCGCAGCCGGCAGCACTCACCATCCGCTCAGGCGACGCGCACCCGCATGTTGCGGCCGACCTCGTCCAGCATCCAGCGCAGGCGATCGTAATCAGGATGGCGCAGTCGGACCCAGGCATTGGCCATGTAGCCGGCCTCGACCGGCTGGGTCGGCGTGCCTGCGGGCGGCAAATGATGGTCGATCAGCCACTGCGAGAAGCGATCGAGCACCGACAGGCCGTCGTAGCCGCGAATGCGGCCGTCGGCTTCCGGTCGCAGGTTCACCAGGCCGGCGGCGAAACGCCGCGAGGCACGGTCGCCGCGCTCGCCGTGGACGATCGCCATGGCCCACTCCCGATACACGTCGAGGTCGTTGCCCGCGCAGTACAGGTCCCAGGCGCCGACGCCCGGCGGTCGACAGCCGATCTCCGAGAACGTGAGCCCCTTGGGACCGAAGAACCACTCCATGTGGCTGGCCGAGGTGACGATACCGAGGGCCCGGATGACCTTCTCGGCCATCACCTCGAGTTCGCCATAGCCTTGTGCGCCGGTGCGATTGGTTGCGATGAACTGTGGCGAGATCCAGCGTGTGCGCATGGCCTCGAGCACACCCGGATAGTAGTGGGTGACGAAGTGATGGAGGATGCGGCCACCGGCGGTGATGGTGTCGAAGAAGCCCTCATGACCCTCGATAAACTCCTCCACCGCAACGCTCGCGCCGCGCGCCATGCCAGACTCGGCAATGGCCGACTCGAGCTCGGCATCGTCGGTCACCTTGAAGGTACCCGCAGCACCTGCGGCGTCGCGCGGCTTGACGATCAGCGGGTAGCCGACCGCGGCGGCAAAGGCGCGTACGGCATCGGGGTCGCCGGTGCCGGTCGACTGCGCGCAAGCGATGCCAGCCTTGCGCAGCGCCTCTTTCATCGCTGGCTTGTCGCGGCAGAGAAACGCCGTTTCCACACTCGTTCCCGGGATGCCGCAGGCCGCACGCACCTTCGCTGCCGGCAGGATGTGCGCCTCGACCGTCGCCTCCAGGCGGTCGACCCAGGGCCCCTTGCGCTGGATCATCTCCACCGCCTGGCGCAGCGACGGCTCGTGCACCACGCTGCGGATCTGCACGTAGTCATCGAGCTGGTCGCGCAGGCTCTGTGGCAGCGCATCGTGGGAGGCCTCGCCGATGCCGGTCACCCGTGCACCGACCGCCTTGAGCGCGCGCGGGAACTGCTGCTGGTTGTACGGGAAGGCAGGCTCGACAAAGATCACGTGCACGGCGGGAACTCCCGAAAGCCATCGGCCCGCCGCGACAAGCGACGGGCCGACATGCTAGCAGCCCGCGGCGAGGGTCAGACCGACGGTCGCGATCCGATCACCGGCAGGCCGGCGTATGATCGGGCACCGCAGGGGGAGTCGTCGTCAACGCGTGCGTGAACGATGATCCGTCTACCGAATTCACAATGGAGATGCTCATGCCCGATTCCATACGCGTCACATGCTTCTTTGCACCCTTGCTTCTGCTGGCGGTCAGCGCTGGCGCCCAAGAAGGCGACGGCTCGGCCAGCAACAGCGCACCCAAAAAGCGCAAGCCACCGTGTGCGACCCCCGAGCATCGCCAGTTCGACTTCTGGCTCGGTACCTGGGATGTGCACAACCGGGCGCAGCCCAAACGGCCGCCCGCGCGCAACGTCATCACCGCGGAGCACGATGGCTGTTTGATCCACGAGCAATACGTGGCCGGCCTCTACAACGGTTCGAGCCTGAACTTCTACAACCCCCAGACCAAGCGCTGGCACCAAACCTGGATCGACAACCAGGGCGGCTCGCTGTTGCTCGACGGCGGCCTCGACAAGAAAGGGCGCATGGTGCTCAGCTCGGATCCATCCAAGAGTCCGATCGAGCGCATCACCTGGACACCGAAGAAAAACGGTGACGTGCGCCAGCACTGGCAGCAGTCGAAGGATGGTGGCAAAACCTGGGCCGATGTTTTCGACGGTACCTACGTCAAGGTGAAGTAGTGCCCTGCCCGCCGGATCCGCGCATGTGGCGCTCCTATGCCAACGCCTGGGTAGCGAGGATCCCCATGGTCAAGGTTGACCTGGTCGCGAGAAAGGTGGCCGCTTTCGCCGCGCGCACCTGATGGACGGGGCTGGTGGTTTCTTGCTGCTCGGGCTGGTCGGACTGATCGCGGGCACGCTCAATACCGTCGCCGGTGGCGGATCTTTCCTCACCCTACCGGTGCTGATTCTTTTCGGCCTGCCGGCGGGTGTTGCCAACGGCACCAACCGGATCGGCATCTTGTTTCAAAACGTTGCCTCGGTGTGGCGTTTCGATCGCTACGGGGTGCTCGATCGGCGTGCTGCCTTGTGGGCGGCCGGGCCCGCCACCCTCGGCGCGGCGCTCGGCACCTGGGCCGCCCTGATGATCCCTGACAGCGTCTTCCAGCGCTTGCTCGCGCTGTTGATGGTGATCTTTGCCCTGCTCAGCCTGTGGGCGCCGCGCAAGCCCGAGCGACTTCACAAGCGACCACGCCACGTCACCTCGGTGCTCGCCGCCAGCTTTTTCGCCGCTGGCATCTACGCCGGATTCGTGCAAGCCGGTGTCGGCTTCTTGATCCTCGCCGTGACAAGCCTGGCGGGCCTGGATCTGGTGCGCGGCAACGCCGTCAAGGTGTTGGCGATCTTGTGCGCCACCGTGCTCTCGCTCAGCCTCTTCGCCTGGCAAGGACGCGTCGACTGGGCTCTCGGCCTGTCGCTCGCCACCGGCCAGACTCTCGGTGGCGCGCTCGGCGCCCGCCTCACCGTGCTGCGCGGCCACGCCTTCGTGCGCGCGGTGGTGACGGTCGCGGTGGTGGTCTTTGCCCTCAGGCTGTGGCTCACGGGCTAGGAGCCTGTGGCAAAAGTCCGTTTCGTGCCCTTCAATAGTCGCATCGTCATTCGTCTCTTGATTCACAAAAGAAGATGACAGGAATCAACCCAGCATCGCGAACGGGCTCGGTTGGGCCATTGGATGCGCCAAGAGCGCTTCAGATGGGCCCACAGCGCCCACAAAAGAGCAAAGAGGGCGGCCTGGCGACCCTGAACGACTCTTCCAGCGTGGACTCGATGGTCTGGGTGTCACCGTCACAGCCACCGTGAATCGTTACCGCCACTACCGCGCCGCTTTGCATGTCGACCGCGTGCTCGACTTTGTGGCCCATGTGCGTCCGACCATCCTTCATCTTGGTGATCTTGGCGTCTGGATCGTGCGGATGCTGCGAGTCAGTGTTCGATCCTTTGCCCGTGCGCTTGCGATCGAGCTTCGCCACGTCCTCGCGCGTCGGCGTCTCGATCCCCGACTCCTTGGCCAGGCGCCCCAGAAAGTCCTTGTAGGACTCACCCGTATCCCGGCGAACGATGCTACGAAGAGCAGCATTCGCCTCCAGAGTCGTCGCGTCGATGCCCAAGGTCTTGCCACGCAGCAAGCCACTCTTGGCCAGCTCCTCGAGC
>Ga0114931_10004918_pt1 | contig 16594 bp, 19 predicted proteins | sample 2SBtaG_FD_89579 | JGI IMG/M metagenome (GOLD analysis project Ga0114931, IMG submission 89579) | Deep subsurface microbial communities from Kolumbo volcano to uncover new lineages of life (NeLLi) - 2SBTROV14_V59a metaG | ecosystem: Environmental > Aquatic > Marine > Volcanic | place: Kolumbo...
GATGCAGAACGACCCGCGGCGGGGAGATCGCCGTCGCGATCACGTTGAGGGTACGGTCGAACTCGACGTCGTCGACATCCAGAGCGACCTCGACGACGGAGTCTTCGACCGTGTCGATCACCCGCCGGATCACAGGCTGGTCGAAGAGTGCGATGATGTCCCCACGTCGACCCGTGAAGATCGTGGTGACCTCCCGCGGCGCGTCACGGATGCTCCACAGTGTGTCTCGGACCTCGAACTCGATCCGCGTCCGGATCTTCTGGTCTACGCGCTCCTGGTCGGCCGTCACGTTCAGCCACAGCAACACCGACAGACTCAGGGCGGCGACCTTGTAGGGCCAGTTCGCGGTGACCGCATCGGGGATTCCCATGTCACCGACGGCCGGCGGGGCCGGCGAGCGTGTCGCCCGGCAGGGGTGGGAATTCGTCCTGGGCCAGATCGGCCGCCATCGAATCCGGCGGACTCCCGGCAACGACCAGGCTCACGAAACCACCGCCCCGCAGCGCGGAACCCGCCGCCGGACTCTGCGACACGATGCGCCCGGGGGCCTCGTCGGCATCCACCTGGTAGCGCACCGCCCCGAGCTTGAGCTCGGTCTCCTCGAGAATGGACGCGACGTCGTCGACGTGTCGCCCGACCAGATCGGGCACATCGACGATCGGCGCCCCCTCGCTCACCACGAGTCGTACGCTCGCGGGGATGCGCACGCGCGTACCCGCCGCCGGAACGCTCTCCACCACACCGGCTCTCCCCCCGGCCTCCCGTCGTCGGTCGATGGACACGTCGAAACCCATCTCTCGCAGCAGTCCGGCAGCCTCGGGACCGGCGATTCCGGCCAGTTCCGGCACGGTGCGCATCTCGGGGCCGGCGCTGAGCGTGACCCGAACCGTGTCGCCCGAGCGGGCCACCTGGTCGGGCAGAGGTCTTTGCGCCACGACATGCTCGGCGTCTACGTCGGGGTGGTTAATGTGGGCCAGCACCGCCATTTCGAGCCCGATCTCGCCTAGCCGTGAGCGCGCGTCCGCCTCCGCGAGGCCATCCAGGTCGGGGAGCGTGATGAAGTTCGCGTCCGTGGGGTCGCTGGCCGCCGGGAACAGGAAGGTGGCCGCGATAAAGTACCCCAGCGTGAACGTTCCCGCCGTCAGCCCCGCGGCCCTCGCCACCGGGCCGCGAACGGCCTTTCCCGACGGCAGGATGCGTGAAGGGAGGCGGAACGGAGGCCAACGCAGCCCCGGCCTTCTGCGGCGTTCGAAGCTCACCGAACACGCCTCAGCCGGGCCGCGTACGCGCCATCGGTCCCTGTGATCCATGGCCGCACGAACAGGTCGCCGTCCAGCGTCAGACATCCATCGGGCAACCCGGCCGCCAGGTTCGGGTCTCGCCGGAAGTCACGATTCCGATCCAGGAACGACGCGACCTGCATCTCGTTTTCCTCACGCTCCAGCGAACAGGTCGAGTACAACAGCGTTCCCCCCTTCTCCACGATTCGGGCCGACTCATCGAGGATCTCGCGCTGGATCCCGACCAGTTCCTGCAATCCCGCCTCCTCGATACGCCACCTCGCATCCGGCCGACGACGAAGGACTCCCGTACCCGTGCATGGCACGTCCGCCAGCACGGTAGCTGCCGACGCCACCGCGGGTTCCCGAGCGTCGGCGACGACGCCACGGACCGTCAAGCCCAACCGGTCCGCCGCCGGGGCCACGCGGCGAAGACGGCGCAGCGAGAGGTCGGCGGCGATGACGACCCCGTTCGTCCTCCACGCCACCACCATCGTCTTCGTTCCGGGCGCCGCGCACGCATCGTACACTGGCGGAGAGAACCCGTCACCCAGGTAGTGTACCACCGCGGAGGCCGCGGGATCCTGAATCACCGCCCTGACGTGCGCGAGGGCCATGGCGGGGGACCCGCACTCAAGTTCGTACGCCCCGGGCCACCCGTCGAGACGGCGAAGCGCCACGGTGTCGGGGAGAGGTGGAAGCGCGTCATCGGCCTCGAGGGATTGCAGCACGACAGGCGGTCGCGAGTTGCCGTGCTCGACGAGAGCCGTCACGGCTTCCACTCCCCAGCGGTTCAACCAACGACGGACGAGCCATGCGGGATGGGAGCCGTAGGAGGTGAGATAGGCCAAGGGGTCCGTCCGATCGGGAAAAGGATCCCGGGAGGCGGATGTCGCGGCGCGGAGGACCGCATTGATGAATCCGGCCCCACCGGCGTCCATGCGGCGCCGCGCCTGTTTGACGGTCTCGTGAACGGCCGCGTGGTCGGGGGTGCGAAGCTCGGTCAGCTCGTACACCCCCATCCGCAACCAGTCGAGCACCTCCGGGTCGATCCGGTGCCGTGGGCGATCGGTGAGGGCCAGGATCCGTGTGTCGAGGCGCTCCCGGAGGCGGAGGCAACCGTAGGCGATCTCGAGCGTGAGCCCCCTGCCCTTCGGCGCGACCTGCGGCAGTACCCGCTCTGCGACGTGGCCGGCGAAACGGCCCCGGCGTACCTCGGTGAGAATTCTGTGAGCCGCAAGGCGTGGATCCATCACGCTCAGACAGGTAGCCCGGCATCGGGACTCGATGGAACCGCCCACTCGCGCATCGGCATCCGACCGGCGAGATAGGCGCGGCGTCCCGCGTCGACCGCCAGGCGCATGGCCGTCGCCATCTCGACGGGATCGCGGGCTTCGGCGAGCGCCGTATTCATCAGAATCCCATCCACCCCCTGTTCCATCGTCGCGCAGGCGTCGGAGGCGGTGCCCACTCCGGCATCCACGACCACCGGCACCTCGAGCCGCGCCTTGATCAGTCTGATGTTGAGGGGATTCAACAGGCCGAGCCCGCTTCCGATCGGAGAGGCGAGCGGCATCACGGCGGCCGCACCTGCGTCTTCGAGTCGGAGCGCGGTGATCAGATCGTCGTTCGTGTAGGCGAGGACGGTGAACCCTTCACCCACCAGCGTCGTCGTCGCCTCGAGGAGTTGCCCGGTATCCGGCAGCAAGGTCCGGGAATCGCCCAGAACTTCGAGCTTCACCCAGTCGCTCATCCCGGAGGCTCGCCCGAGTCGTGCGAACCGGACGGCCTCTTCCGCCGAATAGCAACCCGCCGTATTGGGAAGAAGCGAGAACTCCGCAGGGTCGAGATGGCGGAGGATGTCGTCCCTGTCCGGGTTTTCTATGTCGACCCGGCGCACCGCCACGGTGACCATCCCCGCCCCCGAAGCGCGGATGGCCGCCAGCATTGTTTCGGAGTCCGCGTATTTCCCGGTCCCTACGATCAGGCGTGAGCCGAAGCTCCGCCCGGCAATCTCCAATTCGGCGCTCATCCTCCCCCCACGAAGTGCACGAGTTCGACACGGTCGCCCTCTTCCAATCGCGTATCGGCGATCTCGGTGCGCCGAACGATTTGCCGATTCAGCTCCACGACGACCGTTCGTCCGTCCAGGTCCAGGTCTTCGAGCAACGCCGCGACCGTCGTACCCGCAAGCACGTTGCGCGACGACCCGTTTACCGAGATCACGATCTCCGTCACAGCATCTCCTGTCGTTCGCTTTCCCGCCTCATCGCCGTCTCCAGCACTCTTCCCATTTCGTCCGCTGCCTCCACCGGATCGGGGGCGCGGCACACGGCGCGATGGACCACGACCCCACTCGCCCCCGCTCCGACGACCGCGGGAACGCGTCGGTTGTCGATCCCTCCGATGGCCAGCACCCCAACGGGCGCATCATTCACGGCGTCGCGGACCGCGGCCACCAGCTCGGGTCCGGCACCCGGCCTGCGCTCATGCGACGGAGTGGAGTATATCGTCCCCAGCACGAGATAGTCGGCCCCCGCCCGAACCGCCGACACCGCCTGGGCAACCCCGTGGACCGAAGCGCCGATCCGCAGGCCGGATCCGGGACCGCGAAGACGGACGGCCTCGGCGACCGGGAGCGAACGCCTCCCGAGTTGCACGGCCTGAGCGCGCGATGCCATGGCGATGTCGAGCCGGTCATTCACGACGCACCAGTTGCCAGGCGCCGCCCGCGCGGCCAGAGACTCCGCGGCGGCGAAGAGGCGGCGGGCCGGCAGACGCGCACGCAGATGCACCGCGATCGAGGATCCGGCCTCGAGCAGGTCCGCCGCCCAGCCGAGGCCCGCGCCCGCCAGCTCGGCCTCCGAGAGAAGCACATGCAGTCGTGGGATCGGATCAGCAGAGGCGGACACCCTCGGGCCTCCGTCCCCTGATCCACGCCGCCGCATCCATCCTTCGTCGTCCGGCCGGTTTCACCTCGCGGATACGGATCGCGCCCTCGCCCGTCGCCACCAGCAAGCCCGTCCGTGGGTCGGCCTCCAGGATCGTACCCGGAGAGGCGGGAGGAGCGGGTTCCACACTCGGCGAAAAACACTGAACAGGGTCGCCATCGACCATCGTCCAGGCGCCGGGCCAGGGATCGCAACCCCTCATCCAGCACGAGACGCGACTTGCGTCGAGCGACCAGTCGAGTCGCGCGGCATCGCGGTCGAGCTTGGGGGCATACGTCGCAGCGGCTTCGTCCTGCACGGTCTCCACCGCACGGCCCGCAGCCATGTCATCGAGACAGTCTACGAGCGCTCTCGCCCCGAGGTGCGCCAGCGACTCGAAGAGAGCCCCGGCCGTCGTGTCCGTGCCGATCGGACACGGAGCCTGAGCCAGCATCGGCCCCGCATCCAGGGCGAGCACCATCCGCATGATCGTCACACCGCTTTCGGCATGGCCGCGAATGATCGCCCAGTTGATCGGCGCGGCCCCGCGCAGGGCGGGCAGGAGCGACGCGTGCACATTGAGCGAGCCATGCGGTGGAAGATCGAGCACCTCCTCGCCGAGGATGTGTCCGTACGCGGCGACGACGGAGATGTCGGGAGCCAACTCCAGAAGCTCGTCGAGGAATGCCCGGCCGCGCGGTCTTTCGGGCTGGAGCACGGGGACCCCGGCCGCCTCCGCCCAGCGCTTGACCGCGCTCGCCGCCATCTGCCGGCCTCGGCCGGCCGGCCGGTCGGGATTCGTGACCACGCCGACGATCTCATGGCCGCGCGTGCGCAGGGCCTCCAGGGACGGTACCCCGAAGTCGGGCGTTCCCCAGAACAGGACTCTCACGGCGCGTTCTCGATGGACCTCGACGACACCGACCCCGGTGCGCAGCCTCCCTCATACCACACTAGCGCCGTCGCCACTTGCTGAGGAGCATCTTGCGTTTGATGGGACTCACTCTGTCCAGGAACAGGACCCCATCGAGGTGATCGTTCTCGTGCTGTATACATCGGCTCAGCAAGCCCTCGGCATCGAACGCCACGGGGTTTCCGCGGCGGTCGACTCCCCGGACCGAGATGTGCTCCGCCCGTTCGACGATCTCGGCCAGCCCCGGAAGGCTCAGGCAGCCCTCCTCCTCCCTCACTGAGCCGGCCCGGTCGACGATCACCGGGTTCACGAGAACGCCGGCTTCGAGCTCGGGGTCGCGAACGTCGTAGACGAACACCCTGGCGGGCACACCGATTTGAGGCGCGGCCAACCCGATCCCGTCGGCATCGTACATCGTCTCCAGGAGATCATCCACGAGCCGCCCGAGGTCGTCATCGAACGACTCGACTGAGGCGCTCTCGGCCCGGAGCACGGGATCCCCGAACAGACGGATCTCGCGAATCATGGTACCTACCTTCTAGTCCCCGCTTCAGTCTCCGCCCTTTACCCCACCGACCTTCGAGCGCTCGACCTCTATGCGCGTGTCGCCGGTCTTGATCGTCACGCGATCATCGGTCAGGTGGACGATCGTGCCGACGATCCCTCCGACCGTCGTGACCTCGTCGCCCTTGGCCAATCCCTTGATGAGGGCCTGGTGCTTTTGCTGCTGCTTTCGTTGCGGACGAAAGAACAGGAAGTAAAAAATGGCGAGGAAGCCCGCCATCATCACGAGGGTCGCGGCCGGGTTCGCGGAGGATCCCTGTGGGGCCGCGATGAGGTGCATGATCAACATGTCGCTTCGCTCTCCTGCGAGACGGAGCCGGCGCGGTATCGGGTCAGCCAATCCCCGGCCCACGAGTCGAAATCGCCCCGGAGGATCGCCGCGCGCGCCCGCGAAGTCAATCTAACCAGAAAGCGCACGTTGTGGATCGAAAGCAACCGCAATCCGAGCGTCTCCCCACAGACCATGAGGTGCCTCAAATACGCCCTCGAGTACCCCAGACAACATTCGCAGTCGCATTCCTCGTCGAGCGGCCGCCGGTCGGTCTTGAAGCGCGCGGCCCGGGTGCTCACCTGGCCGTCGCGGGTAAACACCGTGCCGTTTCGGCCGTTCCGCGTCGGCGCCACGCAATCGAACATGTCGACGCCCCGCGCGACGGCTTCGAGAATGTCGTCGGGATATCCGACGCCCATGAGGTATCGGGGGAGCTCGACGGGCAGATGGGGCTCGCACGCCTCGAGAATCGCCCGGGTCACGTCCTTCGACTCGCCGACGGAAAGCCCTCCGATCCCGATCCCCGGCCAGGGGCCCAGCTCGAGGGTGCGCGAGAGCGCTTCCCGCCGCAGGCCCTCGTATGAGGCGCCCTGGAAGATCGGAAACAGGAGGCCGGGATCCCGGTCCTCGGCACCCGAACCCTCCGCGCCGAGCGCTTCGTGCCTCGCTCGACTCCGCGCGAGCCACGCGAGCGAGCGCTCCACGGCCCGGCGGGCCGCACCCCGGTCGGACTGTCCGGGCGGGCACTCGTCGAACGCCATGCGGACGTCCGATCCGATCACGGCCTGGATGTCCATCGATCGTTCCGGGGTGAGGCGGTGCCGGCTGCCATCGATGTGGCTCTGGAACGTGACGCCGTCGTCGTCGATCGTGTTGATCCGAGCGAGGGAGAACACCTGAAATCCGCCGGATCGGTGAGGATGGGGCCCGGCCAGGACATGAACCGGTGGAGCCCCCCCATCGCCGTGAGCGTGTCGAGCCCGGGACGCAGGTACAGGTGGTAGGCGTTGGCGAGAATGATGTCGGCGTCGGCCCGATCGACATCAGTGGGGGTGAGCCGCTTCACGGTCCCCAGGGTGCCCACCGGCATGAACGCGGGGGTGCGGACGTCGCCCCGCCCGAGGTGGAGGACCCCCGCCCGGGCCGCGCCGTCGCGCCCCTCCAGCTCGAAGCGCCCGGTCATGTGATCACCATCGCATCGCCATAGGAGTAGAAGCGATAAGCGGCCCGGACCGCGTGCTCGTAGGCGGCGAACGTCCGCTCGGGGCCCGCGAACGCGGCGACGAGCATGAGGAGGCTCGACCGGGGTAGATGGAAGTTCGTCACGAGCGCGTCTACGCCGCGGAACACGTACCCGGGACGGATGAAGAGATCCGTCCACCCGGTCCGGGCCGTGAAGCGCCCCTCCCGATCGCAGATCGTCTCAAGAACCCGCGATGAGGTCGTTCCCACCGCGACCACGCGGGCACCGGCGCCGCGCGCCGCGTTCAGTTGGGACGCGGTCTCCGGGGTCACCCGGTAGGCCTCGGGGTGGAGCCGGTGCCCCTCGATCTGCTCCGCCCGTACGGGCCTGAACGTCCCGATCCCCACATGGAGAGTGATGGCGACCCTCCGGATCCCGGTCGCCTCGAGCCGCGCCAGAAGCTCGGGGGTAAAGTGGAGCCCGGCCGTGGGCGCGGCGACGCTGCCGACGGCATCGGCGTAGACGGTCTGGTACCGATCGCGATCCCGGGCATCGTCGGGACGATCAATGTACGGGGGAAGCGGCATGTGGCCGTGGCGCTCGATGAGCGACCACGGCGCCGCGCCCCCTTCGAGTCGGACGACACGGGTACCATCCTCGCGCGAGGCGAGGATCTCGACCTCGAAACCCGGCGTGATCGTTACGCGGCGGCCGGGGCGGAGCTTTCCTCCGGGCCGAACGATCGCCTCCCATACCTCGGGCGCGTCGGTCTCGAACGCGGCGAGCGGATCCGTCGGATCGGAGCGGGACATGCGACCGGACCCGCCAGACTCCGCATCGTATCCAGCCAGGGGCCGGACGAGGAGGACCTCGGCGGGCGCACCCGACGGTCGGGTGCCGATCAGCCGCGCCGGGAACACCCGGCTGTCGTTCACGACGAGAACATCGCCGGGCCGGAGGATCTCGACGAGGTCGGTGAATCGCCGTTCGGAGAGCGCGCCCCGAGCCCGGTCGATCGAGAGCAGCCGGCTCGCGTCCCGTCGCTCGGCGGGGCGAGCGGCGATGAGGTGGCGCGGGAGATCGTAATCGAAGGTCGCGGTCGCGCCGAGGCCTTCACTCTCCATCGGCAAACAGGGCGCCCTGCGCGTCGGCATGACTCGGAAGGGCATAGCCGAACCGCTCGTAGGCTTTCCGCGTCGCCGCCCGCCCGCGCGGCGTCCGCTGAAGGTACCCGTTTTGAATCAGATAGGGCTCGTAGACCTCCTCCAGCGTCCCGGCGTCTTCCCCACGGCGACCGCGAGAGAGTTGAGACCGACCGGTCCCCCGTCGAACGTTTCTATGATGGCGCGGAGCACGCGTCCGTCCATCTCGTCCAGACCGTACTCGTCGACGTTCAGCAACTCGAGGCCCCGCACCGCCGTCTCGCCGTCGATCGTCCCCTCTCCCCTCACCTGCGCGAAGTCGCGCACGCGGCGAAGCAGCCGATTCGCGATGCGGGGGGTTCCCCGAGACCGTCGCGCAATCTCATCGGCGCCCTTCGACGTAACCTGGATCTCGAGGACGTCAGCCGAGCGCCGAACGATCTCGCCGAGTTCCTCGGTCGGGTAGAAGCCCAATCGCTCGATCACCCCGAAACGGGCTCGCATCGGTGCGGTCAGGAGACCGAAGCGGGTCGTGGCTCCCACGAGAGTGAAGCGCTCGAGGCTCATCGAGAACGTCTCCACGCGCGGTCCATCGCCGAGTCGAATCTCGATCCGGTAGTCCTCCATCGCCGGGTACAGAAACTCCTCGATGACGGGACGGAGACGGTGGATCTCGTCGATGAACAGGATGTCCCGGGGGCCGAGGTTGGTGAGGAGCCCGGCGAGGTCTCCCGGTTTCTCCAACACGGGACCGGAAGTGAGTTTCACCGCCACCCCGAGTTCATGGGCGAGCAGCAGGGCGAGGGTCGTCTTGCCGAGCCCCGGCGGCCCGTAGAACAGCGTGTGATCGAGCGCCTCGCCCCGACCCAGCGCTGCCTCTACGTACACGCTCAGGCTCTCCTTGACCTTCGCCTGCCCGACGAACTCCGTGAGGCGGGCCGGACGAAGCGAACGCTCCCTCGCATGCTCCTCCTCGACCGCCGAAGGGGTCGTAATCTCAGCGCGTTCTGACGGTGCCGTCACCCGGTCCTCACAGGAATTGGAGCGCGTGTTTGACGAGATCCTCGGTCGCGACATCCCGGCCGCCCAGGACCTGCACGGCTCGACGTACCGCGTCGTCGCTCTCCAGCTGTCCGTAACCTAACGCTCGCAGCGCTCCAACGGCCGCACTCGTGGGTCGGCCTCCGATCGTATCGTCGACGCCGGATCCGAGATCGTCGAGCTTGTCGGCGAGTTCGATCGTGATGCGCTCGGCCGTCTTTCGCCCCACACCGGACACGGTCTGAAGCGTGGCGTGGTCCTTCCCCCTGATCGCTCCCACGATGCGGTCGGCCGGAAGGGCGCCGAGGATCGCAAGCGCGAGGCGCGGTCCCACACCGCTCGCCGTTCGCAGCCGGCGGAACAACTCGCGTTCGCGCCCTGTCCCGAACCCGTACAGTTCCAGCGCATCATCTCGGACGATGAGAACCGTGTGCAGCTCGACCTCCTCTCCGGAAGGCGGCAAGCGATCGAGGAGCCCGAGCGGAACCTGTACCTCATAGCCGAGGCCATCGCCGGCGAGAATCTCGACGGAAGCGATACCGCGGTCCACGAGGGTGCCGCGAAGTCGCCGGATCATCGAGACACCCCGAGGGGGAGCCCCCCGTGGAGGAGATGGCAGAGCGCGATCGCACAGCCGTCCGCCGCATCGGCCGGACTCGGCGCCTCAACGAGTCGCAGATGCCGTTGAACCATGAACGCGACCTGCTCCTTTGTCGCGGATCCGGTCCCGACAACCCGCTTCTTCACCTCTCGGGGGGGGTATTCGAACACTGGAACCGAACGCAGAGCGGCGGCGAGCATGAGGACCCCGCGCGCGTGCCCCAGAACCATCGCCGATCGCGCGTTCCGGCCGGAGAACACGCCCTCGAGGGCGACGCAGTCGGGCTGGTGTCGATCGAGCAACTCGAGCAGGCCCAGGTGGATTTCGACGAGACGTCGGGGCAGTTGCGCATCACGACCGGGTCGGATGACGCCGCACTCCAGAAGACGGTGACGCGGGCCGTGGCGCTCGACAAGACCGTAGCCGGTCGCGCGGGTACCCGGGTCAACACCCAGCACCCGCGTCGACTCGACGGCCGGGGGGGGGACGGCGGGGGCCGCGGTCAGGACGTCTCCATCGCGGAAAGATCGACGTCGCCCAGATCCGCGTTGGAGTAGACGCGCTGCACGTCTTCGTGCTCGTCGATCGCGTCGAGCGTAGCGATCAGCTTCTCCGCCGCCCGGCCCTCGACCCGGATCGTGTTGGTTGGGATCATCGCGACCTCGGCCTCGGTGATCGGAAGCTCGGCCGCGCGTAATGCGTCCGTGACTTCGTGCAGGTCGGCGGCCGACGTCGTGACGACGAACGTCTCGTCCTCGGCTTCGAAATTCTCCGCCCCGGCCTCGAGCGCCACTTCGAGCGCCTCCTCCTCGTCGCATCGCCCCGCATCGAGGAAGACCTGGCCCTTGCGTTCGAACATCCAGCCGACCGAGCCGGTCTGCCCGAGGTTGCCGCCGCGCTTGTCGAGCAGATGGCGAAGCTCCGCCACGGTCCGGTTCGCGTTGTCCGTGAGACACTCCAGCAAGAGCGCGATTCCGCCCGCGGCGAACCCCTCATAAGTGATCTCCTCGAACGCCGCGCCCGGCAGATCGCCCGTCCCGCGCTTAATCGCCCGTTCGATGTTGTCCTTGGGCATGTTCTGCCCCCGGGCACTGTCCACCGCCAGCCGCAGCCGCGGGTTGAAGCTGGGATCCCCCCCGCCCGTACGCGCCGCCACGGCCAGCTCGCGAGCCAGCTTCGCGAACATCCTGCCGCGGGCCTGGTCGTTGACCCCCTTCTTCCGCTTGATCTGCGACCACTTGTTGTGACCGGCCACGTTTAGCCCTTGTGGAACGCGTTGACTACTCGGCTTCCTTCTTCGCCTTCGCGATCACCTGCTGCGCCACGTGCGGGGGCGTACGCTCATACCCCGAGAACTGGCGCGTGTGAACCGCCTTGCCATGAGTCAGGGACCGAAGCGCCGCGGAATACATGTACAGTTCCGCCTGGGGTACCATCGCCTTCACGACCTGCCGCCGTCCTCGCGACTCCATCCCCAGTACGCGGCCCCGGCGTTGGTTCAGGTCGCCCATCACCTCGCCCATGTAGTCCTCGGGGGTCTCGACCTCGACTTCCATGATCGGCTCGAGGATCACCGGACCCGCCTCCGCCGCCACCCTCTGAAACGCGATCGATCCCGCCACCTGGAACGCGAGGTCGGAACTGTCCACGGAGTGGTGCGACCCGTCGTAGACCTCGGCTTCGAAGTCGACGAGCGGGTAGCCCGCGAGAACGCCTTTCTTCGACGCCTCCTTGATTCCCTTGTCGACCACGGGCACGAACTTCGTGGGAATCACGCCACCCTTGATCTTGTCCACGAATCCGTAACCGTCTCCTGGCGCCAGCGGCCGCAGGCGGACCCAGCAATCCCCGAACTGGCCACGGCCGCCCGACTGCTTCTTGTAACGGCCCTGGCCCTCGGCTTCCTTCGTAATCGTCTCCCGATAGGGGATCCTCGGCGCCTCGGTGCTGACGCGCACCCCATACTTCCGGGTCAGGCGCTCGAGATTGACGTTCAGATGCATCTCGCCAAGACCGCGGATGATCGTCTGGCCACGCTCGCTGTCATATCCGGAGGTGAACGTGGGATCCTCCTCGTGCAGTTTGGCGAGGCCGTTTCCGATCTTGTCCTCGTCGCCCCGCGACTGCGCCTCCACCGCCAGCGAAACGTCGGTGCGCGGCCATTCGATCCCGTCGAGGGTGACCGGTTTCGCCGGCGAACAGAGGGTGTCGCCGGTATGCGTGTCGCGTAGCTTCGCGACCACGCCGATGTCGCCGGGCGCGAGCGCATCGACCTCCATCCGCTGCGCCCCCTGGGCAATGCCGAGATGCGCGACGCGCTCGCTGGCCGCGCGCCCCGGATTGAGCAGCGTGAGCCCGTTCGTGACTCTTCCGCCAAACACCCGGAAAAAGCTCAGATCGCCAACCTGCGGCTCGGAGGTGGTCTTGAACACGAGGGCGGCCAGCGGCCCCGCTTCGGTTGCCGCGATCTCGACCTCGCCGTTGCTGGCGAGCTCGGGTTGGGCATCGGCGGGAGAGGGCATGAGCTCGACGAGCTTGTTCATGATGGCCCGGACGCCGTCGCCCGTCGCGCCGGATCCACAGAAGACCGGGAACACCTCGCCGCGGCGCATGGCGGCGGCCAGGACCGAGAGCACCCGCTCGCGGTCGAGCTCCTCGCCCTCGAGATAGGCCTCGAGAAGCGCATCGTCGGCCGCCGCGATCGTTTCGATGAGGCCTTCGCGACACTCGGCCACGCCGTTCGCGAGGTCCTCGGGTATATCCGTCTCCTCGTAGTCGCCCTTTCCTCCGCCCTTGTAGATGTGGGCTTTCTCGGAGAAGAGGTTCACGATGCCCTTGAAGTTCGGCCCGGAGCCGATCGGGACCTCCACGGGAATCGCGGCACCCGAGAGCGTCGCCTGAATCTCCGCGAACGTGCGCCGGAAGGAAGCGTTGTCGCGGTCCATCATCGACACGAAAACCATCCGGGGAAGCCCCCGCGCCGCGCACGCCGCCCACGTCCGCTCGGTGCCGACCTCGACGCCCGACACCGCGTCGACCACGCAGACTCCGCCGTCCGCGACCCGCACCCCCGCCACCACCTCACCCAGGAAATCCAGATACCCGGGGGTGTCGATGAGGTTGATCTTCGCACCCTTCCACCGCGCATGGGCCACGCCGAGATTGATGGAGAACTTGTGATCGGTCTCCTCGGCCGTGAAGTCGGTCAGCGCGGTTCCCTTCTCCACGTCGCCTCTTCGCTTCGTCATGCCGGCCACGTAGCACGTCGCGTCGACGAGCGTCGTCTTCCCGGAGCCTCCGTGGCCGAAGAATACCACGTTTCGGATGTTCGCGGTTTCAGAAACGGCGGCGGACGCCATCTACTCCCTCCATCTGAGGCGGTTGCGAGTAAAGACGCATTCCTTTTTGCGGGGAAAGCATTCTAGGAGAGCTTCCGGCAAGAATCCAGCGCCGGCCGTCAGTGTGCGGTGCTCTTCGGAACCGTGCGATATCGTCGACTCATCTCATCCAGGAACGCCCGTTCCGTATCGGTGAGCGAGCTCATCCCGCTCTCTCGGATCTTGTCGAGAATCCGATCCACCTCGTCGAGCGAATCGCCATCGACCCCACGGCGGCTTCGGCGCTCGGGTGGGGGCTGCGCGGGCCGGGAGCCCTTCTCGACCTTCACATGTGTCGGCCGTTCCCTGAAGAAGGCCCGCTTGAGGCCGCGGCTCATCCGTTCGCCGTATCGAAGCATCACGAAGCCGGTCACCATTCCGCCGAGATGCGCCCAATGGGCCACGCCCCCTCCCGCCCCGCGGACCGTCGCGAACAGGGTGAACGCTCCAAGCACCGCGACGAACCACTTCGCCGGGACGGGAAACAGGAAGTACAGGTAGATCTGGGCGTCGGGCCAGTTCATGGCGAAAGCGAGCAACAGCCCGAAGATCGCGCCGGAGGCGCCGATCATCGCGGTGGGCCCGATCAACGGATAGAGCAGGATGGCGAACAGCGCCCCTCCGAGTCCGCACACGATGTAGTAGCGGATGAAGAAGCGGCTTCCCCAATGGCTCTCGAGGGGAGGGCCGAAAAAGAACAGCGCCAGCATGTTCATGAACACGTGAGGGAACGCGGCGTGCACGAACATGTACGTGAGCGGCGACCAGGGTCGAGTCAGAAAGTCGGGAACGGCGAACGCCAGGGCACTCGTCACGGAGACAGGAAGGAGCTTCAGCCATATCGCCGCGAACACGGTGAAGTTCGCGACGAGGAGGCGCTTCACCCACAGGGTCATCGGGAACCCGTGACCGAAGCGCAGGCCGCCTACGGCTGCGGCGTATCGGCGTCCCATCACCCCTCCAGGTCCATCGCCGAGCGCAGTCGCGACTCGCGCTCTCCTCGCTCGATGGCCAGGGTCAGGAGCTCATCGATGAGCGCGGGATAAGATACGCCGCTGGCCGCCCACAGCTTCGGGTACATGCTGATCCTCGTGAACCCGGGAATCGTGTTGATCTCGTTGACGACGAGCTCGGCGTCCTCCGTCAGGAAGAAGTCGACGCGCGCCATTCCTTCGCAACAGAGGGTTCGGAACGCCCGGACGGCCAGGTCGCGCACCCGCTTCATCGTCGGCTCGTCGAGGTCGGCCGGAATACGCAAGTCCGCTCCATCATCATCGAGATACTTCGCCTCGTATGAGTAGAACTCATGGCGGGGCACGACCTCCCCTGCAACGGATGCCCGTGGGTGCTCGTTCCCGAGCACGGCGCATTCGATCTCTCGTCCCGCAACGCTTCGTTCGAGCAGGACCTTCGAATCGAACGCGAACGCTTCGTCGAGGGCGCGCTCGTAGCCGGAGGCATCCCGAGCGCGGGAGATGCCGACGGACGAGCCCATGTTGGCGGGCTTTATGAAGATCGGCGAGCCAAGCGCCGCCACCGCTTCGTCCCAGGGCGGGGCGCCGTTTCGCCTCCTCAACGTCAGAAACGGAGCCACGGGGATCCCCGCATCCCGAAGGAGCCGCTTCGCGACATCCTTGTCCATGCCGATCGCCGAGCCGAGCACGCCCGGACCGACGAACGGGAGGTGGGCCAGGCGCAGCAGCCCCTGGACCGTCCCGTCCTCGCCCATCGGTCCGTGCAGCACGGGAAATACGACATCGATGCGCGGTAGCTCCTCGCCACCGTCGCGAACCACGAGGTCGGACTCCGCGCCGGGAACGAGGGCGATGTCGCGCATCTGCGGTGGGAGTCGGATGCGACGTGGATCGGTGCCGTCCAGAACAAAGCGGTTGGCATCGGCGGCGTGCCAACGCCCGCTCCGGTCGATTCCGATGAGCACGACATCCCATCGGGTCGGATCGATCGCCTCGACGACGTTCTTCGCCGACTGGAGCGAGACTTCGTGCTCGGCGGACTCACCCCCGAACAGCACGCCGACCCGTCTTCGCGCTGGCGTCATCTCGGATCGGGCTCCTCTCGTACCGCCGACCCGGGCATGGGATACCGGACGGGCAGGTAGGCCCACACGGCCACGCGCTCGTCTCCTCGGCGGGCGGGACGATAGTGCAGAAGACGGGCGCCGGCGACCGAGGCGGAGTCGAGGGCGCGATCTCCCGATGTTTCGGCGACCGCGACCGTGTCCACCACGCCGTTGCTCGCGATGTGGATGCGGAGCACCGTCTCGCCCCCGACACCGCTCTCCCACGCGTCGCTGGGGTACTCGAACGGCGACTCCTCGTTGACCAGCGACGGCATGACGAACGGCCCCCCGGCGGCGGGTCCGATCCGCAGGCCGCCGAGCACGGGCCGAATCGTGTCCGCGCACCCGGTGGCCGAGAGCAGCGCGGCGGCGAGCATTGCCAGGGTGGCGGGACACGCCGGCTCACCCATCCTGAATCGCCTTGAGCTCCGCAAGCGCATTCAGGGCCTCGATCGGCGTCATGCCGTCCACCTCCAGCGCGGACAACCGGTCGAGAATCGCTTCGGCGTCGGGCGGCAGACGATCCGGGCCATTCGCGGCGAACAACGACAACTGGTCACGCGCCCGCTCCGCCAGGGCCGCTCCGCGCCCTCCAACGCCCCACGGGCCGGTTTCGAGTTCGCGGAGAATGCATGCGGCCCTTCCGACGACTTCCGGCGGCAGACCGGCGAGCCGTGCCACGTGCACACCGTAGGAGCGGTCCGAGCCTCCCGGCTCGAGCCGGTGCAGAAAGACGATGTCGGCGCCTCGTTCCTTGACGGCCACATTGAACGGCGCCGCTCGCTCGAGGGAGTCGGCGAGACCGACCAGCTCGTGATAATGCGTAGCGAACACCGTGCGCGCGCCGAGTGCGTGGAGATGTTCGGTCACCGCCCACGCGATCGAAACTCCGTCGTACGTCGAGGTGCCGCGGCCGATCTCGTCGAGCAGGACCAGGCTCCGCTCCGTCGCTCCGTTCAGGATCGTCGCGGCCTCGGTCATTTCGACCATGAAGGTGCTCATCCCCGAGGCGAGGTTGTCGCTCGCACCGACACGCGTAAAGACCCGGTCGCTCACCCCGATCCGGGCACGCGTCGCCGGCACGAAGGAGCCGATCTGGGCCATGAGCGCAATCAAACCGACCTGCCGAAGCACCGTGGACTTCCCGGCCATATTGGGTCCCGTCACGACCATCACCCGCAAGTCCTCGTCGAGCCGGATGTCGTTGGGAAC
>Ga0114931_10004919_pt1 | contig 16592 bp, 14 predicted proteins | sample 2SBtaG_FD_89579 | JGI IMG/M metagenome (GOLD analysis project Ga0114931, IMG submission 89579) | Deep subsurface microbial communities from Kolumbo volcano to uncover new lineages of life (NeLLi) - 2SBTROV14_V59a metaG | ecosystem: Environmental > Aquatic > Marine > Volcanic | place: Kolumbo...
CGGCTAAGAAGAAAACCGCCAAGAAGAAGGTCACTAAGCGCAAGACCACCACGAAGAAAACCAAGAAAGCCGCGAAGAAAACTGCGAAAAAGAGCACAACCAAAAAGAAAGCAGCAAAGAAACCGACCAAGAAGAAAATAGCAAAGAAGAAACCGGCTAAGAAAAAGACGAAGAAGAAGGCTGTGAAACGGAAAGCGCCGAGCGTGAAGAAGGCGTCGGCCAAGAAACAGGGTCTTCTCGGACGATTCCTCAGACGATAACCTTACAACCCCTTTTTCTCGCTCAGGCCATGGCACAGCAGAAGATACTCGACTTCAGCGGTATTTCCTCCTCTCCACGCACCACGAAGGGTTCTCAGCAGTTAACTATTAAAACTCTCTCCTACTCGTCAAGCCCCAAGGTGATACTCATATGGCAATCAAGATAACCTTTCCCGACGGAAGCAAAAAAGAATACAAGAAAGGAAGTTCCCCCCTAGAAATCGCACAAAGCATCAGCGAGGGCCTCGCGAGAAGCGTCATCGTCGCGAGATTCAACGACCGGCTCGTCGACCTCACGAGGAGACTCGAGGAGGACGGCTCGCTCGAGCTCATCAAGCCGGACAGCGAGGACGGTCTCTTCACGCTGCGCCACAGCTGCGCCCACCTCCTCGCCCACGCAGTCAAGCGCCTCTATCCCAAGGCGAAGCCGACAATCGGTCCGCCCATCGAGCATGGCTTCTATTACGACTTCGACAACCTCGAGATCAGCAATGAGGACCTGCCGAAAATCGAGGCGGAGATGCGCAAGATCATCAAGGAGGCCGTTCCCGCAGAGCGCATCGAACACAGCTCCAAGAAGGAAGCAATCAAGGCTTACAAGGACAATCCGTACAAGGTCGAGATGATCAAGGAGCTGGACGAAGGCACCTCGAGCTACCGGCACGGTGACTTCCAAGACTTGTGTCGCGGACCCCACGTCACGAACAGCAAAGCGTTCGACAAGGTTGGCATCAAGCTCGACAAGATTGCGGGCGCCTACTGGCGCGGCAAGAGCGAGAATACCATGCTGACACGCATCTACGGGCTCTGCTTCGCGACGAAGAAGGCGCTCGAGGAGTTCCTCAAGATGCGCGAGGAGGCAGAGAAGCGCGACCACCGCAAGCTCGGGCAGCAGCTCGGGCTCTTCAGCATCCATGAGGAGGCTCCTGGCATGCCCTTCTTCCACGACAATGGCTACTTCATTTTCCGTCGCCTGATGGAATTCATGGTGGAGGAGATGGAGAAACTCGGCTACCAGTTCCTGCGCACACCCCTCGTGCTGAGCAAGCAGCTCTGGCTCCAGTCCGGGCATTGGGATCACTACAAGGAGAACATGTACTTCTCGAAGATCGACGAGCAAGAAGTGGCGGTGAAGCCGATGAACTGCCCCGGCCATCTCCTCGTCTACAAGAGCGGGCACCACAGCTACCGCGAGCTGCCAATCAAGGCGGGCGAGTTCGGCATCGTACACCGGCACGAGCTGAGCGGCGTCCTCTCCGGCCTGTTCCGCGTCCGTTGCTTCACCCAGGACGATGCGCACATCTTCTGCACCGAAAGCCAGATCAAGGAACAGGTACGGGAGCTCATCGCCCTCGTGAACCGCGTGTATGACCAGTTCGGGTTCGCGTACCGCGTCGAACTGAGCACCAAGCCTGAGAAGGCGATGGGCGACCCCAAGCTCTGGGAACTGGCCGAACGACTCCTCACCGAGGCGCTCCAGGAATCTGAGATTGAGTTCAAGATTAATCCGGGAGACGGCGCCTTCTACGGCCCGAAGATTGACTTCCACGTGAAGGACGCGCTCGGCAGGAGCTGGCAGTGCGGCACGATTCAGCTCGATTTTAGCATGCCGGAGAAGTTCGACCTCGCATATGAGGGTAGCGATGGCCAGAAGCATCGGCCGGTGATGATCCACCGCGCCATCTACGGCTCGCTCGAGCGCTTCATCGGCATCCTCATCGAGCACTACGCCGGCAAGTTCCCCCTGTGGCTCAGTCCCCGCCAAGCACGGGTCGTCCCCATCTCCGACCGCCATGCCGAGTACGCGCAGGACGTGGCGAAGGCATTCCGTGCCGGCGGCATCCGGACAGAGGTGGATGCGCGTGCCGAGACGGTGAACAAAAAGGTGCGCGAGGCGCAGCTCGACCAGGTGAACTACATCCTCGTCGTCGGCGACAAGGAAGTGACTGAAGGGACAGTCAATGTGCGCACGCGTGACAACACGGTGCACGGCACGAAGAAATACACGGCGCTGCTGACCGAGCTCCAGAAGGAGCGGGACGAGCGGCGCTAGCGCTGCCATCCGCGAAGCTGCGCAGCGTCACATCTCGGGGTCGTACTCCTCCTCTTCATCCTCTATCTGCACGGAGGCCCTGCTCCGGCGCTTCTTGATCCGCTTCGCGAACGCGGCCTCGTAGGCATCGTCGGACGCGTCATCCTCTTCGCTCTCTGCCTCGTCATAGCCCTGCATGAAGGCCTCTTCCTCGGCACTGATGGCGCCGTCCTCCATCAGCGTCTCGCGAGCATTGTTGCCATAGACATTGCGTTCCTCAGCATCGGGGTCGTCAGCCATGAGTTCACCTGTCGCTCCTTACAGTTCTTCCTTACAGTCCTTCCTTACAGTCCTTCTGACATCTTTTCCCGAAGAGAAGCGTTTAAAAATTTTATGCTCAGCGCGAGAAAACCAAACCGATGCCTCAGTACTCGAGGGGTCTCAGCTCGATGGTAGAGGTGTGGTGGAGAAGTGAGGTTTCGATGACGTAGCGCGTCATGACGTTCTTGACGAAATAGTTGAACTCCCGATTACCTGGGAATATGGAACGCTTGTGCTTGCTCCTGAGCTCCTCATGGGTGCGCAGCAGGGCTTCCTGCAGAAGCACCTCAAACAGGTCGTTCTTATCAAGCCTGTCAGAGTGCGCATAATCGGCATCGTCATTCGTCCGGGTAAGGTAGTCGTGTATTGCTGTGCCTGACATTTGTTGCTGCTGCAAGGCCGCGACGCGATTCGTCCAAGCGTCGATGGTGTGCTCTGTCGGCGCCATCGTCACTCCTGTGAGGGCGAGGACGACGGCTGCACAGTAGACGTCGCGACCGATGGTGCCCATGAGGGCTTGCTCTCCGGGACGGAGCACATACTCCCAACCAGCATAGACCTCTCCGGTCTCGAAGGACTCGAGCTTCCGGAGCGGGAGCTCCGGGATCAGCCGCTCGACTTCCTTCTTGGCATTCTCCTCGGCCATCTTCGACCTATAGCCTTGCGCGACGTAAAGACCTTGATAATGCTTCAACAGGTTCAGCTGCAGCTGGTCGAGATCTCCCCGGGAGAGTCTCACCGCAGCAGGTGGATGCAAGCAGCCCTTGTAGAAGTCGGTCGCGGTTTTGATAATCTTCCTGAGGAAGAGGTCGTAGCTCTCCTTGTCGAACCAGAGTTCGGTCTCGAAGAAGTCGCGAACGATCATTTTCTCGCTGCCGAAGGTAGAGTCGACCGTCTTCGCGATAGCTTTCTCGAGCTCGATATCGTTGTCTGTGACCTGCCGGAACTTCTTGTAGACGTGTTCGCGAAAGTTATGAATCTTCGGCTGTGCGAGCGTGAGGGGATAGATGGCGAAGGTATCTGGTTCTTTCCCCACCGTCGGCGGATGGCCGATTTGCAGATGCTGTTCGCTCAAGAGCTCTTTCAGCTCGGCCGGTCCGAGAATCTTGCCTGTGGCAAGCTCGAAGAGGTGCTTTGCGCTGTCGTTGTCGATGAAGAGGCGCTCCTGCAAGCTTTCCCGATGACGCCGAAGATAGTTCCTGATGTCGATGGAGCGCTTGACCGCCGGCCCCTCCATGCCCGGTATCGGCACGTTGCTGCCGAGCATGCGCGACATGCGAGAGATGTTGATGCGATGCTTGTAGGCTGCCGGGTCGGCAGTAACAATCAGCAAGGGGTCTGGGTCGTAATTAATCCCATATTCGGCGAGCCGGGCTTTGGGACCCCGGGGATTGTCGCGCATCGCTGCCGGATAGTCAGCGAGGAGCGTGGAGAGGGCATTTCGCTGCGCTGGATTAGGGTCTTGTGGGAGCTGCACCAGGACATCGACGACATCATGGAGGCCGCTGTCGGCCCTGACGGCGCCACCGATGCTGGTGACGAGCTTGGCGAGGACGCGACGGCCGCCGCCCATGACGTCCTCATAGGCTTCTTGGCCGCGTTTGAGAAGCTCCTGCCCCCAGAGGTTGAAGCCGCTAAGGTCGTAGTGGAAGACCAGCACGCTCCCTCCGAGCAGGAGCTTGTGGTTCGCTACCTTGACAGATTCCTCAAGGGTTCGATTTTCTTCAGTAAACATGCGCCATCACACAAACATTTTATTACTCCATTCTAGTGGTGAAAATATGGAAATCTTTATAAATGTTGCGCTGTTTATCGACCGTCAATGAGCAAACTCAGGATTGGCGGAAGGAAACTTGTGGACAAGGACTCCTTTTTCTGCAACATGATGAATCATATGCTGCGCCAGCTGGAAGTCCAGAATCCCCGCCAAGAGGTGCCTCAGCCGGTCCTCACCCGTGTTCCGGAAAACATTCCTCTCGAGGATGCCGTAGCAGAAGGACGTGACGCTAGGGTAGCCTATGTGCTCGACAAGGTCGCAATAAACAGCGGGCGCGGATTCGATATCACCCCCAAGGCGGACGGCAAACTCTCGGATAAGGAGGGGCTACTGATTGCAACCCTCACACCCAATGCACAATCACCACACTATCTCCGCATCGCCCGCGCGCTGTATCCCAATCCTGAGCATGAAGGACTGAAATACGTGCTCATGCTCCGCGACACGTACTTCTCCGACCGGCAGATCATGGAACTTGGTCTCTTCCTCGCCCCGTGGTACGGACTGACGAGCAATTCCAAATCAAGGCTCCAAGGTGAAATCCTCAAACAGGCTAAGCGAGCTGTCGACTACAATGACATTGAGCCGGTCCCGCTGACACAGAACCTGTTCACCCTTGACGATATGTACGGCTTCGGGCACGCCCTCGCAGTCTCGCGCCAGATTATGGAACGTGACAACCAGGATCGGATGCAGGAGAACGAGCAACTCCTGTTCGTCCATCATCTCTTCCAGAATTACGACCTGAGCAGGATCGAGCAGCTGGCAGCAGAGTCCGATGAGCTCAGGCTCGAAGTCGAGTCCGAACTGGAAGCCCGGGACTTCGCAGCAGACAGCATGGACGCCAACAGCGAGGGGCTCCCCTTCGCCGCACAGATGGTGAAGCTGTTGCCAGGGATGCTGCGTGCCGACCTCCTCTACCACGACGCTGCGCTCCATTACCTCGCAGGGCTCAACGACCAAGACTTCACGCGCGACTACGCAGGGACAAAAGTCCAGGACAGGCTCGTCGAGGGAACGATGCAAACGCTGAGGTCATCGAGTCTGCGGGGTTTCCGCGTGAGCGCCCAGGATTGCAGAAAGGCAGTAACGAAGACCGTCAGGGCGGTCAACCGTTTCTATCAGGCGATTACCGAAGCGAGAGAAATCTATCAGCCCCAGGACCTGTCGAATGAGGTTTTCGTGCAGGAAGCGACGCCTATCCTGCGCGCTTTCGGCCAATTCTTCCTCGGCATCCCGTATCGGGACACCTTCGGCCCGGGCGGCTCGCGCGGCCCGGAAGGCACACCGAAAAGGGAACTCATGCCGACGCTCTTCCGCAGGCTCTATCATCTTGAGCATGCTTGAGGAACCGCACCAGCTCGTCCCCCCAGGCCTTTGGGATGGTACCTTTCAGGAGCTCGTCGACGTATGTCCAGAATTCCGCATGCTCGACAGGCTTGCCGTCGATGAGGTCGTTGAACGAGCGTTCGATGAGGGGATCCATGCCGGTCTTGCGCGCGGCCTGCTTGAGCTGACGTCGGAGCAGGCTCTGCTCCTCGCCCGCCTTGAGGAGCGCCTTGTCGTACTCCATGCCGAGCTTTTCGAAGACGAAGCGGACGAGCTCCGGCGGCCATGTCCTGAGGATCTCGCCCTTGTACTTCACGAGCGCCCGCTTGACGTCCGTTCTGATGTCGTCAGCGCCGTCGATGAGCTTGACAATCTCCTCTTTCGCGAAGAGGGGCGTGCCGGACAGGTTCCACGCTTCCTTCTTGAGCAGTTCCTGATGCTCGTCCCAGTCCTCGAGTCGCTTCTCCTCTGCTTCACGCCACACCGATTCATAACTGAAATCAATCTTTTCTTTCGTGACTTTCTTCTTGATGTCGTCTTTGCCTTCTGCGTCGATCTCGGCCAGAATCATCTGGTGCATGCGCTTGAGGAACTCAATCCGGTCCTCCATCTTGAGGATGTCGGAGTAGCCTTGCAGGATGATGTTGAAGGCGAACGGGCTCGGCAGTTCTGTCATGACCTCCTCTATGCTCATCGTGCCGTTCTCGAGCTCGTGCAGCACCACAGCCGCGTCGTCGAGATCCATGAGATCCTCGAGCACCTCGCGTCGTGCCTCCTTCAGGATGGGAAAGTCGTCGCTGATGCGTTTCACCGCGCTCAGCAGCAGCCGCGAGTTCATCTGTTGCTTCCCGACGCTCTTCTGGTCGCCCTTGTACGTCCGTAATATCATGAGCGAGCGTGCTGCGCAGTGCCGGAACCGACGACTGAGCACCTGGGTCTTCTCGAGCGCCTGCTTCATCACGAGACCGAGCTCTTCGCTCTTGAGCAGCTTGAGCGCCTTCTGCACGTTGAGCGGCACCATCGCGGTCAGCGCGAAGCCTGTGTCGGTAATCGTGACCGCGACGTCGCGCTTGTGGAGCCTGCCGAGGGCGAAGGCGAGCGCCCGGCTCAGGACGTCATTGACTCTCCTCCCGTGAAGGCTGTGCACGATGACGTGCCGATTGTTCCCGTCGCGAAAGTGCTAGATGACGAGACGTCGACGATGCGGGATTTTGGAATAGAGGAACTGCTCCCGGAAATACTCGTAGATGGAGTTCAGCGTGCGTTCATCAGCATAGAGATACCCGTCCATATACTCCAGGATATCCTTCTTGGTTCTCTTGAGGGCGAACATCTCGTCGACGTACTTCCTGAAGATTTGGATGTCGAGCGCGAGGTCGTAGCTCAACGGCAGCATCTCGCTCACCCATTGCGGCACGGTCGGCGGCCGGTTCACGCTCACCTTGACCTGAATCGTCATACCGCGGCTGAACCGGAACTCGTAGGTCTCACCACCCAGCACGAAGACGTCGCCGGGATGCAGCCGTTCAAGGAAGCCCTCGTCAATCGTGCCAATGATCTGGTCGCCGATCTTGACTTTCACGCTTGTCTCGTCGGGGATGGTGCCCATGTTGGTGAGAGCGATGAGGCGCGCGAGCTTGCCGCGCTTACCGACTTTCCCCGTCTCGCGATCCCACCATATCTTCGCGTAGACACTGCGCTGCTCGAGCTCGGCGTACTCTCCTGCGAGGTAGGTGATGATTCCCTCGAAATCCTCTTTGCTGAGGCTGTGATAACAGTAACTCTTCCGCACATTCCAGAAGAGTTCTTCGTAGCTCCGCACCTTCTCGATAGCCATACCGAAGAGCTGCTGCGCCAGCACGTCCAGGCAATTCTTCGGAATGTGGATGCGGTCAATGCGCTTCTCGATCGCGCTCTTGAGCAGGACACTGCATTCGACCATGTCGTCCCGGTCGAGAACGATGATGCGCCCTTTTGCCTGCTCATGGAGCCGGTGACCGCTCCTCCCGATGCGTTGCAGGGCGCGCGCGACGCTCTTCGGGCTACCGAGGAGGATGACGAGGTCGATAGAACCGATATCGATCCCCAGCTCTAATGAGGTGCTGCAAACAACGGCTTTCAATTCGCCTTGCCTCAATCTGTCCTCAATCCTGTGGCGGTGCGTCTTCGACAACGAACCATGATGCGCACCGATGAATCCCTGCCCTTTTCTCGCTGATTCACCGTTCTTTTCGTCGTGGAGCAGCCCTGTCTCGACTTCCAACGCTTCTTCTTCTGTGTCGCCGTCGATGAGACCGGTGTAATGCTTCGGATAGCGTGCCTTGAGGTTGTGCACGACCCGCTCCGTCGCTGCACGCGTGTTGGTAAAGACGAGGGTTGTCTCATGCCCTTGGATGAGGTCATGCAATTGTTCGTACATCGCCGCCTGCATCTGCGCATGGGATGCGCGCATGATGTCCGGGACAGGGCAGAGCACCTTGAGGTCGTGCCGCTTGAAGACCTGGACATCGACGATCTTGCAGTCACGATAGACTTCCTTCTCCGGATCGTTGTTCGGGAACTCGAGACCGACGAGGAACTTGGCGACCTCTTCGAGCGGGCTCACGGTGGCAGAGAGGCCGATACGGACAAGCGTCTTCTCGGAATCATCCTCCTTGATAAGCCCCTCGAGCCGCTCTGCCGTGAGGCTCATATGCACGCCGCGCTTGTTCTCGGCAAGGGCATGGATCTCGTCGATGATGAGGAAGCTCGTCGTCTTGAGCATCTCGCGGAACTTGACGGTGGTGAGGCAGATGGCGAGGCTTTCCGGCGTGGTGATGAGGATGTGCGGCGGCTTTTTCAGCATGGCGGCCCGTCGTGAAGCAGTCGTATCCCCTGTTCGCGTGCCGACCGCAATCTCCAACTTCCATCCTTTCTTCTTGGCGAGCTCCTTCATCTCGTTGAGCGGCTCCTTCAGGTTCTTGGTGATGTCGTTGGCGAGCGCTTTGAGTGGGCTGAGGTAGATGCAGTAGACTTTCTGCTCGAGCGCGCCTCGCTCCTGGAGGACGATGAGCCGATTGAGGATGCTGAGGAAGGCGCTGAGCGTCTTTCCCGAGCCTGTCGGAGAGCTGATGAGCGTGTTCACGCCGTCATTGATGTTCTTGATGCTGTAGCGCTGCGGCGGGCTCAGCTCCTTGAACTTCGAGAGGAACCACTCTTTCACGAGGGGGTGAAGCGTGGCGAGGGTCTCCTCATCCGGCCAGGGCTCCTGCTGGAACGAAATCATCGTGTCGAGAAGGGCGAAGCCATTTAAAAGGGCTCTGTCTGCGTGTCCAATGACCGATTCTGGTAATACTTCCTCACTAAAGTCAAGCTATCTTAATCCTCAACCCTTGATAACGAGAGCTATTCACACTTATTATCATCGCTTCATGAATCAAGCCCGAGATTCCTGACGATTTCGCCCTTGTCGAACCGCTTCAGGTCGCCGTAGGCCTGCCCGACGCCGAGATAAAGAATGGGTTTTCCAGTCACATAGCTGACCGATAATGCTGCGCCGCCCTTCTCGTCGACGTCCGCCTTGCTCAGGATGATCGCGTCGATGCCGACGAGCTTGTCGAACTCTTTCGCTTGCTCGACGCAGTCGTTGCCAGTGATGGATTCACCGATGAAGATCTTCAGGTCGGGCTTCGCCACCCTGACAACTTTCTCCAGTTCGGCCATCAGGTTGGTGTTCGAGTGGAGGCGACCGGCCGTGTCAATCATGACGACATCAAGCTGCTTTGCCTTCGCGTGCTCGACCGCGTCGTAGGCCACCGCCGCCGGGTCGGCGCCGTAGCCTTGGCTGACCAGCTTGATGGCGAGCTTGTTCGCGTGCTCCTGGAGCTGGTCGATTGCTGCAGCGCGAAAGGTGTCGGAAGCGGCCATGACGACGCTGAGCCCTTCCTCCTGGAACAGGTTCGCGATCTTGGCGAGCGTCGTCGTCTTCCCCGAGCCGTTGACGCCGATGAAGGCGATGACGTACGGCCGTTTCTTCTCCTTCTTGATCGCCTTGACGAGGTCGAAGCCTTCGATGTCGAGTATCTCTTCGATGCTCTTGCGGAGGCTGACGAGGATAAGGTCCTCGATACCAAGCCTGCTCACCTTGCCGCTCGTCAGATCGCGTTTCAGGTCCTCCTTCAGCTTCTCGATGACTTCGACAGCCACGTTGTTCTCCAACAGCACGACCTCGAGATCCCAGAACATCTCGTCGAACTTCTCCGGGCTGAGACTCTTCTTTGTGAACGTGTCTTTGAGCTTCGCGAAAAGGCCTCGTTCCGGTTTCTCGGCTTCTTCAGGAACCGGCTCTTCCTTTTTCTCAGGAATCGCTTTCTCCACAGCCTCGGGTTTCGAGATTGGTCCTGTGGGTTCAGGAACCGGTTCAATAGGTTCGGGAGGTTTACCTGGTTCAGGAACCAGTTCTTTCTTCTTGAAAAGTTTCTTGAGGAAGCCGGATTTTGTTTCAGGTAGCGGCTCTTTGGGTTCCTCTTTTTTTATTGGTTCAAATACTTGTTCAGCTTCTTTTGGAATGACTTCTGGTTCGGGCTTCGCTTCCGCCTTAGGTTTAGGAGCTTGTTTCGATTCGGGTTTTTTTGGAAGAGGCTCTGGAGTGTGTGTGGATATAGCTACGGGAGTTGGTTTCTTCTTAGGAAAAATGGTTCTTTTCGGCGCAGGCTTCTTGTCCTTCGCAGGAGCCTTTTTCGGAGCGGCTTTCTTCTCCTTCTCGTGCTGTGCCTTCTCCTTCGGCGTGTCGGAAATCTCCTTGACCTTCTCGGCCTTCTGCAGGATGCGCCGCTCTTCCTGCTTGGCCCTCTCGATCGCTTCCTGATCCTCGACCTGTTCCTCGACGACCGCCTCCTTCGCCTTCCGGGTGAACTTCTTGACCGCGTCTTTCAGTTTCTTCTTCAGGAATCCGAACATGTGCTCACTCCTCTTGCCCCGATTGTTCCTGGGTCTTTCCGGCCTCGGGAGCATTATCCTGCGTCTCGGCCTCTATCGCATCCTCAATCTCCTTGAGCCGCGCAATGAGGCGAACGTGGTCATTGTTTGCCCGGTCGCGGAGCTGATGCAGCTCCTCGTGCTGCTGCTCGAGCATTCCTTTCGCCTGGTCGATAGTCTTGGTCACCACGACGCCTTGACCGACGTTCATGCGCACATGCGCCGGATCGTTCAGGGTGGCGTCGATGAAGATGCCGTTCGCCATCGGGGCGAAGACGCGCGCGCCTTTCTTCTGCTGTCCCATGACATCGAGCGCCTCGATTGTGTCGCTGACTTGCTGCAGGTTCTCTGCCGTCTGCTCCAGGTACTCCTGCACCTTCTTGTACTGCTCCCCGAGCAGTTTGTATTCCGTGTAGAGCTCGCTGGCCTGATCGTCTTTCATATTTCCCCTCTATTCTTTCTCTAGGTAGCCGAGACTCTGTTCGAGATGCACGATTTCCGGACCGCCGCACTGGGCGCTCACGATGAAGCCATGGCCATTGTTGATGATGCCGGCGCGGACATAAGGACTGCCCAGGTTGACCGAAGCGGGCTCGAGGCTGTCGAGCTTGAGCGTCGTTCTGACCATCTCGATCTCGTGCTTGGCGGCGTCCCGGTGGATGACACCCTTGCGTCCGTTGAGGATGACGCACGCTCCGGGCGTGTCGAGGCCGGCTATCTGGATGCGCTTCACCGGCACCCGGAGAAGGTCTGCGAGGTGCTCGATCTCCTCGTCCGAGAATTCCGGATTGACGAGGCAACCATGTCCGTTCGCGAGGATGTTATTCCCGAGGCAGGTCAGCCTCGTATGGAAGACTTGGATTGGCAAGCCGAGCTTGATGAGCGTGTCGTGCTCCCAATCGAAGCAGATGTTCGGGACGAGGAGCGCGTGCTCGTTGCCAGCGAGGAAGACCCCGGGCATGGGTGTCCCGGCGATGGTGGTGTGGAGCACCTCCGCTTGCAGAGCTTCCGCTATCCGTTTCTCATCATCGCTGCCGAGGCGGTCCCCAAGGAAGCAGAGGCTCCTGTCCGCAATCGTGGCGCAGTAGCCGTACAGCCCAACGTTCGGATTACCGTGAAAGTCCATCTTGACGACGTGCATGGAGTCGTCGAGAACGAGAGTGGCTTTTAAAGCTTTACCTCGGTAACTCTCAAGAATGACGGACATCTTGGTCAGCGGGAGTGGATAGCTCCGGCCGCACACCTGTATCGTCGCTGAGGAGCTTGCTCAGCAGGCGCTCGATCTTCACCCTGTTCGGGGGCATCTCATCCGCGAACATCTTGAGCTCTTCCAGCTCATCCCTGATGACGGTCTCGTGAACGGTCTCCAACGCGCCTTGATACTTGGCCAGGAGGTTTTCGGTAACCGCGACGACCTTGCCGACGCGTTGCCGGAGTTCGTAGAAAATCTCTTGCTCCTTGGCTGAGAGCGAGGTAGCCTTGTCACGCTTCTCGCCTTCCTCTTCGAGCCTGCCCAGGACCTTGTCGATCGGATCCTGGCCGAAGCCGAGGGCGTGCGCCGCTTCCTTGGCCCATCGCTTCAGTGGCTCGTGAATCCGATCATAGAGCGTCGTCCGCGGGAGGTCACTAATCATGATGACCTTGTGCCGAAGCAGGAGTTGGTGCTGGTAGATGAAGCTGAAGAGGAAGAAGCCGAGGAAGACGAATTCAGCAAAGCGTTGGAGCTGATTGTAGAACAGGACGCTGGAGATCCCTGTATTGAAGAGAAGGAGCACGCCCACCAGCTCGGTGATGAAGAGAAAGATGGCAGCGAAAAAGAGCGCTACCCATGGCCGGCGATCATGGTAGTGCTCGCTGCGCCTGAGGAAGTAGAAGGCGTAGAGCAGGACGAAGACCGTGATGATGACTTTCGCGACCTCGAGCGCGCCCATCAGGGGGTTCATGTCAGGAGAAATCACAAGACAAAGAGATTTTTAAAGTTGCTGCTTGCCTATTCAGTCCGCCTTGAGCTCGGTGGCAGTGAACGCAGCATCCGGTTGCAGAAGATGGATGTTGATGGTCTCGAAGTGCTTCTTCTGGCGCAGGTCGATCTTGCGCTGGAAGTCGAGATGGAGCAAGGGGATAAAGGTGAGCACCTTGTCTTCCTTCTCGTCGCTCGCGAGCAGGTCATCGAAGGTGAGCAGGGGCGCTTCCTCTCCCTTGTAATGGGTGTTCACCTGGTCATACACGGCCTGGATGATGGCGCTCATGTCGACATGGTCTTTGGGCGTCTTCGCTTCCTTGATAATCTTGGGTATGTTTCTGACACGCTTGGCGTCGGTCTCCAGAGCTTCCTCCAGTGCCTCCACGAGGTCGTAGACGCTGACCTTGCGCTTGCGCGGTTGAGGCGTCCGGGGGACGAGGCGTGGCTTCTCTGGCCTGCCTGGGAGCGGCCCGTCACCAAGGATACTGCCGTCGAGCGGGAACTCATCAAAGAAGCCCATGTCGACGGGGTCGTCCGCGCTGCTGATGAGCTGGTCGAGGGCCGCAATCTCCTCCTCCATGAGCTTCTTGCTCTTCATCTTGAGCAGGATGGCGCTGGCCAGGACAATCTTGCCGCCGATGCGGAAGTCCATGCGCTTAAGAGTTTTGAGCATCTCGAGAAACTTCTGAGCAATTAGGCTGATATCGATGTCCCACGAGTCCATCTCCTCCGCTTCGATGAGGCCGAAGATGATCTGCTTCCACGTGAGCTCATCGCTGTCGAAGAGAATCTGGAAGACGTGCTCATTGGCAGCCTTCTGCCGTTTCTGCGCAAGGAGAGTCTGCGTCATCGGGAATACTCCAACCTCATCTTCTCTCCCAGCCTATTTAAATATTTCGTTGAGCAGGAGTGTGGAGAAGGGTTAATTTTAAGAACCCCTCTCCAAGGAAGGAGGAAGAACCTGCTTTGGAGGTGCTTCGATGACGCCGAAGCTGCCTCCTCAAACCCCCATGGTTCACGGGCCTGTGGTCGAGTGACTCAGCGTCGCTCCCCTGGGAAGCAGGGGTTTCGTCGCTCGCGCTCCTCAAGCCCCTAAACACTCTTCACGGGCCCGTGGTCGAGTGACTCAGCGTCGCTCCCCTGGGAAGCAGGGGTTTCGTCGCTCGCGCTCCTCAAGCCCCTAAACACTCTTCACGGGCCCGTGGTCTAGTGGCTATGACGTTGCCCTTACACGGCAAATGTCGTCGGTTCGAGTCCGGCCGGGCCCATCCGCAGTCGCAGACTCCACGGGACCATTATCAGGACACGGCCCGGTTTTTGTTCCTATTCCCGAATCGTGCAAAATCTTTAAAAAGCGCTTTCGTGCAGCAGGGCACATGGCCAATTACCTCTTCGGCATCTTCACCGTCGCGAGCACCTTCATCGCCATCTTCATCACCATCTACGCGCATCTGTTCCTCCTCAAGACCAAGCGACACAAGGAACGCCGGCCATGGGAATTCCTCTTCGTCGCCAGCCTCCTCTTCCTCCTCTTCGAGCTCATCAGCCTCGCCTCCTACTTCGGTGTCATCAGATTCGTGGGCGTCGACCTCGTCATGGTGAGCAAGATCTTCGAGTTCATGTACTCCGGCTTTGTCCTTTTAGCGTTCATCAGCCAACACGACCTCATCCTACGCAGCCACCTCATCCTCATCAGCAAGAAGGAAGAAAACGACGAGGAGCTCTCGTCGAAGAGAACGAAGAAGTGATTGTTTCTCACAGTAAGCTTTATAAAATCCCTGCAGTTTGCAGAGTTTCGCCATCATGCACTGGTAGTATAGTGGTTAGTATACGACGTTGCCAACGTTGTGACCCGGGTTCAAGTCCCGGCCAGTGCAGTTTTCCTTATCAGAAGGAAGCCAGGGGCCCGTAGCTTAGCCTGGTGGAGTGCCCGACTGATACATTGGCACCCGACACTGCTCGGAACGCCAGTGACAGAGATCGGGTGGTCGCGAGTTCAAATCTCGCCGGGCCCAGTTTAAAACTACTTGGAAAACCAAGGGTTTCGTGCGTTCAGCACGCAAGCCCCTGACAACTCATCGCCCCTGTAGTGTAGTCCGGTCAATCATACCGCCCTTTCGAGGCGGCGACTCGGGTTCGAATCCCGGCGGGGGCATACTCAAGGAGCTTTCAGCTCCTTTCGTGGTCCCTGCCGGGCCGAGAGTGACTAAAGGAACGACCCTGCACGGCGGGGGCATTACTCGTTAATCTGACATAAGAGAATCAACTCCTTCTGAATTAAGGTTTTTCTCCACCTGTACTTGTTTTTCTAGAAAACTTTATAAACCAAATATGGTTAATGTTAACCAAATATGGAGAACTTACTGCGTTTGGTCTACATTCTTGGCAAGCATCTCGGTGATGAGTTGACGATGCGGCAGCTCGCGATAGAGGCAAACATCCCCTACACGTCAGCTGTTCGTACGCTAAATAATTACAAGAAGCTTTTCGCCTTTGAAGAAAAAGGCGGCCTCAAGCTTGTTTCGTTGAATCGTGATGATTCTATCGTCAAGCATCATCTTATCTTGGCGGAGCGGCAGGCCAAGGAGCGTTTCTGCAAGCAGGAATCAATTTTTACGATTCTTGAGCAGGACATGGTCAAAGGAGAGTATACGTTGCTTCTTTTTGGTTCGCGGGCAGAAGGCACACACCGAGCCAAGAGTGATGTCGACCTCTGTGTTATTAACAAGAATGGTGAGAAGAATGTGCAGTTCTCCAAATTCTCCACAGTCTCAAGACTCGACGTTAATCCTATATTCTTCGCGGAGGAAGAATTCACTGAGATGCTCAAGGATAAAGAACATAACGTCGGGAAAGAAATACTGCGTAAACACGTCATTTTATATGGCGAAGAATACTTCTGGAACCTGGTGTGGAATCATGACGTTTGAGCGAGAATTTTACAAGAAAGAATTTGAGAAGCTGTTAGCACTTTCTGCTGAGAGAAAATTCTTCATAAAAGAAAGCACTGCTTCGTTCAAGATCAAACGTTTCGTCAAGAAAGGCATCGATAGTCTTGAACTCGCAGATTTCATTACTGCCTCAGAGCAAGACGCCCGTGATTATTGGACAATCACTGTCTGTTACTATGCAATGCTTTATCTCGCGAAAGCTGCTATTCTTTCGAAAGGGTATGAAACTGATGACCATTATGCGACGCAGATTGCACTTGGTCATCTCTTGGTTCCTGATGAGATTGAGAAAGAGGATCTCGAACTGCTTGAACAGGCGCAGAAGATCTTCGAAGATGACTATGTGGATTATTTCGAAGATGCGCGGAAAGAAAGCTCCACAAGTCGCTACAGCGCAACAAAGAAATATACGGAACGGCGTGTTAGCGAGATTCTTGATAATGCGCGGAAGTTCATCGCGAAAATCAACGCGATACTGCAGAAGTAGCCACCAGAGAAGCAGCAAGAACTCTTGAACCTCGGAGTTCACCCTAAAACCCGACCCTACGATTGACCAGGATGGTCGGAATCCCGACAAGGGCAGTTTACCCTTTTGTGACACCGAGAATTCGTAGACTTCAAGGATTCGGAGAATCCTGGAGCAAGAATTCAATGAATTCTTCGCTTCTGGTGCCAGAAGTGTAACTTTTTGGCATACAAGGAATACTTTTTTGGATACTTTTTTAAATAGTCTTCCACTAAAAACGACGCATGGGAGGGTGGCAAATACCCATATTCTTGTTAGTGCTAGTTTTCTTGCTGCCGTGCGTCTTCGCTGCAGCACCAAGCAGTCCGACAGTTGTTGTGAACAGTACGAGCGGCATGAACCTCACGACTGATAACTTATTGTGTTACGCGAACAGCACCGATGCTGACGGCGATAACGTCTCGTACTATTATGAGTGGTTGAAGGATGGCTCTCCTCTCCTCTGGAATCACACGTTTGACGGCGGCAACAACGACG
>Ga0114931_10004920_pt1 | contig 16591 bp, 15 predicted proteins | sample 2SBtaG_FD_89579 | JGI IMG/M metagenome (GOLD analysis project Ga0114931, IMG submission 89579) | Deep subsurface microbial communities from Kolumbo volcano to uncover new lineages of life (NeLLi) - 2SBTROV14_V59a metaG | ecosystem: Environmental > Aquatic > Marine > Volcanic | place: Kolumbo...
CCGGCTCCGCCAGCTCAGCACCCGGCCGGGCTGCCCAGAACAGGAAAATGATGAGCGCAACGAAGAGCTCGGGTAGGACCAGCACCCTGCCCCCCGGCACGAAGGTGGTGGCCACCGTGAGCATCAACATAGCCGCCAACCAGATCAGTTCCTTCTGCATGCCCCCCCCGCTAACCTTGAAAATTCACAAGAGTAAAGACGGCGGCCGCGAACGCCCGCGCGCGAGATCCGCCGCGGAGGAAGCCCGATCGAGAAGATCGACACAGTGTCGTTATTGCGGTGCCCTGAGAAAGCATACGGAATCCTTCTGCAGCAACGGTTTCGGGACGGATCGGCATCCAATGCATGAATCGAGCGGGCTGAATTACACGGGCGGTCCGGAGAAACCGTCGCGCCGGATACGCCAGAAATGAACCGCCATGAACAGGCTCGCCACCAGAGGAATGAAGATGCAGTGGAGAATATAGAAACGCAGCAGGGTGTGCGGCCCAATCTCCCCACCGCCAAACAGAAATGCGCGCGCGTCATAGATCGGGTTGGCGCCGGTCCAATCCGCAAACGGCCCCTCGTACCCGAGGAACGGTGTCGCGCGCGCCATATTCGACCCTACGGTAACCGCCCAGATCGACAACTGGTCCCAGGGTAAAAGATAGCCGGTAAAACTCAGGAGCATCGTCAGCACCAGCAAGAGTACACCGACCACCCAGTTGAATTCGCGCGGCGGCTTGTACGACCCAGTCAAAAAGACGCGGAACATGTGCAGCCAGACCGCGATCACCATGCCGTGCGCAGACCAGCGGTGCATGTTGCGCATGAACATCCCGAACGGCATGTCGAACTCGAGGTACTTCATGTCGGCGTATGCGTACTCCGCGGTTGGCCGATAGTAGAACATCAAATAGACCCCGGTGACGACAGTCACCAGGAACATCAGGAAGGTGATTCCCCCCATGCACCACGTGAACCGCATCCGGATCGCATGACGGCGCACCTTCGACGGATGCAAGTGCAACCACACGTTTCCCGACACCATCTGCACCCGGTTGCCGGGCGTGTCGTCGTAGCCATGCCGAAAGATCGACTGCCAAACCTGAGATTCGGTGATCTGACGCTTCGTCTCGTCCCACTTACTCATCACTCAACGTCCCCCGAGAACTGGAGTCAGGCGCGCAAAAACGCGCCCGGCTTGTCCCACTGCCCCTTCTCATAACGGTAGGTGACGCTCGTATCGACGATCAACTCCCCTTCCTCGTCGAGCGTCACTCGGTACCGCTCGAGCGGCCGCGGCGCCGGCCCTTCGAAGTTGACTCCCGACTTGCGGTATCCACTGCCGTGGCAGGGGCACTTGAACTTGTTTTCCACCTTCAACCAATTCGGCGTGCAACCGAGGTGCGTGCACTTTGCGAACAACACGTAGAATCCGTCCGTCTCACGAACGATCCACACACGATGCTCCTTCTTGAAGCGCGTGCTGACCTCACCGATCGTGTACTCACTGGGAAATCCGGCCTTGAACGTGCTCGGCGGCTTGAACAGCACCCGGGGAAAGGCAGATCGGACGAAGCCGAGGAGAAACATCGTCGAGAACACCCCGAACCCCGCCCAGTTCAGACGCCCGAGAAAGTCACGTCGCGACCAAAGGCTGCCGCGCGGTGGCGGATCCTCAGGGATTCCCCCCGCTTCGACAGCTCGAACACGGTCCAGAGCGGATTGTTCGTCAGCCGACAGTTTCTTCGCTTTTGCCATCGATTAGTCCCCCCCGCTCGAGATGAGAACGGACAGCAACCCGCACGCCACTGACACTCCCGCCGCGGCGAATATCGTAATGCCGATGGGCGGAAACAAGATGCTCATCACCCCTCCGGCAAGAACCAGCGGAATCGCGATCGCAAATGGGTTGAACGCACTAGAACCCCCCTCGCCCGCCCGGTCGATTACCGGCGGAGCGATGATGACCTCGTCGCGCACCAAGTGTACGACCATTTCGCGCAACTGCTCTCTTTGCTCTCTTTGCTCGCTTGGGACTGAGTTGATGTGACGCACCAGGTCGCGGGCCAGCAATTCTACCCGCGCCTCGACAATCTCCCGATCCGGGGAATCTTTTTGGATTTTCGCGTTCACCGAGATTGGCGCGCCCGGGCAATAATATGATTTTTTTTGTTAGTCAAACCGGCTTGGGATTCAGCGTCGTTTATACTACCGCTTACCAGATTACGGGCCCCTACAGCGGTCAACTCAGCCTTCCGCAAAGCGTGACGAATTATCCTAATCACTCGAATAAGCAGCACCCGACCTCGGCTCGGAACGGCGGCAGGACGGGCATTCGCCGCCACGGAGCGCGCCCGCAGCGATGCTGGGGACCGTGATCTGTCGTTCACAAAAAGCTTCTCACGACTTGGCCCGGACGGACAGGCTCTGCGCGATACGCGACTCGACCTGACCGATCTCGGCGTGACACGGCCCGCTCGCCACCGCCGGATCCCGACCGCTGTCGAGCTGGACGAAACCGAGCTCGGCGTATCGCTTGATCGCGTTGTCGAAGATCGCCGACGAATTCCCCTCTGGCTTGCTCAGTTCGTTCAGCACCAACGCGGTCTCGTGCCGCTCGCGAGCCCGCTCGAGAACCGATTTCACGGTAACCGCACCCGCGGGAAAATCGCGTAGCACCTGGGCCATGACCCAATAGGCCTCACGAAAGTTGTCGAGCGCGCCAATCACTGTCGGCGCGAAGAGCTGATCGTCGCCGCCCAGCACCGTCGGCGCACAGAGCTGGTCGTCGCCGGGCGCGCCCGGGTTGCCAACGAGCACGCCTTCCTGGCGCAGTACCGCGCGGAGATCCGCGAGCTCCGAAGAAATACAGCCTCGGTCGGGCAGCGGGAACTCCCAGCGAAATAGGTCGAGCCACCACGCGACGTCGGCATCCGCCTCGTCGCCCGATTTTCCGCGACCGATCGCATCCAGCAACAACGACGACTGGAGAAAATAGTGGATAGCGTTGTTCTTGTAGAAATCGAGCGCCAGCCGCTTCTCCGGCGGCACATGGACGACGTCGCCGCCCATCCCCGACAATCGCTCGACCAGCCCCCCGCTTTCCAGGAAACCGAGACTCTCGCGAAAATCGGCGGCGGCGTTGCGTTCGAGGGAGGTACTCATCCGAATTTCACGCCGACGCAGGAAGGACACCAGCGAGTTCGCTCGCCTAACGAAGTCGCCCTCGCGGCAAGCTTCCGATCGCACGCTGAGTAAGACCGTTGCCGAAACCGAGGTGGCACCGACAACACTCGCGCGGTTGATCTCGCGCAACAGACGCAGTCCCAGCTTGCGCACCATGCCGCTGCGCGCAGCGGCGACTTGCTCGTCCCCCTTACTGAACTTCGCGCGGTCCGGGCCGAGGAACTCGTTCAGGGACAGGGGCTCCGCGAAGGAAACGTAGACCGTCCCATGGCGACGCCGCAGGACGCGCCGCGCCTGCACCAGGGCTCGCAAAGACTCCGGCTGCTTTTCCGCTCCGCCCAGCTCACGCTGGTAGGCATCTTCTTCAGCGACGCGCCCGTAGTGGATCGACACGGGAACGAAATACAGATCGCGGCGGACCCCTCCGGCGAACGCTTCGACGATCGCCGACAGCATACCGAGCTTGGGGGGCAAGACTTTCCCGGTACGGCTGCGCCCCCCCTCGATGAAGAATTCCTGCGTGTACCCCTCGCGGATCAAGAACGTGAGGTACTGACGAAACACCGATTTATAGAGCTCGTCGCCCTCGAAGGTGCGGCGGATGAAGTACGCGCCCGCACCGCGGAACAACGGCCCCATCGGCCAAAACGACAGGTTGATCCCAGCGGCGATGTGCGGCGGGCTGAGGTACTTCAGGTGGAACAGGTAACTGAGTACCAGGTAGTCGAAGTGACTGCGGTGGCATGGAACCAGTACAACCGGGTGCTGTTTCACGCAGGCAACGACCCGCTCGAGCCCGCTGTACTCCAGCCCGGCGAACATCCGCGGCCACACCCGGTTGAAGCCGAATTCGAGGATCGAGAAATAGAGCTTCTTGTAATCGGCGGCCATCTCGACGATGTAGCGGCGCGCGCGTCGGCGTAGCTGCGATTCGTTTTCGCCCCCCCCCTCGACCAGTTTCCGGATCGTCCGCTCGACGTCATCAGTACCGAGGACGAGACTTCGCACTTGCCTCTTGGACAACAGCAACGGTCCCCAGACGACTCGCTCTTCGCGGTACAAATAGATCAGAAGCGCGCGCGACAACCGCCGGACCGTACGCTCCTCGCCCTCGCGCCGGTAGCACTGGATAAAGTCGCGCTGAGCGACCTCCGCGCCGGCGCCGATCGAGGTGTCACGTCGATTCCGCAGCAACGATAGAAGGCGGCGGAACTCACTCGGAGTCTCCTGTAGACTGTACACCAGGGACGCCAGCCGCGACTCCTTGCGCCGCATCCCGCGACCACGCAGGGGCGCCAGCGGGACGAAGAACACTTCACGCTCCGATTGCCAGTGGTCGTGAACGATTTCGCGGATGTAGTCTCGGCCGTGGTGGATCCCAGCCACGCGGCGACGCTTGCCAAAACGCCAGCGTGGCCTTCGGCCGCGCATAAACAGGAGCACCGGGTGACGCTGCGCCACCAGGTCGCGACACTGCTCGCGATCGGCGAAGCCGCGCAGTTCTTGCGAGCGCGGGCGAAGCTGCGAGAAGCCAAGCCACAGCGCCTGCAGCATCGAAGATAGCGGTCGCATCCAGAGCGCCCGCATATCATTGGCAAACGAGGGGGCGGGTAGCCCCTCGCGCTCGAGCACGTACGTCACCAGTACGTTGTCGACCCACGAACGCTGGCGCAGCACATAGACGATCGCACCTCGTTGCGACAGCGCGCGGATACGGGCGATGTCAGCCGGGGCCATTTGTACAGTGTCGAGCAACAATCCACAGAGCCACCGCACCACCGCGCTCAGTGGCGGTGGCGGTGGGGTCGCAGAAACGTCGGGGTCCTCTACGGGGAGCTGCAGGGCAGGTTCGCTCATGGTTGGCTCGCGGCGGCGGATCGGATCCTATCATGTCGCGATCGCAGGATAGAACTCGGTGTGGCAACCCGGTGTGGCAAGCGGCGCTGCGGTGAACCGAGACGACCGCCCAGAAACCCCTCGGGAAACCGTAGGGATCCAGTGTTCGCCAACCCACCAGGCACATCTGGCCGGAGAAGCAGCTGGCCGGTCGTCGGCACTGCGACGCACATCACAGATACTTGCGATTGCGCCGCTTGGTGAGAGTGTCGACGATCCGACGCACATCCTGAGCACGGCTCTTGGGGCAAACCAGAATCGCGTCGGAACTCTCGACTACCACTAGATCTTCAACCCCGACCATCGCAATCAGCTTGCCCTCCGAACTCGCGATCGTATCGCGGCAATCGATCTGCAAGACCTCGCCACGCCCGGCGTTGCCCTGCTCGTCAACCGGCCAGATCGTGCTCATCGCCGCCCAACTTCCGACATCGTTCCAATCGAAGTCGCCCTCGACGACCGCGACCCGATCCGACTTCTCCATGACCGCAACGTCGATCGGAACGGATCGCAAGCGCTCGAACTTGCGCCGGGCCGCGGCGGCGACAGCGGGTCCCACAGCGCCGTCCAGTGAATTCAGCGCCTGGGCAATATCGGGCGCATGGTCCTCCAGGGCTTCGCGCAGAACGTCGACGCGCCACACGAACATCCCCGAGTTCCACAGATAGCGGCCCGTTCGCAGGTAGCGCCGCGCAGTCGTCTCATCCGGTTTCTCAACGAAACGAGAAACCCAGAAAACGCGCGGCCTGGTACGTCGTTGCGCCACGCCGACCTCAATGTACCCAAAGCCCGTGTCCGGCCCAGTCGGCTTGATCCCGAAGGTCACCAACGAACGCTCGGTCTCGGCGGTAGCGAAGGCGACGCGCAGGCACCTTTCGAACTTGGCGCGCGGCGCAATCACGTGGTCAGCCGGGAAAACTGCCATGATGGCATCGGGATCACGCCGCTCGATGACCCGAGCCGCCAGCCCGAGGCAGGGACCCGTCCCCCGAGCAGCGGGCTCGACAATCAGGTTTTCCACCGGCAGTCGCGGCAGGTGGCGCCGAATCAACCGCCGGAACTCAGCACTGGCGACCACGTACGTACGCTCGATCGGTATCAGGCCAGCGAGGCGCCGCACCGTGTCCTCGAGCAGCGTGTAGCGCCCCTGTACCGTGAGGAACTGCTTCGGCCGGCGACGCCGGCTGTGTGGCCAGAACCGCGAGCCGACGCCGCCGGCCATGACGACGCCATACCGGTGCGCCGCGGCGCCACCTCCGCGTACTCTCGCCCCCATTTCGCTTCACCCCTCCCGTAATCGCGACCGCGCCCAACCCGGCGTCGGATCATTCCCAAACGTCTGACCAATAGCAAGAAGCTTTGCAGTGAGCCCGATCATCGGATAGGTGCCTGCCATCATGCCGTGGATTCTCGTCTTGGTGGGCGTTTCCTTCGTCGGCGCGATCGCCATCAATACGGCCGTGCACTGGCCGCGGGCGCGCGCGCAGAGGGAGGGCAACCGCAAAACCGCGGCCCGACTCTCGGTGCGCGGACTGATCGACGAGACTGTCGCCACCGCGCTGGTCCTCGCGGGGCCGCTGGCCACCTGGTTGCCCAACCCCAAGCCGGCGCAACCGGCGCAACCTACATCGAGGCTGTCGACCGGGCCCTCGGCGACGATCATCCTGCTTCCCGAGCAACGGCTTCCCACATCGTCGGCGTGGCTTCTGACGCGCCGGCTGCGAAAACTCGGCTGGCAGGTGACCGTCCGGCGTCCGCGCACCGTGCCCAGCGACACCGCCTCCACCGAGCGCCTCGCAGACGCGATTCTCACCCGCACCGCCGCTGACGAATCGGTCACCCTGCTGGCGATCGGTGCTTCCGGACTCATCGCCAGACAACTCGCAGCCAACGCCCCTCGGTTCCGCCGGATCGTCACCGTAGCCACACCGCACAGCGGGACGACCTGCCCGCTTCTCCCGGCGGCGACGCGCCCCGACGCGCCCTACCTCCGAACGGTCACCGAGATGGACCGATCGCCCCGGGCGTTCGACGCGATTGCCATTTACTCCGGGGGCGACGCCTGGCTCGAACCCACCGAAGGCGGCTATTACCCCGGCGCCTACAATATCGAGATCAAGGACATCGGCCATCTCTCGATGCTCTCCTCGTCGCGCGTCCTCGGCTTGATTCACGAGAACCTGGAGGCGGCACTGCCCGCACCCGACTAACAGCCCGGACTACCGAGGGAAAGCCGTGAACGACATCGATACCTTCGCCGTCGACCGCCGCGCTCGCCTCGATCACTTTCTCCGCGACACACTGCCGCATCTATCGCGCCGGCATCTGCGGCACCTGATCGAAACCCGCGAGGTCTTGGTCAACGGCCGGCCGGCGCGCAAGGGCGACACCCTTCGCCCCGGCGACACCGTATCCCTGAGCCAGAGTTTGTCGCGCACCACATCCCTCCGCGCACAACCCGACCTCGGACTGACGATCCTGTTCGAAGATGCGGCGGTCGCAGCGGTCGACAAACCTTGTGGAATGCCATCGGTCGCCCAGAGGGTTACCGACCGCGATACGGTCGCCAACTACGTCGCTGGCCGCTTCCCCGAAACCGCGGGAATCGACGGCAAGCGACTCGAATCCGGGCTCGTTCATCGACTCGATAGCGCGACATCCGGCATACTTCTGGTGGGCCGCTCGCAAGACTCGTACCGCGAACTACGCCGGCAGTTCACCTGCCACGCGGTCGAAAAAACATACCTGGCAGTGACCCACGGGCGGCTCGAAGCCAGCGGCACTCTCACTGCGGCTCTTCAACCCTGCCCGGGGAGAGCCGACCGCGTCGAAGTCGCCGACGCCGAGAGTGCCACCGCACGGCCCGCCGAATCGTCGTTTCGAGTGCTCCAAGCAACTCCGTCGGCGTCGCTCGTCGAAGTCCGCATCCGGTCCGGCGCGCGACACCAGATACGCGTCCACCTCGCCTGGCAGGGCCACCCCATCATCGGCGACCAGCTATACAGCGAGCCTACGGACACCGGCCGAATGCTGCTGCACGCTCATTCGGTGCGCTTCGCGCACCCAGGCTCGGGCACCGCAACAATGGTGCGCTCACCCATCCCCGCCGACTACCGGGCAGCCCTCGACTCACTGGGCCTGCGGCAGCCACCGGCAGCAAACAGCGGCACAGATCCCGGCAGGCGTTAGGACATGGGCCCGATCAAGCCGCGTCTTGCTTGCGCTTGGCGCCCTTGCCCTTCGAGCAGGTACCGCACATGTTGTCGACGTTGTCCGGGTCTTCGACCAATCCATCGTCCATATTGTGGCAGACCTTCTTGCACTTGATGCAGATGAAATAGACACCTTCGATCGTCTTGTTGATCCGCTCCCGGTTGAGAATCCTGCCCTTGAGCTTTTCCACCCGGATGCCGAGCAGTGTCTCGTACTGGCGCTTGATCTTGCGACGACCCGTCTCGTCTTTCGGCAGCTCCGCCTCGTCGCCTTGATCATCATCGCCACCAAGAACCGACGATGGCCTACGGCCCTTCGATGAGCGCGGACGCGTCCCCGCCTGTTTGCTCGCCTGTTTGCTCGCCCTGGACTTCTTCGGCTTAGCCGTTGCAGCCATTCGCATACCTCCTAGGAATTCGCTTCGCTCGTCGGCACGGGCTGAGGCGAGGCAAAGAGTGGTGGTCGCCGGGCAACGATTGATGGGCGACTGTCACCGTAGTGGCGTCTCTTCTCCGAACGACCCGGCGGCGCGCCGGTGCCGAACCTCACCGGCAACAACACGCCGCTAACCTCCTGGCGACGCGCTCCCACCGCCGCCCACCCCGCACGAGGTCGGGCACCCGGGGGGTTCCGCCGCAATGGCATGGGCAAACTATTTGGTCCGCGCCGTGTAGCCGCATCCCTTTTCACATACCCAAAAAAAACCCTTCGGACCGTAGCCGGTGAAGTAGGTTACCCGGCTATCAGAGCCGCAGCTCGGGCATTCGTGGCGAATCGCATCGGCCGCGCCCTTGTGAGCGGTTTTCGCTCTTTTTTCCGCCATCTGGAACTCCTTCTAAGCCACTGCACGCAACCCGGAGAACTGCAAACTACATGTCAGATGACCCAGGAACGGTTACGGGCAATGCGGGCGACAGCGAGTACTCCCCCGTCGCAATTGGGTAAATGCTACCGAATGACCGCCGGTGAGTCAACGAAGGGGGGGGATCTACGGCAGAACGCGCACGATGATCGATGCGCTCGGCCCTGCGCCCCCCCTGGTGTCGCGCAACCGCGCCGACACCTTCGTGTCGCCAACCGGAAAAGCGAAGGGCTCAGCAATCAGCCCACAGAACTGGATCTGACTCATCTCGTCGACAAAGCGAAATCCACCATCGCGGAACACCGTGCACGCGTCCTTACCGACACGGCCGACCGGTTGGCCCTGGCCGTTCACGAAACGGCACCCCAGGTCATTGACCGCATTCGCCACTTCCTGGGTATCGCCAAAATTCGCAGAGCTAGGGATCCCACCGATGGTCGGTAGCATGTTATCGCAAACCGCGGGACTCCCGTCGCCCAGCGGACGCGACACGATGACCTCGAGATCCGGCCGGACCGTCGGGTCTCCGGGGTCATGGCGAAACGACGAGTTCCCGAGCTGCAGTCGCGGTGCTCTGAGCTTACCCTCGACCACGATGCTGAAGAGGAACCCGACTCGCCGCTCATAGACTGGCAGCCCATCGGGACTGACGGCGACCGGCTCGACGACGCTGTCGTCGGACCTAGCCAGGCCAAAGAAGGTGATTTCACCGCCCGGCTCGGGAGTGTTGGTAGCCGTCGGAGTATGCGTGGGCGTCGGCGTAACCGTCGCCGTATCGGTAACGGTTGGAGTCTCGGTAACGGTCGGCGTGTCGCTTGCGGTGCGCGTCGATGTCGCGGTCCGAGTGGAAGTGTGGCTCGATGTCTGCGTCGGCGTGCGGGTGTGCGTCGGCGTGCGCGTAACGGTGGGCGTCAGGGTCGGCGTGGAAGAGCGCGTGGCGCTACGCGTGAGCGTCGCGGTCCTGGTGATTGTCGCCGTCATCGTCAGCGTTGGCGTCGAGGTATCCGGCGGCGTCCCGGTCACCGTCGGCGTGGCACTGCGGGTGGTCGTGCTCGTCCGGGTCGCCGATACGACCGGCGTGTTGGTCCTGCTCGGGGTTGCTGTAGCGGTCGCCGAGCGGGTCCCGCTAGCAGTCCGGGTGCCTGTTCGGGTGCGCGTCGCCGTCCGGGTGCGGGTGGAGGTAGGGGTCCCCGAAGTCGTTCGCGTCACGCTTGCCGTTCGCGTCCGCGTCGCCGTCAGCGTCGGAGTGCGCGTCGCCGTCGGCCGAGTACCCGTTCGAGTCCGAGTCCGCGTCGCCGTTCGCGTGCGGGTGCGAGTCCGCGTCGACGTGCGAGTGACCGTCGGTGTCCGCGTCGGCGGCAACGTCCGAGTACGCGTCGGCGGTCGCGTCCGCGTCGCCGTAGACGTACCCGTGGGCGTCCGGCTGCGAGTCGCCGTACGCGTCCGCGTCGCCGTCAGCGTGGGGCGCCGGGTGCGCGTCGGAATTCGCGTCCGCGTCGACGTCGGCAGTGTCCCGGTTGCTGTAGCACCGGCAGTGCGGGTACGGGTTCGCGTCGCGCTCCGGCTCGGCATCGGCGTCCGCGTCCGCGTCGCGGTTCTCGTACGACTGGATGTCCGCGTCGCCGGTCGGCTGCGGGTCGGCGTACCGGTGCGGCTCTGGGTCCTGCTGCGGGTACGGGTACCGGTCACCCCGGTCGTGCGCGTCGGGGTAACCGCCGGTTCCATGGTCGAGGTCTGGGTCGGTGCTGCGGTGAAGCTGCGCGTCGGGGTAACCGTCGGGCTCGGCGTCCGGACCGGGGTGTCGCTCGGCGTCGCGGTCGCGGTCGGCGTGGGCGGCAACGTCGGTAGATCACCGAGCCCGACGAATATCGCCGCCTGGACCGCCACTCCGGGACTCCCGTCGATGTCTAGAACGCGCACGGTCGCGACGGTCGCGCCGGCGGCGAATGCTTCTAAACCCGTGACCGGGAGGCAGAACTGCACCTGCGAATCCTCGGCAGCGAACGCGCGCTGGCCAAAATCGTTCTTGGTACATGCCACGGCCGGGTTGCCTACCCCCTGAAATCGACAGCCGATATCATTGAGTAATTCGGCGTTCCTCTGCGTCGGCGCGTAGCTCACCGGATCCGCTGACGGCACTCCCCCTTCGGCAGCATCACAGACCGACGCGCTCCCGTCGCCAACCCGGTTGCTGAGCAACATCTGGATGTCGGGAACGCGCGCGGGATCGAACGGGTCGTAGTCGAACACGTTGCGTCCGACCAATATTCGAGATGGCCCGGGGGCCGCCTCCACGACCAACCTGAAGCCGGTCGGTGCCAAGGACCGGAACGTCGAGATCGGATCGCTGCGCGCCGCCTCGAGCAGCGTGCCGTCCGCGGCGGCAATGCCGAGGTAAGTAATTCGCGGGCCAGAGCCGAATCGCGCTGACCCCTCGCCGCGCAGGACCATCCATAGAGCCGGCAGATCGGCCGCAGTTACGCGCCCGTCTTCATTCACGTCGGCGCCCGAGCAGCTCAACACCGAGCCGCCACCGGCATCCGCGATGGCTACCCCGTCGCCATCCTGTAGCTCGATCGCAACGTGAGCCACGTCCTCGCGACCGAGCAGGCCATCGCAGTTGGCATCGCCCGATATCGACGGCTCAACCTCGGCGTGCGCACACACCGCTAGCGCCCCCAGGAGTACGGATACCAGGAACACGGATACGAAGATTGTCGAGATCGGGCACGCGCTCTTCAACAACCGAGCCACGCGAGTCGCGGCGCGGCCACGCGCAACCGCACGGACCGGCTCGCGCAACCACCACAGCGAGCCCCCCGCGGTCTCACACTACGTGACACGATGCGCGACCATTCGTCGTTGTCGGACCTCATTCTCGGTCGTCCGCCCCCTGCAACGGACCATCAACTAACTCCCCACCCCATCGAGCCAATGAATGCGGCGGACCCGCCCGAAACAACGCCGCATTATGTCCTCGCGCCTAGATCGCGTCAAATCGCATGTCCGCTGATCCGATCTCCCGATCTCCCGATCTCCACGCCGGCGCGATTTGATTGCGCATTGCCCCATGGTCGATTACACGCTCAGAGGATGAGTTCCAACAAGGGGCGGAGCCGGAACCTCAACCATCCGTTGCAGAGACTACTCGAACGACTGCACGCGCTACAGGTTGAAGCAGGCGATGCGCTGGAGGCAGCGCATCGGGATGTCCCCAGCGAGGACGATTCCGGGGGTATCGGCAGCAATTCCGCAGCCAGGAGCGATATTGCGGCGAGTGTCGAAACCCAGGTATCCAAGGCGGCGATTGCTCTCCTCGAGCGGTGGGACATTCCCACGCGTGGCGATCTAGACGACATCCGCGAACGTCTGGCCAAGCTGGAACGGGCCGTCGCTTCCCTGGCACATACGATTGAACCCGGGGAAAAGGTTCGGAAAATTACCAAATCCCAAAAACGCCAGGTCAAGCGACGAAGCAGCGGTCCGACTCGCAAAACCCCGGCGAAAAAGCCCTGATCGCGGCGAGTTAGCTTCTCGCACAGTGGATGCGCGAGCAAACCCCCGTCCATGCGACCAATTGTGAACGGTCGGCGAGATCTCGGCGGCCAGCCTCGTTCGATCCCCGCAATCAGCCGTGTCGAAATCTCGCCGATCTGGCTGGCACGTGCCGTGCATTTCGCTGAAGACACCCCGTGCCAATAAGGAGGAATCCGGAAAATGTCTATTTCAAAAACCCAACAGGGCAGTCTCATCCAATCGTTGCGTCACAGATTGAGCATGACGCAGGAAGAGTTCGCTCATTCGATTGGAGTTACCGTCTCGACCGTAAACCGGTGGGAAAACGGTCACATCGAGCCGAGCCGCCTGGCTCGCAAGGCCATGCAGGGATTGGCATCGCAAGCGGCGATCCCGCTCGACCTGGACACCGATGCCGCACCGTTGATCGGCCACATCGGCAGAGAAATGTAGTCCCCGTCCGGCAGCCCCATCCGGTCGTCGTTCTGTCGACTCTGAGGGCTGCCCGGAACGGGCCTACAAAACCGTCCTCAATCGTCCTTCTTGCGGTCGAAGATGAAGATCACCCACTCGCCCTGCGCGTTGCCACCGGTGAGGTTCGCCGTAGATTCCCACGTGACGTAACGCCGGCGGCGGATGCGCGGCAGTTGATTGGTCCCGAAGCGCAGACGCGACAGTGTCAGTAGCTCGCCGAGTTCCCGGTCGAACTGGAATACGCGCCGATTACTGGCACCATTCTGCTCGAGATCCGATGTCGACTCGAACACCAGCCACCTGCCACTGGCCCCGATCACCGGCCTGACACTCTCTCCGGCCGTCGCATTGGTGATCTGCTCGTAGGTTCGCAGCTTCGAGTTGAATAGGAAGATCTCCGTGCTGCCGTCGCCGTTCGAGCCGGCGTAGTCACCATTCGAGCTGAAGGTCACCAGTTTGGCGCGGGTGTCGGACGTCGGATCATGATTCTCGACCGGAGCCTGTGAGTCCGTGACCTGGGTGATCACCGGAATGCCACTCTTCTTCACCTTGGCGATGAAGATCTCGGTATTGTGATCGGGGTTGTTGACACCGCCGACTTTCTTGTCGTTGTGCAGGTCGCCGGTGGACTGAAACACGATGCGTCGTCCGTCGATCGTCGCTGGAGCGCGATTCTCCACCGTTTGGCAAGAATCACCCGGACCTTCGCACTCCGCGTCCGAAGCACACTCGCCGCCACTACTGGCGCAGAACCCCGTCGTGCGGGTGATCTGGAACCAGCGATTCTTCTTCGGCATGTAGACGAAGATCTCGGTGTTGCCATCCGGGTTGTCGCCGAGCGGGTCCTCGTTCGATTCCATCGCTATGAAGCGCCCTGACATACTCGGCGCGACCGCTTGGTGGGAAACGGGTGGAGCGGCGTCGGTAGTCATCACACCCGCCCCGGCCTCGTCGCCCTTCTAGTACGTCCTGCGGGTCCACGTCATGATCTCCGACGAACCGTCGAGATTCGATCCCGCATGCGCCGACGTCGTCTGGCACATGACCTGCTTTCCGCGACCCGTAATGCGCGGTAAGCTGCTTTGCTGCCCGCCACTCGGATCGTCGGTGAGCTGCGTGATCTGGGCGCATTCGCCGTTCAACACGATCGGATCCGCCGCCGGATCGCCGGGGCAATCCAGGTTGCCGTTGCAAGCCGTACACGACGCGATGTCATCGAAGTCACAGGGCAAGAGTCCACCTAGACAAATACCGCCCCACTTTGACCGCGGCCGACGATCGAGCAAGAACACTTCCTGACTGAGATCGGCGTTCTGCGCCACGCTGCGCGCGTCGATGTCCATGTCGCGAGAGGATTCGAAGACGACGAATCGGCCGAACGGATCGACGTCGGGCCGGCGACCGGGCACCAGCTGACGCAATTCGGCAGTCTCGACGCTGCACACACCTTCGACACTGGCAAAGCCCTCGGGGAAGGGCCGGCACAGATACTCAACGAGGCCGGTCGTCGCAGTCGCTCGGTTTTCGATCGAATCCCCGACACCACCAAACAGTCCACTTGGCCCGGTCTGCGAATCCCACCAGTTGAGTGTCGCATCGAGAACCCCCGAAAGCCCTTCATTGGCCAAGCCAACACCATTGCCGGTGATGTTGTTGTTCTCGATTCTCACGTCGACGGCGCCGGGCCCAACGCGGATGCCGTCACCGACATTCAGATCGATGTCGTTCTCTACCAAGGTAGAGGCCACCCCGAGATCGGCCAAGACCACCCCTGCGGCCCCGGAACGTCGAATCGTGTTGGCAGCGACCGTCGCGGGAACCGCTGGCGCATCGCGCACCACCAAGGCATCGGCGACGGAATCTTCGATGACGTTGGCGACGACCGACACCTGCATCCCGGCAACTTCGACCGCGGCACCGGCCGATCCTCCACCCTGCACCACGTTGCCAACGGCCACGCCACCAGACTCGCCACCGACGTTGACGAGGATCGACGGAGCGCCGGTCGCCTGCACCAGTGAGATCGGCGCCGCGTTGGACACCAACTGGTTGCTCGCAATGTCGACGCAATCGACTTTGCTGGTCCATGAAATGCCGGCGACACTATCGCGGATCACGTTGTCGACGATACGCAGATTCGATCCAGAGAACGTCGCGCAAGTCGCTTGGCCGAGTAAGCAAATCGAGTCCGCGGAGATCGCCGCGTCCGTGTCCGATACAATGGTCAGCCCCTCGATCGACACCCCACTGCGGCGAATGTCGATCGCGGTCCCGGTATGGCGCACTTCGGTAACGGCCGCCCCACCCGTCGACCGCAGCGTCACTTCCTTGTCGACTACCACCGCGCCGATGTAGACGCCGGGACAGATCGAGATCAAGTCACCGTCCTGGGCGGCGGCGATCGCCGCTTGAATCGTCGGCTGGTTCGGCACCCCGCACCCGCCGACGAAAATCTCAGCACCGGTGCCGAAGGCGAAGCTACACGCAGTCGACAGCGTGCAGTCCGCTTCACAGCCATCGCCGTCAATCTGATTGCCATCGTCGCATTGCTCGCCGCTTTCGACGATGAGGTTTCCACAACACCCAGGCTGTATCTCGTTCAGGCACTGGCCAAGCCCCTCGTCGCAGCTGTCCAGCGTACAACTGTTGCCATCCCCACATTGGGTGGCGGATCCACCACCACAGAGGCCGCTGCTACACACCTCGCCAACTGTGCAGAACAAACCGTCTTCGCACGACGAACCGTCGTTCGCGGGCTGTGGCTCGCACTGGTCGGTCAATTCGTCACACACGCCGACATTGCAGCTACCGGCGAAGCTCGAGCAATCGCGCGGGCCACCACTGGAACAAACGCCACTCGCACAAACATCGCCATCCGTGCAGAACTGGCCGTCCTCGCAACCGGCCCCGTCCGCTGCGGCGGCGTCCTGGACGCACGCGTCACCGGATTCGTCACAGGAGTCGATGGTACACTCGTTGCCATCATCGCAATCCCGGGCCGTTCCGGAGCATATCCCTGCCGTGCACTGGTCGCCATCCGTACAAAACAACCCGTCGTCGCACGGCGTCGCCGCACAGTCGGGGTCGGCGCAGTCGGCCAGCATGTCGCCATCGTTGTCGACGCCGTCATCGCAGATCTCGAAACTGACATCGACGGTAATGCTGCACAGGGTTTGCGCGCCACAACCATCGATCGCGTTGAACACGACGACGTGCTGCCCCTGTTGCTGGACCGTCGGCGTCCACGAAAACGTAGAGAGTGCCGGCTGGCCCGAGGTCGGCAGAGCCGGGCTCATCCCGCTGCCCGTCGGCAGCCCGGTGGCATTGAGCTCGACATGGTCGGATGCGTCGGAGTCGGAAGCCTGGACCGCGAAGGAAATATTGCTACCCGGGTTGGTCGACAGCGTCGTCCCACACGCCGGGGTCGCACCGTCGAATACCGGATCGCTGTTGCCG
>Ga0114931_10004921_pt1 | contig 16591 bp, 18 predicted proteins | sample 2SBtaG_FD_89579 | JGI IMG/M metagenome (GOLD analysis project Ga0114931, IMG submission 89579) | Deep subsurface microbial communities from Kolumbo volcano to uncover new lineages of life (NeLLi) - 2SBTROV14_V59a metaG | ecosystem: Environmental > Aquatic > Marine > Volcanic | place: Kolumbo...
ACACCGGCAGGGTCATCTTCAGGACCGACAATGATGAAATCGTTGTACATGATTTCATGCCGTGCCACCCCGTAGCCGGCGGTAACGAAGGCCTCCTCGGCCGGCCTGGCATGCACCAGCACCACATCGACGTCACCGCGCCGCCCCAGTTCCAGCGCCTTGCCGGTACCGACGGCAATAATATGCACCTTGATATCCAGCGCCTTTTCAAAGGCCGGCTGAATGACGGCCAGCAGGCCCGAGTTTTCGGTGCTGGTCGTGGTCGCCATGCGTAGCGTAGTGTTGCTGGCAGCCGCTATATGCGCAGTAAACAAAAGCAGTGAGAGTGCCAGCAGATTTGCAAAAAGTTGTTTCATGGGCAATATTCCCTGTATCCCTATATATTGTTACCGGTTATTCACTATGAGCAAACTGACCCATCTCGATGCCAGCGGCGCCGCGCACATGATCGACGTTGGCGACAAACCCGAAACACACCGCGAGGCACGTGCCGAAGCCCGGGTGCGCATGGCCGCCGAGACCCTGCATCTTATCGAGTCCGGCGGACATAAAAAAGGCGATGTCATTGCCGTCGCCAGGATCGCTGCTATCCAGGCTGCCAAACGCTGCGCAGAACTGATCCCGATGTGCCACCCGTTGCTGCTCAGCGCTATCGATGTCGATATCACACTGGACAGCGATAACCGCTGTGTCCATATCACCAGCGCCTGCCGACTCACCGGACAGACCGGCGTGGAGATGGAAGCCCTCACCGCGGCCACGATCGCCGCACTGACCATCTACGACATGTGCAAGGCCGTGGACCGTGGCATGGTTATCGAAAAGGTGCATCTGCTGCACAAGTCGGGCGGGCGCAGTGGTGAATGGAACGCCGGGGACTAGCCTGAAATCCCGGGAAAACGCTGTATATACTCTGAAAAGGCTACTGCAGGAGCGAGTTTCCCGATCACAATGGCGTCATTCCTTCGCTACCGGGCTTGCCACCCCACCGGCATGCGTTCCGCCGCCCACTGATCCTTCCTCTGCAACAGACTCATCCTGCCCGGCCTGCAGTTCCTGGTACCAGAGATCGTGATGCTGCCTGGCCCAGTTGGCATCGACATGGCCATCCACCATTGACTCGAAGGCGCCTTCGACACCGATCGTGGCGAGGTACAGATGCACGATAAAGAACGCGATGACACCGATTGCTGCAATGGTATGAACAACATGTGCGCCCTGTAGCCATTCCCGTCCCTGCTGGATCAGGTTGGGAAAATCCAGCGACAGGCCACTGGCAATGAGTATGAAGCCACCCAGCATGGCAACCCAGTACCACGACTTCTGCCCGGCATTGATCTTTCCCGAACTGGGCTCCTTGCCGCCGAAGTACCCCCCCAGACGCCTGAACCACTGGCCATCGACCTTGAGGTTGAACAGGCTGTCTCTCAGGTAGAGAAAAAAGGCGATGGGTACAACGGCGGTAAACAGCAGCCCCGTGTAGTTATGCAGTCCCTTGATCACCGTCGCGGTAACGGAAAAACCCGACGCACCCAGCAGCGGAATCAACAGCCAGCGGCCATACAAAAGTACAAGCCCCGACAGGGCCAGCAGGATGAAGGTCGTGGCCAGGATCCAGTGGACGGTGATCTGCGTGGTTGTGTAGCGGCGCACCCGTGTACCGGAACGCCCGGCCGCGATGCGGATGGTGCCCCTTATCAGGTAGTATAGCACAAAGATACCGACCATGGCGCCCAGCACCATCGCACCCCAGGGGGCAAGCTGCTGCATGCGGTACTTGCGCCAGTCCTCACCGTAGACGTTGATCAGGACACCGCTATCGACACCCTGTACCTGGGTCGTACCGACCACGCTGTGCTCGCGCTGGCGCACATCCCGCCACAGTTCCGCACCCGGGCTCGGCACTCCACCTGCCGCGGGATTAATGTAGGCAACGGCGTAGGGAACCAGGGGTAACAGGAGCGTCAGGACAACAAGCGACAGGAACGACCAGACAATAATGCGGTGATAGTGAGCATTTGTTTGCTTTTGTATAGCCATTACGACCTGCCCTTCTCCGGGACTGTTGCATAACTGCCGGTTGCGATGTGCACTGGCGGCAGATGCTGCCACATTAATCACCACCGGTGGCCTTGCCCTCGATCGCCGTGCCCTTGCGCAGGCCGGACTTGCCATAGGCAACGCCCCAGCCCCAGGCAAAACCGGCCGAGCCACGCCAGGTCACGCGTTCCCGGTAGATTTCGGAAACGGTATTCCCATCTCCGGCCAGCAGAGCGCGGGTGGAACACATCTCTGCACACAGCGGCAACTTGCCCTCGGCCAGCCGGTTGCTGCCATACTTGGCATATTCCTCCGGGGAATTGTCCGGTAACGGACCACCGGCGCAGAAGGTGCACTTGTCCATCTTGCCACGCTAGCCGAAGGCGCCATCCTGCGGAAATTGCGGTGCGCCGAACGGGCAGGCATAGAAACAATAGCCGCAGCCAATACAGATATCCTTGTCATGCAGCACCACGCCATCATCCGTGAAATAGAAACAGTCAACCGGGCAGACCGCGGCGCAGGGGGCATCGGAACAGTGCATGCAGGCCACCGACATGGAGCGTTCGCCCGGCGAGCCATCGTTGATGGTGACCACGCGACGGCGATTGATGCCCCAGGGCACACTGTTCTCGTTTTTACAGGCCGTGACACAGGCATTGCACTCGATACAGCGCTCGGCATCACAGAGAAATTTCATTCGGGCCATGGTCTGTCTCCTTGCTGTGTCAAGCGCGGCTGATGCGGCACAGGGAACACTTGGTCTCCTGCATCTGGGTCACGGAATCGTAGCCGTAGGTAAAGGCCGTGTTGGCGGCCTCACCAAGCACATAGGGATCGGCGCCTTTCGGGTACTTGTCACGCAGATCCCGGCCCTCGAAATGGCCGCCGAAATGGAACGGCAGCCAGACGACTCCGGGTGCCACGCCTTCCTGCGTTACCTTCGCCATGAGCTTGAGGCGGCCACCTTCGGGTCCCTCAATCCACATCTGCTGGCCGTCCCGGATGTCGTTGTTGTTGGCATCGACAATGTTGATCTCGGCGAACATGTGCTGCTGTAATTCCGCCAGCCAGGGGTTGGAACGGCTTTCATCGCCACCACCCTCATACTCCACCAGCCGGCCGCTGGTCATGATCAGCGGATAGTCACCGGTATAGTCCTTCACCTGGATGGACTCGTAACGGGTCGGCAGCCGGTAGAACGACTTGCGATCTGCGTAGGTCGGGTATTTCTCCACCAGGTCACGCCGCGAGGTATACAGTGGTTCCCGGTGTATGGGTACCTGGTCAGGAAAGGTCCACACTACGGCGCGCGCCTTGGCATTGCCGAACGGCGCACAGCCATGCTTGATGGCGACCCGCTGGATGCCGCCGGAACGGTCGGTCTTCCAGTTCTTGCCGTCGGCCAGCTTTTTTTCCGCGTCGGTCAGATCCTTCCACCAGCCGAGTTTTTTAAGCATAGCGGCGGTAAATTCCGGATAACCATCCTTGATCCCGGCCCCCTTGCTCCAGGAACCCTCGGCCAGCAGACTGACGCCATTGCGCTCCACCCCAAAGCGGGCGCGGAAATTCAGGCCCCCTTTTGCCACCGGCTTACTGGTGTCATACAGGTTGGGGGTGCCGGGATGACCCATTTTGGCCGTACCCCAGCAGGGCCACGGCAGACCGTAGTAGTCCCCATTGGCCGGGCCGCCCTTGGCCTCAAGGCTGGTGTAATCAAACGTGTGCCAGTTCTGCTGGTGCAGTTTCAGGCGTTCGGGACTCTGACCGGTATAGCCGATGGTCCACATGCCCTTGTTGAATTCACGGGTGATATCCTCGATGTTGGGTTCATCGTTCGCCACCGTGATGTGCTTGCAGAGTTGGTCACTAAAGCCGAACTTGCTGGCCAGCTTGTACATAATGGTATGGTCCGGCAGTGATTCGAACAGCGGCTCGATGACCTTGTCACGCCATTGCAGCGAGCGGTTCGAGGCCGTCACCGAACCGTAGGTCTCGAACTGGGTGGCGGCCGGCAGCAGGTAGACGCCATCAGTACGGTCCTGCATAACGGCGCTGACCGTAGGATAGGGATCGACAATGACCATCAGGTCGAGTTTCTCCATGGCCGTCTTCATCTCCGGCCCGCGTGTCTGGCTGTTCGGTGCATGGCCCCAGAACACCATGGCGCGGACATTGTCTTTCTGTGCGATATTGGCCTTGTCTTCCAGTACCCCGTCGATCCAGCGTGACACCGGGATCCCCTTGGTGTTCATCGGCTTGGCCGGTTTGCCCTTGGCCTCTTCATAACTGCCCTGGTCGAAGCGGCCAGCCAGCCAGTTGTCATCGAGATCCCAGACCTTCGCCCAGTGTTTCCAGGCGCCGCCGGACAGACCATAGTAGCCCGGCAGGGAATGACTGAGCACGCAGAAATCGGTGGCGCCCTGCACGTTGTCGTGGCCACGAAAGATATTGGTGCCACCGCCGGCGACGCCCATGTTGCCAAGCGCCAGCTGGAAGATGCAGTAGGCACGGGTATTGTTGTTGCCGATGGTGTGCTGGGTGCCCCCCATGCACCAGATAAAGGTACTCGGGCGATGTTGCGCCATGATCTTCGCGGCACGCTTGATGGTCTCTTCCGGCACCCCGGAGACGCGCTCCACTTCGTCCGGCGTCCACTTCGCTACCTCGGCACGGACCTCATCCATCCCGTAAACACGCTGCTTGATGAATTCCCTGTCTTCCCAGCCGTTCTCGAAAATATGCCAGAGCATGCCCCACACCACCGGTACATCGGTGCCCGGACGCAGTCGCATGTAGAGGTCGGCATGCGCGGCGGTCCGGGTAAACCGCGGATCGATGACGATCAACGGGGCATTGTTGCGTTCGGTGGCGCGGAAGATGTGCTGCAGGGCAACCGGGTGCGCCTCGGCCGGGTTACCACCGATGACCAGGATCGCCTGACTGTTGTGAATATCGTTGAAGGAGTTGGTCATGGCACCGTAGCCCCAGGTGTTGGCCACCCCGGCAACCGTGGTGGAATGACAGATGCGCGCCTGGTGATCGACGTTGTTGGTCCCCCACAGGGCGGCAAACTTGCGGAACAAGTAGGCCTGCTCGTTGTTGTGCTTGGCCGAACCCAGCCAGTAGACGGAATCCGGTCCGGATTGCTCGCGGATCGCCAGCAGCTGATCACCGATCTCGTTGATGGCCTGCTCCCAGGTCACCCGGGTCCACTTGCCGTTGACCAGCTTGGTGGGGTACTTCAGGCGCCGTTCACCATGCCCGTGCTCGCGCACCGCGGCGCCCTTGGCGCAGTGTGCACCGCGATTGATGGGGTGATCGAAGGCCGGTTCCTGGCCGGTCCATACGCCGTTCTCGACTTCGGCATAGATGCCGCAACCCACTGCACAGTGGGTGCAGATCGTACGTATCTGCGTCGGCTTGCCTTCATCTGTCGGCGTTACCGCGGTCGCGGAGGACTTCTGCATCATCGACATCGACAGGGAACCGGCAGCGGCAATACCGCCGGCCGTGATACCGGAGCGCTTGAGAAAGGTGCGGCGGTCCATGGTGACCGCGGCGAACGCCGTTTGTGCCGGTGAATGAGGTGTCGTTTGATTCTTCTTGACCAGCTTCATAGTCCCGCCTCCTGAATTCCAGAGATGACCCGGTTCCCTGTGAACCAACCTGCCGGATCCTGCTTCACTTGCCTGCTACATTGCCCGTCAAACGACAGGCCAAAAAACACCGGATCACGCTTTGAGTGTCCGGTAATAGTCCCTGATATGGTCGGTTTCATGGTAGCCGCGGGATGCCATAACCGCGCTTTTGCGTGCCGCTGTACCCCGGGTGTCGTCGGCCACCAGTCGTGCTGCAAAAAAGGTGGTCAGTGCGGTTGCCCCCCCGGCAGCGACGACCCCCTTGAGAAAACTGCGGCGGTCGGTCACAAGTCCTGCCTGCTGTTGTTTCATCGTCTCCTCCAGCGGTTCCGGTTGGAAATGCTTATTCCGGCAATAAAAAGTAACGCTGCTCCACGGCCAGAAACTGCTGTCCCAGTTGCGCCACGGCCCGGTAGAAGTCCGCGCCCTCGGCCGTGGCGAGGTCGGTAAAAAAACGTCCCAGCCACGACGCTACAAAGTCTTCAAAGAAGGCCTGCTGTCTCAAGTGTAGACCATGTTCGGAAATTATCATTCCCATGATCTCGCACACCGCGGCGGCATGGTCTTCCGGCTCGGCGACACCGGCCTGGCGTTCAATTCCCAGCCCGGCAAGCACTCCCCGCAGCGAGGCAAGCACCTTTTCCATAAGCAGGCCATGAATATAAAACGAGGCATACGGCACCAGCTCACCTCTACCTAACCCTATGAATAATCTGAAATATTCATCATTCAGCTGCGCCGGATCCGCATCCCCGGCCGCCCTCTGCAGCGCCTGCCAGGCGACGGTCATGGCCGTATCAGTGGCGTCCTCAGCCGGGCGTATGTCGCACAGCAGTTCCAGCAATATCGCATCCGGCGGGCCGGCCAGCAGCGCGCCCAGCAGGCGATAGATATCGGCGCGCGCCTGCTCACCCGGTTCGAGGGCTGCAACGGCCGGCGCGGAGTCCTTGCTCATGACAACCCGCCCGGTGTGTCCGGTGTGTCACTCATGCCACCCTCCGCAAACAGGGCCTTGACCCGGCAGTCTTCACACATCTTCAAGCGCTCCAGCGCCGCGCCCTGAAACATCGGGTGGTGTTGCATCTTGCCGGTAATCTTTTCGATGACCTGGCGGGTTGCAAACGCTTTGCCGCAGCGGATACACAGAAACGGTTCCGCCTCACAGAGTACCCGGCGCTGGTTGCGTTGTTGTGAATTGTAGAGATAACGCGGTGATGCGGCAATCGCGTCCTCGGGACAGGTCCGGCAGCACAGGCCGCACTGCACACAGTTGGCCTCGATGAAGACCAGCTGCGGGGTTTCGTCACCCGCCTCCAGTGCATGGGCCGGGCACTGCGAGACACAGGCCAGGCACAGGGTGCAACGCGCGCCATCGACCAGGACTTCGCCAAACGGGGCGCCGGCCGGCAAGTTCACCAGCGGCCGGGGGGCGCCGGCCTGTGCAACCAGGTGTTCAATGGCCAACCGGATCACGGTACGTTTTTCATCCAGCGCGGCAAATGTGGCGGGTTTGCGTCCCCTGGAAACCGGTAATTCCGCCAGCCTCTCGTTCAGGCCGGCAGCACCCCTCTGACACAGTTGCACGCTGGCCGCCGGATAACCCATGCCGGTCAGGAGATCACTGGCAATGTTCAGCTGGTGGGTCACTTCACGGTTGACGCTGGCCGACACACCCGGCGTCGCCAGCAAGACAATCGACGCAGCCCCCCAGGCCAGCGTGGCCAGCCACACCTCCATGCCGACACTGCCGAGCTCCTCGACCACCACCGGGACAATCCGTTCCGGCAACTGTCCCGCCATGGCCGTCACGGCCGCCTGGCCGGCCGCACCATCATGGAACAACACGACGGCATCGCGGCCACCGGCATCATGATAGGCCTGCAACAACACGCGCAGTCGCTGCAGGGTGTCCGCCAGCGGCGGGTAACCATAGCGGATCGCGCCGGTCGGGCAGGCCGTGGCACAACTGCCGGCCCCCTGGCACAGGTTCGGGTTGACCTCGATCTGCTCCCCCAGTGAGCGAATGGCATCCGCCGGACAGGCCTCGAGACAGCGTGTGCAGGCCGTAATGCCGCTCCTGCCATGCGCACAGATACTGGCATCATAATGAAAATACTGGGGTTTCTCGAACTCACCGGTCAGGCCGGGCAGCTCGTCGAGGGCCGCCTGCAAGGCATCGCGGTCAGCGCCCGGGGCAAAATAACCGGGCGGCAGCCATTCGGACTGCAACAGCGGCGGACTACCGAGATCCAGCACCAGGTCGTAGACCTGCGGCGCCGCGTCGGGGCCGGTCAGCAGTTCGAAGTGACCCAGATAACCGGACAGCCGGGGCGCCTCACGGCCATTGCCGGCAGCCCGCCCGGTTACCCGGAGAATGGGATGGCTACCAAGCAGCTGCGTAACCGGCCCGATGGCCGCATCCGGGCCGACCACCAGCAACCGGCCGCTGGATCGATAGGCCACCAGACCGGCCGGCTCACGAGACGTTGCAGTGGCCACGGCCAGCGCAGCGGCACGCGCCTCGCCATCCAGGGTCGTGGCTGGCAGGTCAAGCGCGGCAGTTGCATCTGATTCGGGCATCATGAATGGGCTATTCGCTCCCCCTCACCTCGAATTGTTTATTACGGAACCTTGCTTTACTGGTTGACACTCAGGAGCGGACTTGCCCGCGAACCCGTTGGAACAAGGCGCTGTTCGCGCCAGGGCCGCGCCTGACTGTGTCAATCGATTAGGGACCCTCTGATTAATTGTAACGCCTTGGCGTAGGGTGCGCCGTGCGCACCGGAATAAATGGCAAGCAGTTGATACATGGTGCGCACGGCGCACCCTACAAATACCTTTTCGTGTCTATGTCTTCCGGGCCCTCATCCGGTCGTGCCTCCCTGTCGTGCCGGTCCCCGGATGCATCCTCAGCCACTAGCGTTGTGTCGGCCTCAACATCCGGGTCTGCGGGGGCGGTCGATGTGGATTTTTCCACCTCCGGTTCGCGCTGCAGCAGGCGTTTCATTTCGTGGGTAATGGCACTGCCGAGACCGGTGAACCGGGTAAAGTCTTCATCATAGTCATTCAACCCGTCGGTAATGTTGAAGTCCGGCTGGCTGAACAGTTTGCGTAACGCCTGTCGCCGCAAATCATCACTGACCCCGGGCGACAGGAACGGGGAAAAATCGCTGCTCTCGTCCAGCGTCTCGATGGGCTGCATGTCGGCGTCGGTCAGCACCTTTTCCGGCGCGTCCGCGGGCGGTGGCGTGGCCTCTGTAACGGCGGCGGCGCGGTCAGTCTGGTTCCCGGGAGCGGGTTGCCCATCCAGCTTGCGCCGCGACCAGCGCGCCAGGAAATCCTCCCGGCTGTCCGTTGCCGGTTTGCCGGTTTTATTTTCGCGGCCCACGGGCTTCTTCCCTCCAGTGGTCCCGCTTGCGTTTCCTGCGCTTTTCCGGGACATAGTTTTCCAGCACGAAGTGCTCGACCCAGCGATATAACTCGGGGGGCATGGCAACCCGCTCGACAATCGCGTCCGTTTCCATATAGGACGTGGCCTCGCCGTAACTCAGGGTCGCAATGAACGGCTGCAGCGGCCCACCGGCCTCCTGGTTGCAGATCACGAACACAGCGGGATTGTCACTGACAATATTGAAGTAGTAACTTTCCGCATCATCCCGGTAGAGATGACACTGCAGACCGGTATGCAGAAATTCCCGCCCCTGTGTCGCGGCATGCAGTGGCGTGACCTGCGCTGTATTGCCGGCAGGGCCCGGGCCGGTCTCCCGGCCGCCTCCCGGGCTCGACTGCTCCCGCCTGCCGGCAACCACCCCCGCCACCCGCCAACGGCCATCTTCCCAGCGGTTGTCCGGTGTCTCGACAAACTCGACAATAACGGACACGGGAAACGCATCAGGCAGCGGTGTTGTCAGGGAATCCGTCATATGGCTGGTTACCCCTGGATTGCGGCGGGTTTGTATGGATTGCTATCCATTACCATTAACCCATAGTATAGGCATGAATCCGGCAGCTCAAATACCCGCTCCCCTCCCGCAGACGATGACCAGATCACACGCACAGGACAAGTACCGGCCCGAGATCACCCATGCCGGGTTATCAGCGACCCATCCGGTGCAGGCGGTTGATGAATTCAATGACTGCCGCAACGTCGAAGTACCGGGCGAGTCGCCACTGACCCTGTACGTGGACGAGCGCGAGATCGTCACCCTCATGACCATCGGGGCACATCCCGAGGCACTGGCGCTGGGCTACCTGCGCAACCAGCGCTTCGTCGACAAGCTTGAACAGATCAAGTCCGTCATCGTTGATCACCATACCGAGTCCGTCAATGTCTCCACCTGGGACGGCATCGAGGGCTGGGACGAAAAGCTTAAAAAACGCACGGTGACCACCGGCTGCGGCCAGGGCACGGTATTCAGCTGTACGCTGGACGCGCTGTACACGACACAACTGCCGGAGCTCAGCGTACGGCAGTCAACCCTGTACCAGCTGCTGGAGGCCGTCTCCGACTGCAACGACATCTACAAACGCGCAGGTGCGGTACACGGCTGCGGTCTGTGCGAGGGCGCAAAGATCCTGATGTATACCGAGGATGTTGGCCGGCATAACGCGGCCGATGCGATTTCCGGTTATATGTGGCTGGATGCGATCAGTGGTGACAACAAGATCTTTTACACCACCGGCAGGCTGACCTCGGAGATCGTCATGAAGGCCGCCCACATGGGCATCGCGGTACTGCTGTCACGCTCCGGGGTCACCCACATGGGCCTGGAACTGGCGCAGGAACTCGGGGTGACCATGATTGCCCGCGCCCGGGGACGCCACTTCCTGGTCTACCACGGCGCGGACCACATCATCTTTGATGCGCCGCCCGGGAAGCCCGCGCCCGGAGCGGCGCACTGATTGCTCTATTCGACCGCGATCTCGCCATCGATGCTATGCGTCAGCCCAAGCCCGGCGATTTCCAGTGTCATGACGGCCTTCAGGGGACCCCCGTCCAGCCGGCCGGCGGCCACCGCTTCCTGCAGGGCCTTTTCGATTTCCCGTTGCGAGGTGATCCCCACCTTCTTCAGAAATTTGCGGATTTCCATGTTGACGACATCTTCGTTCACAATATACCCCCTGGCGGTTAGCTTGCCTCCATCTTAATGAACCCTGGCACACACATAAAGTCCTGAGAACCATGCCGGCAGAACCCCGCATACCGGCAGCTGACATCTGCGCAGTCATTCTCGCCGGCGGCCGGGCACGGCGCATGGGCGGTGAGGACAAGGGCCTGATTGAACTGCAGGGCCGGCCGCTGATTGACTATATTATCAGCGCGCTGCGGCCCCAGGCCGGCGAGATCCTGGTCAATGCCAACCGCAACCTCGCGCGCTACCGTGCCTTTGGCTACCCGGTGATTGAAGACATGACAGGTGATTTCCTCGGGCCACTGGCCGGCATGGCCAGCGGCATGCAGGCCAGTGGTCAACCGTATCTGCTGACGCTACCGTGCGACTCCCCGTTCGTACCCGCACAACTCGCTGCCATGCTTTCACATGCCTTGTTGAAGGAGCAGGCCGAACTCAGCGTGGCCCATGACGGCAGACGTCTGCAACCGGTATTCGCACTGCTGGACTGCCTGTTACTGCCCAGCCTGCTGGACTACCTCAGCGACGGCGGGCGCAAGATCGACACCTGGTATGCGCAACAGCGGATGGCATTGGCTGACTTCTCTGCAATACCGGAGATGTTCCTGAATCTCAATACACCGGCAGACAAGGTCGAACTGGAAAGCAGATTGGTGCAGTCGTGATAAATGATTTTCTTCCCTCACCCCGACCCTCTCCCTGCAAGGGAGAGGGAGAAGACAAAGGGTGATCGGCTTAAGTAAGTGCCATTCGGCCTAACCCGACTTACTGACTGGAATACCGGCTGACAAAATAACCGCAATTGTCTATGGATATTGATTGTCTATACTGTGTCATGAAGCCAGGCTGGTAAATTACCGGCGGCAACTGTAGCCTGAGAGACCATGAGCACTGACCTTGTTGATCCGTTTGGTCGTAACGTCGAGTACGTCCGGCTGTCGGTTACCGACCGCTGCGACCTGCGCTGTTTCTACTGCCTGCCGGGCAACTACCGCGACTTCAGCGAACCGGAGGAGTGGCTCACCTTTGCAGAAATCGAACGCGTAGTCGGCGCCTTCGTCTCCCTCGGTGTGCGTCGCGTCCGGATCACCGGCGGTGAACCGCTGGTACGAAAAAACCTGCCGGCGCTTGCCGGGAACCTCGCTGCAATACCCGGCCTGCTTGACCTGTCATTGAGTACCAATGCCGTCGGCCTGGCACGTCATGCCGAGGCACTGCACACTGCCGGTATCCGCCGTATCAACGTCAGCCTGGATTCGCTGCGCGCCGAACGCTTCAAACAGATCACCAAAGGCAACCTCGACAAGGTCATTGCCGGCCTGATGGAAGCGAAACACAGCGGCTTTTCCCCGATCAAGATCAACATGGTAGTCATGAAAGGCATCAATGATGACGAGATCGAGGACATGGTCGGGTTCTGCATCAAACACGGGTTCACCCTGCGGCTGATCGAGACCATGCCGATGGGTGATACCGGCCGCAGTGCCACCTCGCACTATGTTGACCTGCAGGAAGTCAGGGCACGACTGGCTAAACGCTATGAACTGATCCCCGGCGTGATGCCCGGTGGTGGACCGGCTCGTTATGTACAGGTGGCCGGAACCGAATTACGGATCGGCTTCATCACCCCCATCTCACAGCACTTTTGCGAGAGCTGCAACCGCGTGCGGCTGGCCGTCGATGGGACCCTGTACCTGTGTCTCGGCCAGGACCACAAGTTTGGATTCCGTCCCTTGTTGCGCGCCGGTATCAGTGACGCCGGGCTACTGGATGCCGTGCAACATGCCATTACCCTGAAACCTGAACGCCATGAGTTTCGTGAACGACCGCAGCAGGTCGTCCGCTTCATGGCCATGACCGGTGGTTGATCTTGCCCATGGTCCGGCTACGCTACTTTGCCAGCCTGCGCGAGGCCCTCGGTATCGCGGATGAACAGGTGGAGTTGCCGGACGGCATCACCGATATACCGGCACTGACCGGCTGGCTGCAGCAGCGCAGTGACACCTGGCGCACGGCACTGGGCGACTCGCGCTTGCAGGTCGCCGTCAATCAAACACTCGTCAAACCGGACTGCCCGGTGAGTGACGGTGACGAGGTGGCATGGTTCCCGCCGGTCACCGGAGGCTGACCATGATCCGGGTACAGCAAGATGACTTCGACCCGGGTACCGAACTGGAACAACTGCGCAGCACCAATGGCGGCAAGGCCGGTGCCGTGGTCAGTTTTATCGGCCTGGTGCGTGACCTGAACGAGGGTGACAGCATCCGGCAAATGACGCTGGAACATTACCCCGGGATGACCGAGAAGGCACTCGGAATGATTGAAGCCACGGCACGGGAACGCTGGGAGCTGACTGACGTAACTATCATCCATCGCATCGGCCCGTTAACACCTGCTGATCGCATCGTGTTCGTGGCCGCGGCCAGTGCCCACCGCCAGCAGGCCTTCCGTGCCTGTGAGTTCATGATCGATACGCTAAAGACCGACGCCCCCTTCTGGAAAAAGGAAACCACCGACAGCAAAACCCGCTGGGTCAAGAAAAATTCGGGGTCAGAGTAATAATTATTCGCCGGTCTAAACCTCTAAGTTTTCAGGAAACCTCTGATTAATCCAGCACCTTGTCATCACGAGCACCTCACCCCGCTGCGCGGTCACAAATCGGGGAGAAACACCCGTCATTGCGAGGCACGAAGCAATCTCCCTGATCGTGCCAGATTCCGGAGATTGCTTCGTGCCTCGCAATGACGGGTAGTTCTTCAAGAGAGCACAGCGAAACAATCTTTTAAGGAGGCCCTGGCAGTCCGGGCATTATTTGTCCTGAACCGCTATTTTCCTGAAATTCGACCCTTCAATCGAAAGATCCGCCATCAGGCCGTGTTCCCCGAAGATAAAGGCAACAATGGCCTGTTGCAGATTGGTACTGTCCATCTTACCGCTGGCTCCCCGCCCGGCCACAGCGACCGAGGCGTCAACACCGACTTCCCACACACGTTTACCGGTGCGGAACGTATCAAGGACCGCCTGTTGATTGAATACCAGTATCATTGAATAGGACTGAACACCAATCAGTAATCCAAGCTTGCCCGATTGCGTACGGTAATGCTCGACGGTCTCTCCACGCACGCGCAGTGTACATTTACCGGACTCGACACCCACGATGAAACCACCCTTGGTTATCTTCGGACACACGAGCACGCCATTAGCATGCTCAATCAGCGTTTTTGCTTCGGGGGTATCAGACTGAAATTTGTCCAGTGTCGCAATCGACTCCCTGTCCAGCCTGGCCGCGTCCTCCGGGGTAAAGTCCGCCTGCGCCTGCCCGGCAATCAGCAGGCCAAGTACTGTCAATATTCCCGCAGTTGTTGTTTTCATCATGTGCCCCCTTGAAAACCCGTGGTAACGCACGGGAAAACAGCCATCTTCACCAGGTCGATTTTTTCTCGTGATATAAACCAGGGACTTCAGGAATGCCGTATCTTCGCGATGTGAATGGCGCGACCATCCACGTCCAGTGCCGCTTCGTGCAGTGCTTCCGATAACGTCGGGTGGGCGAATACAGTGCGCGCAATATCTTCGCTGCAGCCATCGAATTCCATCGCAATGACCGCCTCGGCGATCAGTTCAGAGGCATGTGCGCCGATGATGTGCACACCCAGAATCCGGTCGGTGGCGGCATCACTCAGCACTTTGACCATCCCGTCACTCTCCTGCATGGCGCGCGCCCGGCCGCTGGCGGCAAACGGGAATAACCCGCTGTTGAATTGCGTGCCACTGCCCTGCAACGCCTCTTCGCTCTTGCCCACCCAGGCAATCTCCGGCTGAGTATAGATGACCGAGGCGATGGCATCATAATTGACCTCCGCAGACTGTCCGGCAATGCGTTCGGCCACCGCTATACCCTCTTCGGAGCCCTTGTGTGCCAGCATCGGGCCACGCACGGCATCGCCGATCGCCCAGACACCGGGCAAGTTGGTGCTGCAGTCCGCATCGACGTGAATAAAACCGCCTTCAGCGAGCAATAACCCGGCTTCTTTGCTGGCAATCGTGTCTGTTCTGGGACGCCGCCCGACAGCCACGATCAGGCGGTCTACCTTCAATGCATGGCGTCCGTTTTTGTCCTCGTAATCCAGTGCAACCGAGGCGTCAACCACCTGCGAGGATTTCACCAGCGCACCCAGGTGGATATCGAGTCCCTGCTGCCGGAACAGTCGCAACCCGGTACGCACAATCTGCTGGTCGGCCATGGCGAGAAAGACGTCCTGCGCTTCCAGCAACGTAACTTCGGCACCCAGTCGGCGCCATACGCTGCCGAGCTCCAGCCCGATGACGCCGGCGCCGATGATGCCGACGTGCGCAGGCACGGATTGCCAGTCCAGTGCGCCACTCGAATCTACGATGATGTCATCCTGCAGTGGCGCCGCATCGATTTCGACCGGGGACGAGCCGGTCGCCAGTATCACGTGGGCCGCCCCGATTACGGTTGCCTCACCGGTATGCGGGGTCACCTGCACCTGGCAGTCCGGCTGCAACTGCCCGTGACCGGCAATCCACTCAACACCGTTGGCCTTGAACAACGCGGCAATGCCGGTCGTCAGGTCACGCACAATGTCATCCTTGCGCTGCATCAGGGATGGCACATCAAGCACCGCACCGTTTACGGCAATGCCGTGATGCCGGCCGCTGCGATGGATCTTTTCGTAGAACTCGGAACTCTCCAGCAGCGCCTTGGAAGGAATGCAGCCGGCATTCAGGCAGGTGCCGCCCGCTACCGGTTTGCCGTCCCGGTCCTGCCAGGCATCGATGCAGGCGGTCTTCAGACCCAGCTGCGCACAGCGGATGGCGGCCACGTAACCGGCCGGTCCGGCGCCAATGACAATGACGTCATAACTCATATATCGAGTAGCATGCTGGCCGGGTCCTCCAGCAGTTCCTTGATGGTTGCCAGAAAGGCCACGGCGCTCTTGCCGTCAACAATACGGTGATCATAGGTCAGCGCGAGGTACATCATGGGACGGATGACCACCTGGCCATCCTCGGCGACCGGCCGATCCTGGATCTTGTGCATACCCAGAATCGCGCTCTGTGGCGGGTTGAGAATCGGGGTGGACAACAGAGAACCGAACACGCCGCCATTGGAGATGGTAAAGGTCCCGCCGGTGATGTCTTCCATCTCGAGCTTGTTCCCACGCGACTTGTTGGCGAGTTTCATGATATAGGTTTCAATCTCCGCCAGACTCATGTACTCGGCATTGCGCAGTATCGGTACCACCAGTCCGCGGTCGCTACTGATGGCCACACCGATATCACAAAATCCGTGGTACACGATATCATCGCCATCGATCGACGCATTGATGTCCGGGTGGCGCTTCAGCGCTTCCGCCGAAGCGCGCACGAAAAACGACATAAACCCGAGACGCACCTCGTGTACCCTTTCAAACTCGTCCTTGTATTTGGTCCGCATGTCCATGACCGGCTGCATGTTGACCTCGTTGAAGGTGGTCAGCATGGCCGTACCCTGGGCGGCCTGCAGCAGGCGTTCGGCGATCCGGGCACGCAGGCGCGACATCGGTACCCGTTTCTGCGGGCGATCCTCGTCGATTTCCGGCAGACCGGGAGTGACCGCCGGCGACCGGGGCGATTTTACCTCGGTCGGCTGTGCGGCTGTTGGCCGATGCTTCAGGAATTCGAGCACATCCGCCTTGGTCACCCGCCCATCCTTGCCGCTGCCCTGGATATTTTCAGGATCCAGGGCATGTTCTGCAATCAGCTTGCGCACGG
>Ga0114931_10004922_pt1 | contig 16590 bp, 8 predicted proteins | sample 2SBtaG_FD_89579 | JGI IMG/M metagenome (GOLD analysis project Ga0114931, IMG submission 89579) | Deep subsurface microbial communities from Kolumbo volcano to uncover new lineages of life (NeLLi) - 2SBTROV14_V59a metaG | ecosystem: Environmental > Aquatic > Marine > Volcanic | place: Kolumbo...
CCGCCGCCGAGCCGATGGACGCGTGCTTCACCGATACGCCGGACTGGACGCCGTTTACCGTCGCGCCCAACAATGTACGCCTGGACCAAATGAACCCAAACCCAGAGGAGATCTCGGACGCGTCCGCACGTCGTTGGGCGATCGCATCCGCTGAACTCCCTCTGGACGAAGTCGATCAGTGTCCGGAAGATCTTCTGAATCGAATCCTGTGGCACGCCATGAAAGGGCCGGAGACGCCATACCCCAATTGGGCCGTCAGCGCGGACGCGGATGATGATTGAGCCCGGAAATCTCCAACAACACCATGTCGAGCGCTGGAACATCGAGTTCAAAACGCGGCGTCTCGTGGGTGCGTCGACCGCCCGACGTACTGATCTCTTGGACCGCCACAACGGTTCGTCCGCCGAGCAAGGGCGTTAGATCCATGGGCAATCGCACGGCCGTTGGCTGCGGGTTCACCATGACCACGCCGATTCGGCCGTCGTCGAGTGTCCAGACTTCATGCGCGACAGCCGGCACGACGATATCAGGCTGTTTCGCGCCGCCCCGAGTCACCTTGAATCGTCGCGCGGGGATCGCCAGGGTCAGAGGTCGCTGCATGCGTCCCCAGACAAGGTAATCGTGCGCGAATGTTCGGTAGCCGGTCACACAGCGTTGCATGAGCGTCATGAACCGCGCCTGTTGCGCGGCGTTCATCCCGCGCAGACCTTGCGGCGGAACCAGGCCCGGCATCTGCCCGACGGTGAACCCCTTGGCGAGAACGTAACACGGGTGCCCACCCGACTTCCAAGGATAAAATGCGGCCCAGCCGATCAGGTTTTCGTGATACAAATACATAAATAAAGGCACGGACCGCGTGCCGGGGCGAACCACCGGCCATTCATTCGTGATCCCGAACGGTCGTTCCTGGCACATGTTGAGCCACGGCAAGTACAACTCGTTCGGCTCTTCCATTGATAGGGCAAAATCCGGATCGAGGGGACGACACGCCGCGCAAATCCGTGCGTACAGATCGGCCATCGCTAAATGGATCCAGCGCCCGTCGCCCGGCGGGTGTCCGTGGTCCTTGCTCCAGCAGACCGATGCGGCGTACGCGCCGCTTACTTCCTGATCGAAGTGAATCACGCTGTAACCGTTACGCACGCAGTACTTTGAGAAATCGACGATCGAGTTCTTCGCATACTCGGTCGCGCGACAGAGACGCGACCATTTTTGGCCATGAAAATCACTCTTCTTGGTCGATGTTTGGATCACGGGCTTCCCGTCGGGACCGTGCACCGCCCAGGGAGCCACTTCGCGATCGAATAACTGTTGGCCATCGTACAACGCGCCTTCAGGCGTTCTCTGCTGGATCGTCCACCGATACCCGGACAGCATGATCATACTCTGTCCGCCCAGCGATCGGGCAACTTGTGCCGACCCGCGAAATGTGGCTTCGTCCGGCATGACTGGCCGGTACTGCTGCGCACACCAAGTGCCGTACCGCTCATACCCGCGATTGTTTGGCAAGACTGGGATCTGGAACCGATTGCGGTAATCCTTGAGAAATGCTTCGAGTTTCGATTGATCGCCAGGCGGCGTCATCTGGCGCGGATTGTACAGCGTGACCAATGCACCGCGGCGCAACCATTCGGGCGTGTCTCTTCGGTCGCGCACCTTCCGTTGCGCCCACGACTGGCATGCGGCCCACGTCCTATAGATGTTCGCCGCATCGTACCAGCTGGTGCCGCCACGGCGCGCGTCGCCCGTAAACGGTCCGATGATCACCGGATACGTGGGTGCCATATCCTCGCCGGCCACGGCCGGCGCCATGTGCGAAATGGAAAACTGAATTTGAAAACCGGGGGTTACCGTGAATTGTTTGGGGTAACCGTCCGGATCACGGGTCGCCATGTAGAGTCCGGCCGCGGGATCGCAATACGCCATGACCTGGCACGATAATGGACCGGGATAATCGCCGGACAAGTCACCCGCGTTGTCGCGAAAAGTCTGACGCGGGTCGTCGATCACCATGCCGTCGAATGCCGGATAGAGGAGCACGTCGTCGTCGCTCCGGTCTCCCAGTTGCGCGGGTGCATTAATGATCGGAAATGTCATCCGGGTCACGGCGGCATCGCTCGAGTTTTTCACGGTGCCCCGACACGCCAGCAAGCCGGTCTGTTGGTCGACCTGATAGGACAGTGTTACCGTCAGGCCCGGATGTCGGGCGACAAAACGGATCCCCAGTCCGTCATCGAATCGCTCGGCTTTGTCCGCTGTGGCCTGGTCACTGGTAATCGTCTGGCGCATGCCGGATTTGTCGAGCGTCAATTCATACGCTCTACGGTCGGCACTCGGTTGAATCAACACTCGGCCGGTCGGCTTATGCACAAGCCGGCCGATTGCTCCGTTCTTGAAAAACCGCAGCCGCCAATCGTCCGTCTGCAGGATCGGCCCGTCCGGCTCCACCGCCTTCGGGTCGTATGGTTCGATCGCGACGCCATCGAGCCAGACGGTCCCTTGACTCCGACCCAAGAAGAAATTCACTTTCCCAACCGGTTGCGTGCTCGAACGACCGCGAAATACATAGCGGTACTGTTTCCATTGCGTATTGAGCGACAGCGTGCGGCGGACGCCCAGATTCTCCCAAGGTTTGTTGCGGTTCATTAATAGAATTTGGAGCGTTGTCGGCTGTGTCGCGCGGGCCCAAAACAGCAAGACATAGCCCTTACCAGGGACTAGCCGTTGGTTAGGAAATGATTGTGACAGCTGCAATCGATGGGCAGGCCCGTTGACTTCGACGCGAATGCGCGCCGCATTGCCGCCGTTCGGGCTGTCGGCGGGCACCACGGAGAATTCGGCCCGCGCCATCTCTTGTTGCGACAGTCCCCACCCCTCTTTCCCCTTGTCAAAATCGCCGTTCGGCAGAATCCGCGCGCACGCGTTGCCTGGCAACGTGGCCAAGGCCGTAACCAATAAGAACAGCGTAGCAAGCGATCGGATGGGCATCAGGCAAGACTCTCTTTCTCGGTAGCCATTCACGGCCATTGGCCGTGAATGGCGATTAAGTTCAATCTTGATCCTACGCTCGAAAACAAATGCCGGTAACCGTTCACGGCACGGAAGTCTGAAAACCGCAGTTGTGAACGGTTCCGGTCGTGAACGGTTACCAAATGCAAAACGGACAAGTGCACGGTCGCCAATTATGACGCACACCACATGTCTGTTGCAAGGACACTATCCGCCGTTGTGTTGCGAAGGGTGTACCGCGAGTGCTCCTGCGCACCGATTTTCTTGCTTCTTTCTCTGGGTCTTTGTGTCTCCGTGAAAGTTTTCCGGCAAACTGAATGTCGACGTCAACACAAGAGGCCGCGAACCACTACGAAGTTGGTTAGTTTGTGACCGTTTGCTCAAGTGCCTCGTTCAACGGCCTGTCTGGGGGTAAGCTAGTCAAACGACCGGCGGCCCCATATCATGAGGGCATGAACACAACGATCCGAAAACGAACGGCCTGCAACCGCGATTGTCCTGATGCCTGTGGGATGATCGTGACGATTCAGAATGGGCGTGCCATCCGTTTGCAAGGAGATCCGGACCACCCCGTGACGCGCGGGTTTCTCTGCCATCGCACCAGTCGATTTCTCGATCGGCAATACTCGCCGGATCGGCTGTCTGCCCCGCTAGCCCGTCGCGGAAACGAGCTGCAGCCCGCGAGCTGGGACGATTGCTTGGACCGCATCGCGGAAACAATGCTGCGACTACGTGACGAATCAGGGGCGGCATCAATTATACAGTACCGGTGCGGCGGGTCACTCGGCATGATGAAGCATGTGGGCGACCATTTCTTTAACCGTTTCGGACCAGTAACCGTCAAGTCGGGCGACGTCTGTGCCGGCGCGGCCGAGGCCGCTCAGATGCGGGATTTTGGTTGTTTCGATAGTAGCGATTTACACGACATTCTCAATAGCAAGACCATCATTCTGTGGGGCAAGAATGTCGCGGTCAGCAGTGTCCACTTATTGCCGCTTCTGAAAAAGGCACGTCGCCAGGGTACTCAGGTGATCCTGATCGATCCGGTTTTCAACCAGACCGCGAACGTGTCCAATCTGCACGTCCAGTCGCGTCTCGGCACGGATGCGGCCCTGGCATTGGGGATCGCACGTTGGCTGTTCGAGAATTCATTGGTCGATACAGCGGCCGACCAATATTGCTCGGATTTCACCACGTATCGCGAGTTGGCCTTTTCAAGGACACTCCAACAGTGGTCCGCGATCGCCGACGTTCCGTTAGAACTTCTAGCCCGTGTCGCGGAACGGTATGCCGACGGGCCGGCGGCCATTCTGATCGGCTGGGGCCTGCAACGCCGCCGGTTCGGCGCCACGACGATTCGCGCGATCGATGCGTTGGCGGCCGTGTCGGGAAATCTTGGGATTGCCGGTGGCGGCGCATCGTTTTATTTCGCGCGACGTGGGGCGTTTGATCTGTCATTCGCGACAGAATCGCCACCGGCACGCACGATCCCTGAACCGCTATTGGGGCCGGGCATTCTCGCCGCGCACGATCCACCTATTCGGATGGCCTGGATATCCGCGGCGAATCCGGTGACCATGTTGCCCCAATCGGCCACCGTCGCCGAGGCGTTGCGCACGCGTGAACTGACCGTCGTGGTCGATTCGTTTCTGACCGATACCGCGCGCTGTGCCGACATCGTGCTGCCCACGACAACGATGCTTGAAGAGGACGACCTCGTCGGCGCGTATGGGCATCATTGGCTCGCCGAAGTACACCCCGTCCTCGAACCTCCCGCCGGTGTCAAGTCCTACCATGAAATGATTCAGCTGCTGGCGCGGCGCGTTGGATTGGGCGAGGAGTTTTCCGCTCCGGTGGCTGTGTGGAAGGAACGGATACTGTCCCGCCTTGCCACGCGTGGAATCAACCTACAAGCGTTTCAGCGGGGCGCGGTCCGCAATCCGTTCGCACCGGACGTGCTGTTCACGGACCGACGCTTCAATACACCAAGCGGTAAAGTCCAATTGCTGACCGCGCTGCCGGAGCGGATGTTCGCGGCCAGCCCCAACGGCGTACTGCGGTTGGCCGCCCTGTCAACGAAAAAGGCCCAATCATCACAGTGGCCCCCCGCAACGCAGGTCGGCCCGGCAGTCGCAACAGTGCATCCAGGCGTGGCGAACGGATTTCAACACGGCCAGACCGTCGCCTTGCGGTCGGCCCAAGGTCGTATCCCCGTCCGATTACAATTCGACGATCGCCAACGCCGTGACGTCGTGCTCATGGAGAAGGGAGGCTGGCTATCGGCCGATCGCTGCGCCAATGCATTGGTGTCGGCCGAACTGACGGACGGCGGTGAGTGTGCCGTCTACCACGACACGCAGGTCGAACTCGAACCATGGTGATGACCGCTACGGGAGGGCGAAAGATACGGGGCAAGAGTATCGTGCGCAAAAACACAAACCCAAGATGTCCCAGCCGTTTCATTTCTTTTTTCTTATTTCTTTTTTTCCCACCCAATTCTTCTCTCCATCACCATGCACGGCCTAGCCATCATTCAGACCCTCGGTTGGTCCCCAGGGATCGATCTGAGTCAACTGTTTGGCACTAAGTTCCCGGTAGCATTCAGGTAGGTCGAAGTGGGCCAGGACGTTCGGCAGCAGCGTGGCCAACGGCCAGCGGTAGTCTTCTGTTCGCGCGATTGCCGCGTACGAGGTCAACGCATTCTTCAGAGTGACACGTTTGATACGATCGTCGAGCAGCGCGGCGAACGTACCGGCCAACGCACCCCAGCCCTTCGCCACCAGATGGATGTCGTTATATCCGTAGGATGCGAGCCAATCGAGTACGCGAAGCACGTCGTAGGTCTTCTGGCCCAGATACGGACGGTCGAGCATCAGGCCGTGGATCGAATAGAAGTAATCGCATCCGTATGGGTCATCGAATGTATGGGTGCCGCACGTGTTGGGAAGCGAGTCACCGATCCCCCGGACGTCGCACGAAAACACGCGTCGTTCCGATTCCGCCTTGATCGTGTCGCGAATCATTGACTCGCCGCGCAGTTCCGCGTCGCTCGACCGGTGTGACACATACAGGATCGCCTGCTTGCCATCGCGCGGCGGCCGCGAATACTCGCGCTCCTTCGATAACATGTAGACGAGCGCGAAAATGCCCGGCTCGGTATTGACCGCGTAGGCAATCGCATTGCGCACGGGATAGCCGGTTGCGCGCTGCGCGCGCAGAATACGAAAATCGGGCGGCTGACCTGGGCTGGCAGGCAACTGCAAAATACGTTTGATTTTTTGCGTCAGCGCGGCGCCGCGTGGCGCCGGACGCCGCGTGGCGAGCTGCCTGGCTTGGTCACGCGTGAACATGAATACCGTCCGCGTCTTCGGCAGCGCGGCGACTTGGCCTTTGGGAGTACACCAGAGGGTTTCGTCTTTTTCCATCGTCAGTTTCGGTTCGGTTTTCGCGTCCGAAATCTTCGTCACTCGATTGAACCACCGGTACATGGCCTCACGATTCTCTTGCGTATACCCGTGCGTGGTTGGTCCCACGAACAGCCCGATGTTGTCCCCGTGACCGAGCAGCGTGTAGAGGTGTTTCAGTCGGCGATACGCCTCTTCAATCCCGCGGACATCGAAGAAATCCCGTTCTTTGCCCAACAGAATCACGGGCTTCGGCGCCATCGCCGCGATGAAGTCGCAATGATCCAGGCCCAGTGCGATGGCACGCGGCGGGCACTGTTCCGTATCGGCGGGAAGTTCGTTCTCCATGTTGCGTCGGAAGGTCGTGACAAAGCACGACGGGGCGGCCATGGTCCACCGCCGTTCGACGCCGCACAACCAGGTCGTCATGGTGCCACCGCCCGAGTTGCCGGTCACGCCCACATGCCGCGGATCGACTTCGTCACGGGTCAGCAAATAGTCGAGCGCGCGAATCCCGTCCCACGCGCGCCACATGCCCAGGAACTCGCCAATCAAGAACTGCTGGTTGCCTTCCTGGATGTGCTCGCTAACTCCCGGACCATATTTCGACGTCAGGTCGTCCTTCGTATACTGGAGTCGTTCACCTTGACTGATGGGATCGTAGATCAAGCAGACGTATCCCAACCGTGCCAGTGCCTGGGAAAACGACTGGTACGCCGTGGACGCCTTGCCGTTGTTCGAATGACCGCAGGTTCCAACGACTCCGGGCCGCGGCGATGTGATGCCTTTGGGAACATAGAGATTCGCGGTCACGGGAAATCCCGGCCGGCTCTCGAAAATCAATTTTTCGATCCGATATGCGTCGCGCTCGACAACGCCCGTGATCCGGGCGTTCAACGGAGTCCGTTCCGGTTCGGGCCCAAAGCTGGCTCGAATCCGCTTCTGCACCGATTGCACGTATTTCTTGGCATCCTCCTTGGTCTTAAGCCCTTGATACTCCGCGATCTTGCGCCGATCCGCCTCCCGAACCAGACGGACGTAGTATTCTTGCACCATGCGCGGAAATCGGTCCAACGGAACCGGCTCGGCCCCCCACACCGAATTCATTCCGACCGACTGCGTCCACGGCAAACCGGCGGCCAAGCCAGCTGTTTGCAGCATGTGACGCCGACTGACCGTCAGGGAAAACGCGTTTTTCTGGTTGGCTGAGGGGTGGATGCGCGGCGCTGCCATGATGTTCTCCCAATGCTAGAAATGATACCAGCGGCAAGAACTGCCGCTCGCCACGGAGTCCAAACGGAGCGCAAGGCTTTATTGTCTTGGCCGCCCCGTCCGCGACACGTACATCATACGCCCGGTGGGAATTGCCGTGCAAGCATGCCACGGCCAACGCCGGTTTGAGCCGTGGCGCCGATTGGCGTATGATGGAATCATGCGGTCATGACCGCCCTCTGTGTCACACCGTCATTTTGTGAAGGCAAGAATACAATGATCCTCTCGTTTCGCAGCGTGCTGGTGCTCATTCTCGTAATCGGCATGGCGCACGGACTCGACGCAGGCGTCACGACGCCAGCCACTGATGCCGCGGCGCTCGAGCGCGACTGGCGCATGCAGGACGGGATTGGCACGGCGCGCCGGCCCGTCTCTTATGCGCAGGCGATTGAAAAGACGCTTGACCGTGGGGACCGGTTGCTTGATGACCTGCGCAAGACCGGCACTTCATTGACATCGGAAGCGACGGACTGGGCCGCGTTGCGGGCCCGGTGGAAGCGGTTGTCCACCCGGCATGCCGACGAGGCACAATGGCATGAATTGTGGCTGACGGTACATCGCCTGCGGCGGCACATCGTCTTCGCCAACCCGTTGTTGAAGTTTGACGCGCTGGCGTTCGTGAAGCAGGCACCGGCCATGTTCAGTCATCAGCTGACACAGTATGCCGGCCGGCACGCGCGACCGGGCGGTGGGGTTTTTGTCCTGGACCATCCCGGTCAATCGTTGCAATGTCGCGCTTTGACACCCGCCCGGTTGCCACGGGGCAGCTACCAGCATCTGGACGTCTCCTTCGATGGCAAGCGGCTACTGTTCTCTTTTTGCCGCGCCGAATCGGACCCGCCCGCCGGGATTGACGGCGCAGTCGGCCGCCGCTTCCATCTGTTTGAAATGAACGCCGACGGCGGCAACCCGCACCAGCTGACCCATGGTCCCTACGACGATTTCGCGCCCCGTTATCTGCCCAACGGACGCATCGTCTTCATCTCGACACGGCGTGGTGGCTGGCATCGCTGCGGGGGAAGCCCGGGCCACGGTTGCGAGAATTTCACGCTCGCATTGGCGGACGGCGATGGCGCCCATCCGCATGCCGTTTCGTATCACGAAACCCAGGAATGGGACCCTGCCGTGTTAAACGATGGCCGAGTTATCTACACGCGGTGGGACTACGTTGATCGCCATGCGGTCTATTACGAGCAGTTATGGACCGTCCGCCCGGACGGCACGGCGCCGTCCATCTACTACGGTAACAATACACTGAATCCAATCGGCATCTGGGAAGCGCGGGCCGTGCCGAACTCCAACCGCGTAATGGCGACCGCCGGTGCCCACCACGCCATGACGGCCGGGTCGATCATCCTGGTCAATGTCGATCGCGCGGTGGATGGCACATCGGCGATTACGCGGCTTACACCCGACGCGCTGTTCCCCGAAAGTGAAACGTACGTGCCGCCAAAGAATTGGCACAATGCAGCCGGCGTGGCCGCGCCACCACCTGTGCCGATCGAAGCCGAGCGGTGGCCAGGCCACTGCTACCGCAGCCCCTATCCGCTGTCACCAACGTATTTCCTGGCCGCCTACAGCTACCAGTCGCTGGTCGGTGAGCCGGCCGCCAACCCGGCCAATATGTTTGGCATCTATGTCGTCGACGCCTTCGGGAATAAAGAACTGCTGTATCGCGATCCAGAAATCTCTAGCGTGTGGCCGATGCCGATTCGGTCACGCCGACGCCCACCGACGCTTACCGATTTCGTCGAAGCGGGACGTACCGGCCAGGGTACGGTCTTCGTCCAAAACGTCTATGACAGCGCGCCGGCGATCCCGCCCGGCAGCGTCAAACGACTGCGCATCGTCCAGATCCTGCCGAAAACCACGCCGGGCATCAACAGCCCAACAGTCGGGATCCCCAATGCCTCGCCAGGTAAACAAGTGCTGGGGACCGTGCCGGTCGAGCCCGATGGTTCGGCCCACTTCCAAGTGCCTGCCGGCAAACCGATCGCTTTTCAGGCACTGGACCAGTTCGGCCGGGCCGTGCAGGTCATGCGCAGCTTGACCTACGTGCAGCCGGGTGAAACCCTGGCATGCGCCGGTTGCCACGAGCGGCGTACCACTGCCCCGCGCCCCGGTTCTTTTGCCCTGGCCATGCAACGACCCCCATCAACCATCACCCCCGGTCCGGACGGTTCCAAACCGTTCAGCTACCCACTGCTCGTGCAGGGCGTATTGGACAAGCACTGTGTGCGCTGCCACAACGCCAAGAAGGCGGAAGGTCATGTCGTGCTGACCGGCACGCCCGAAGGTCGATACACCCGATCTTACAATGCCCTGGCACGTCGCGTCACCTACGCGTCGTGGGGCGGACGCCCCGGTGATTTCCGAAAGGTCAACGACGAACCGCTGGCCACGCCCGGCTTTTTTGGTTCGCTCAGCTGCCATTGGTTGCAACAGGTCTTGGATGGTAAACACTACGTCACCCTGGCACCCGATGACATCGACCGACTGACAACCTGGATGGATGCCAACGCACTCTTTTACGGCACGTTCGATCCGGCCGATCAGGAACGTCAACGCCACGGCCTGCGCATCGCCGGCCCGACGCTGGAGTAAGAACAAGAGCTGAAATGAAAAATAGGGAATAAAAATAAGAAATAGGCACAGGAAATAAAGCGAGTGTTCGGCCAGATGCAGTGCGGCCCTGTGCGCGACAGCGGCGCGTGCGAACGGATGTAAGAATGTTGGACAAGAATTAATGGAACGGCAAGAAGATCTCGGTCTTCCATTCTTACCCGCTATCTTCTTGCCCTTCTCGCTATTGGTTTCTCGATCAATAAGGGGCAGAAGGTTCGTATGGTAGGCCGTTGGCCGCAGAGTACTTACGAACTTAGGCCGTATCCCGAAGTTGACCGCGGTTTTGTTCGACTTTCGCCTGCACGAATCGCGCAAGCGCATCGACGGTAAACACTCCGACCATGTCACTTGGATCGCGACTCTGATCTAGAACATTGAGGTTCACGTCGGGCAGACGCCTGTGCAACTCATCCATTCCGGCATCGGTTATGCGACCTTCCCGCACGAACTGAACATTGGGCAAGATGTTCGTCAGCAGCAATTCGTTCGAATCGATCGTGATGCCGAACGCCTTCTCCAAGTGAAATGCCATATCCAAGTAGTCGAGTGACTCGGCACCCAGGTCTTCAGTCAACCGTGCGTCGGCGGTCGCCTCTTCCGGATCAATACCCAACGCCTCGGACACAATTTCCTGGATCTTCCCTAGAATTTCGTCGTAACACATTACCATGATCTTCAACTCTCTTTCCGCCTTTGAGGCATTGAGCACCGAGTGAGCTGGCACGACTATCGACCGCTCCGCCAACCTCACACTATTCACCAACGCGTTCTGCCAGCGACTCGTAGGACTCGTCCACGAATTGTGCATAGATCGCGGTGACCATCGGATGAGCGTGCCCAAGTTGTCTTTGCACGAACAGCAGGTTGCCGCCGGATTTCACATAGGCCAAGTAACCATACGTGTGGCGCAACAACTGCACGCTCGCCCGTTCCCCGAGCCCGGCCCGAGTCAGGACGCGAACAACGCGCCGGTAGAGTCCCGTTCTTTCAAGCGGGTTCTTTCGCTCACCAAAAACGAGCGGCTGGGCCAGATCCGCTGGCTTGACGCCTGGCGGCAACAGAGCCGGACGGGTGTCGGAACAAAACTGTTTCACCAGCGTGCTGACACGGGTCGGCACGTAGACCGTGCGATCCCGCCCCTTGAGCCCCTCGACGACGAAAACCGACTGCCCGCGCCCGATCAGGGTATCCGCCACCTTCAAGTGGCAGAATTCGGTCGTGCGGAGCCCGGAAAACAGCAGGCTCTCGATGACCATCCGGTCCAGTTGTGCCGCAATGCGTGCACGCCCCACCTGGTCCCCACACCGATTACGCACATGCGCAAGCAAACGCTTGACTTCCGCAAAGCTCAAGAACATCTCGCGGGTAAGCTGCCACGCGTCTCCCATTACATCTACTCCTATCCGTGATGTTGCTTTACTGTATTGCAACATTACTGATATGTCAAGTTGCGTATTGGATAGATTCGGCGAAGGGTCCGGCGAAAGGTTCCAGGTCACGTCGCGGCGACGTCGGTTAGCGGCTGCGAACAGACTCAAAGATGCCGCTCGGCAAGGCATGGGTTCCGGTCGCCTTCCGCGCACGAAAAGTCGGCCCATTCACGACGGACCTTCCCGGCAGACGGCCATCGGTTCCAGGTCACGCCCGGGGCTGACGCCCGGGGCTGATGTTCGGGGCTGATGTTCGGGACTGGGCCAATCGGTTCCAGGCCACGTCCGGGGCTGGGGCGTTACAGAAACTGGGCACGTTGTGAATACTGGGTTATTTAGGATATGTCACGATTTGGCAACGGGTTAGCGGTGGCGGATCCAGGAGACTGTGGCAGCCGTTCACGGGTGGCCACGTTGTTCGGCGCCGAGCGCGCGGGAAGGTTCGGCGATAGGTTCCTGGTCACGTCCGGGGCTGACGTTCGGGACTGGGCCAATAGGTTCCAGGCTACGTTCGGGGCTGCGTTCGGGGCTGGGCCAATAGGTTCCAGGCCAATAGGTTCCAGGTCACGCCCGGGACGCCCGGGGCTGACGCTCGGGACTGGGCCAATCGCTTCCCAATCGGTTCCAGGCCACGTCCGGGACTGGGGCGCTACAGAAACTGGGGACGTTGCGAATAATGGGTTATTTAGGAGATATCGCGATTTGGCAACGGGTCGGCGGCGGCCGATCCAGGAGACCGGGCAGCCGTTCACGGGTAGCCACGTTCTTCGGCGCTATGCGCGGGCATCCCGGCCCCACGCTTGGCGGAATATCCGAGGGTCTTCGTATTCTCGCCACAGAATGTTCTTGCCCCCTCTACGCACGCTGCCATACGGCCTCGGAAACGGGTTAGCCGCCGCGAACAGACGCAAAGATGCCGCTCGGCAAGGCATGGGTTCCGGTCGCCTTCCGCGCACGAAAAGTCGGCCTATTCACGACGGACCTTCCCGGCAAAGGCCGGACAGGCGAAGAATTGCTCGCATCGGAGCGTTATAGCTGCCAGCCTGAGCGATAGGGGCGGTGGAGCAGGCGGTTGAATTCCGGCTGGTTACGCACTTCCAGTGCCTCGACATCCCACTGGACGGGCTTACCTGATAGCACCGCGACGTTGCCTAGCAAGGCCATTTCCGTGAGCGGGCCGGCGATTTCGAATCGGGAGCTCGTCGACGGCCCACCTTGGCACGCTCGGATCCATTCCTGTTCGTGCCGCTCGTATTCCACCCATTTCCCACCGGCCGGTTTCACGCGTTTGAGGGACCGCTGAGGTCGCTGATAGGATTTCATCAGGGACTCGGGCAACAGCCAGGGTCCGGCCTGCCCGGGGTGCGTACCCGCCATGACGCCACCGTAGACGAGTTTACCATACGCGCCGACGAAAATCGTGCCATTGCTGCCCGTGAACTCACGCGTTTTCGGCCATTCGGGTGGGCGTGGCGGCTGGCGGCCGCCATCGTACCAATGCACGGTCACCGGCGGCATGCCCGCGCGGGCGGGAAACCGATAGCGAACGGCCGCCGATCGTGGATACGATTCGGCGTTCCGCGCGGTCGAATCCGCTTCCACTTCGAACGTTTTCGCCGCACTCAGTTTCAGCGCCCAGAACGCGGCATCCATCACATGGCAGCCCATCGCACCGAGCGCGCCGGTCCCGAAATCCTGCCAGCCACGCCAACCGTACGGATGGTACGCGGGATGATATGGACGCGCGGGGGCCGGGCCCAGCCACAAATCCCAGTCCAATTGGGGCGGCACGGGTGGCGTGTCGCTTGGTCGTGAAATCCCCTGCGGCCACTGCGGTCGATTCGTCCAACAATGGACTTCGTGAACCGGCCCGATCACGCCGTCCCAGATCCACTCACACACGCTTCGGATCGTTGTCGCCGAGTACCGTTCGTTGCCCATCTGCGTCACGGCACTAGATTTCTTGGCGAGCCGAGTCAGCTGACGGGTTTCCCACACGTCATGGGCGAGCGGCATTTGCGTATAGACGTGTTTTTCACGGCGCAGCGCCGCGGCAGTAATTACCGCGTGCGTATGATCGGGAGTCGCAACAACGACCGCATCGATATCTTTTTCACGATCCAACATACGGCGGTAATCATGGTACTTGCGCGCCCGCGGATATTGCTGAAACGTGACCGAAGACGTCTGCCAGTCGACATCGCAAAGGGCGACGATGTTCTCGGATTGACACGCAGCGAGATTCTTGGTGCCGATGACACCGAGTCCGACCCCGGCGATATTCAGTTTTGCGCTCGGCGCCTTCGTACCACGCCCCAGCACATGTGCGGGGACGATCGCCACCGTGCCGCCAACAGCCGCGCTCCGCAAGAAAGCGCGTCGTGTCAACTCTCTGCTGTCTGCTTGTGGTATGTGGTGTTCTGCTGTCATTGATAGTCTCACTTTTCTCCGAAGCAAACTAACTGGCCGTTTTCCGTCGCCATATAGAGTCGTCCCCGCGCCGCGATCAGACCGTCGAAAATCGGCAACTGCCGCAACGGGATTTCGGCCACTTTCCTACCGTCCGCCGTGGCGGCGACCCAAAGACGTGCCCCCAGCTGCCCATCAAAAGCAGCCATGGGATTGTCATTCGGAACGACATCGGGCGGGCCGGCGCCGAACAAATAGGCACCGGATAAGACAAGTCCCCGCAATTGCACGGGCACGCGCGTAATCCACTTCGCGGGGCGCGATCGCGAGAACCCTTCGCCCTTTTCACGACCGATCGCGGTCGGCCGAAGGACCGGCTCGTTGTCATTGCTATCGGCAAACAGTTGGTAGCCGTTCGTGCCCGGCCAGAATCGCGGGCTATGCCCTTGCCGCGTCTCGAAAACGTGCAGTCCGTACGTCGTCGTGTCGTCAAACACGAGTATTTGCCCACTTTTCGGTCCGTGGTAGGAAAAATAGTAGCCGGGCCAGCGGCGGCTGAACGTCCAGAAGTTGCGGTCAAACCAGGTCGTGTCCAAGAAGCCCGCGTTGGACATCAGGTGCAAGCTAACCTTGCGGTCGCCGAGCTTCGTGATGCGTGGCGTTTCCTTGATTGACAATGTCGGCGAAAAACGATTCTGGTACAGATAGACGTCCGTCCCATCGCCGACCAGGATATCGGCTTTCGCGCCATCCATGTCGAACGGGCGTCCGGCATCGTGATTCACATCTGGAGGTTGACTCTCCAGCCGGTTTTCATACTGGACTTCGCCAGTGGCCGGATCCAAACCAAACACGCGTATGCCGCCATCCAGGAACGACGACCTTCCGGCCGTGCAATAGACCATGTCGTTTTGAACGAGCACGCTGCCGTGTGCCGGCCACGCCGACTCCAGCTGATTCATCACGACGATCCGGCGTTCGCCCGGCGCGGCATGAAAGCGCCAGACCAGTTCACCGTCGGTGATATCAAGGCACTGGATCCAGCCATCGGTCGAACCGAACAGAACGCGCCCGCGATAGAGGGCAGGTGACGAGTCGATCCGGCCGCCCACGATACGGCGCCACAGCCTCTTACCTGTTTCCGCATCCAGGCAATGCACGGTGTGCGCGTCCTTCTGGGCGACCACCAGGTAGCGGCCGGCCACGACCGGTTGGGTGATCCGGCCGCCGATTTCACATTGCCATTTCGATGCGATATCGGTGGGCACGGCGCAACCCGCGCGTCCACTGCGTTTGGAGTCGTGGCGATACATGGGCCAATCGGCCGCGGCCTGCTCCGTATCGACCGCCGCCAGCGGCCGGCCGAACGCGGGTCCGCGCACCCGTTGCGGCATCACCGGACGCGGCGCGGGCGTTGCCCCATCCCGGCTGCTTGTCGTCAACGCATTATATCCGGCCAGTTTCACGCCCGGATAACAAAAACATGGGTGGGGCGGGGCGTACAACAGGCCGTTCGCGGGGACCAACCCGTGCCGGCACGTACCGCGAACCCAGTTATTGCGCATATGGTTTTCGCCCTGCAGGTCCAGGAACTCAACGCCCCGCTTGGGCAACAAGATATATCGTTCCGTGGCCTTCGCGATATAGCAACGAATGTGATGGCCTGGCGTCAACAAATGACTCACTTGAACGGTGCGTTTCACGGCCCCCGTCCGCGGATCAAAACCCGTCGTGACCACCGGCGCCGGGTTCCAGAGAAAGCTGCGGCCGTATTCCTCGGTCTTGTTGACCCAGACGAGTCCGTCCGCGCCGAAGGCACCCAACCGACTGTTCACTTGAGGTCCGGTCCAGAGCGTCTTGCCCGTATCGAGAGAAAACGCGCGCAGTCCCCGCGGCGTGGGCACGAGCACGGTACCGCGATAGATCATCATCGGCCAACTCCGCGCGCCGGCAACGCAGTCGGCATGCCACCGTGGCTTACCGTCCCGCAGGTGCAGGCAAACCACTCCGCTCCCGTCATAGAAGCAGACGTGCTGGTCGGCGGCCGCCAGCGAACTGTTGGCGAACTTCTTGACGGGCGTGCGCCATTTCACGTGTCCACTGTTCGCATCCACGGCGACAATGGCACTGCCGGCGCGGCCGCCCTGGCAATAAACGATCAACACGCCATTCAGTTCGATGATTTCTCGCGCGCCCGTGACATCCGCGTAGGTAGCAATCAACTTGCCGGTGGCCGCATCGAGAACGGCCACGGAACCTCGCGCGCCGACCATGCCATAGAGTTTCCCATTGGCTGCCACCAGTGACTTTTGACCGATCTTCCGGCCGATCGGTGCTTCCCAAAGCAACATCCCGTTAAACGCGTCGCGCGCTACCAGCGTCCAGCGTGATGGGAGTCGTGGTTGGCCGGTAACTCCTTCGTCCACCACGCTAAACAGACG
>Ga0114931_10004923_pt1 | contig 16590 bp, 12 predicted proteins | sample 2SBtaG_FD_89579 | JGI IMG/M metagenome (GOLD analysis project Ga0114931, IMG submission 89579) | Deep subsurface microbial communities from Kolumbo volcano to uncover new lineages of life (NeLLi) - 2SBTROV14_V59a metaG | ecosystem: Environmental > Aquatic > Marine > Volcanic | place: Kolumbo...
CAACGTCAAGGGGGTGGTCGACATGGTCTCCTCGGCCTCGACCGAGATGCAATCGACCGCCCAGTCGATGACCGCCACCAGCGACGAGACCAGCGCCCAGGCGCAGGCCGCGGCCGCCGCCTCGGAAGAGGCCTCGTCCAACGTCCAGACGGTGGCCTCGGCCGCCGAGGAACTGTCGAGTTCCATTAACGAGATCGCCCGCCAAGTGGCGCGATCGGCCGAGATGGCCAAGGCGGCGGTGGAGAAGGCCAAGAGCACCAACGAAACGGTGCAGGGCCTGGCCGAGGGCTCGCAGAAGGTCGGCGAGGTGATCGGTTTGATCTCGGACATCGCCTCGCAGACCAATCTCCTGGCGCTCAACGCGACCATCGAGGCAGCCCGCGCCGGCGAGGCCGGCAAGGGCTTCGCGGTGGTCGCCTCGGAGGTCAAGAGCCTCGCCAATCAGACCGCCAAGGCGACCGACGAGATTGCCAGCCAGATCGGCGCCATCCAGGAAGCGACCCAGGCGGCGGTCGGCGCGATCCAGCAGATCGGCGAGCAGATCGGCGAGATGGACGAGGTTTCGACCAGCATCGCCTCGGCGGTCGAGGAACAGGGCTCGGCCACCGGCGAGATCAGCCGCAACGTGCAGGAAGCGGCGACCGGCACCCAGGAGGTGTCGAGCAACGTCTCCGGCGTCACCCGGGCCGCGACCGAGACCGGCGCGGCGGCGAGCGAGGTCTTGCAGGCCTCGGGCGAGCTTTCGCAGCAATCCGAAACCCTGCGCGATGAGGTCGACAAGTTCCTGACCGAGATCAGGGCCGCTTGAGGCGCAAATCCAACGCCGACATACCAGGGGGCGTCCTAACGGGCGCCCCCTTTTTTCGCGATTTTCAGGCCGAGCGGCGGGTGGCGCTTTTCCAGCCCAGGGTCGCGACCAGATCGGCGATGGCGTGGGTCTGAAGGAGGTTCATGCGATTGCCCGAGCGCGGGTAGCCGACGGCGGTGACCAGCACCAGATCGTCGTCGCCGAGCGCGCCGCGCCGCCACAGGGCCTCCAGGCAATGCACGATGTGATCGGTGCTGTCGCGCGAGAACGGCAGATCGACGTGGAGGCCCCGGGTTCCCGGCAAGATGTTGAAGCTGCGCGCCGCCATGGCGTCGTTGCTGACCGCGAGGATCGGCTGGCGTGGGCGACGGCACGATATCGCGCGGGCGGCGAAGCCCGAAATCGTCACCGCCACGATCTTGCTGATCGGCAGGGTCCGGCAGATCAGCGCGGCGGCGTCGCCGACCGCCTCGGGCACCGAATGGGCGTCGCCCGTGGGCGTCGTGCCCGCGCCGAGATGGGCCTCGGCGGCCTCGGCGATGCGGCGCATGGTGGTCACCGCCGCGACCGGGTGGGCGCCGATCGCGGTCTCGCCCGAGAGCATGGTCGCGGCGGCGCCGTCGAGCACCGCGTTGGTGATGTCGCTGACCTCGGCCTTGGTCGGGAAGGGTCTCTCGATCATGCTGTGCAGCATCTCCGTGGCGACGATCACCGGCTTGGCCCCGGCCCGGGCGGCGGCGAGGATGCGCTTCTGGAACAGGGCCAGCCGTTCGAGCCCGGTCTCGACCGACAGATCGCCGCGATCGATCATCACCGCGTCGCAGTCGGCGACGATCTCGTCGAGTCGGTCGAGCCCGCCCTGGCTCTCGACCTTGGCGACGATGCGCGGCCAACTGTCGCCGATCAGCGCCCGCACGGCCTCGATCTGGGCGGCCGAGGAGACGAAGCTGATGCCCAGGAAATCGACCCGGTTGGCGCGCGCGAAGGCGATCATGCGGCGGTCGCGGTCCATGAGCGCGCCCCGGTCGAGGCGGGCCGAGGGCACGTTGATGCCCTTGGCGCCGCGCAAGCGACCGGCGGCCTCGGCCCGGCAATGGATGTCGCGGTTATCGATCGCCGTGACCGTGAAGCGGAGCGTGCCGTCGTCGGCGAAGATCACCGTCCCCGGCGCCAAAACCCGGTGCAGGGTGGCGTGGGTCAGCGAAACCTTCTCGCGGCCGTCGTGATCGGGCTCGGTGGTCAGCACCACCGTGTCGCCGGCGGCGAAATGGGGCTCGTGGGCAAGCGCGGCGGTGCGCACCTTGCGGCCGGGAATGTCGAACAGGATCGGCACGTCGGGCAGGGTGTCGCGCAGGCGGGCGATGGTCTCGGCGTGCCAGTCCAGGGTGTTGTGCGAGCCGTTGAGCCGGGCGACCGTCATGCCCGCCGCGCGCAGGTCGCGCAGCGCCTCGGCGTCGGCGGTCGCCGGGCCGATGGTGCAGACGATACGGGTGCGCGTCTCTGGGGGGGTACGCGTCTCGGGAAGAGGCGGGGTCACGGGCTCTCCTCGGCGATGAAGGGGGGCAGGCCGCGCAGCGCCTCGACCACCTCGGGGCGCATCAGCCGCGCGTCGGGCGCCCGGCCCGAGGCCAGCGCGGCGCGCATGTCGGTGCCGCTCACGGCCAGCACCGCGTCGGGTCGGGTGGCGGCGTGCTGGCAGCTCTGGTCGGTGACGATGCCGCCGCAAAGGGCGCAGTAATACGGGCCGTGCAGGCGCAGGATGGCGATGCCGAGTTCGCCCTCGAAGCGGCGCGAATAATCGTGGCCGTCGTAGGCGCCGTAATAGCCGCCGACCCCGGCGTGGTCGCGGCCGATGATGAAGTGCGTGCAGCCGTAATTGCGTCGGATCAAGGCGTGGAACACCGCCTCGCGCGGGCCGGCGTAGCGCATCGCCGTCGACAGGATGCCGAGCACCACCCGCTGGCGCGGGTAGTAGCGGTCGATCAGCGCCCGATAGCCGGTGACGATCGCCTCGGGGGTGAAGTCGCCGCGTTTCTTGCGCCCGACCAGGGGCTGCACGAACAGGCCGTCGAACTGCTCCAGCGCCACCCGTTGCAGGTATTCGTGGGCGCGATGCGGCACGTTGCGGGTCTGGAAGCCGACCACCGTGCGCCAGCCCCGCGCGGTAAAGATCGCCCGGGTCTCGGCCGGGGTGAGCTCGTATTGGGATATATCCAACGCCACGCGGCGGCTAAGCGTCAGCGGTCCGCCGACCAGCCAATCGCTGCCGCCGAGAAACTGGCGCGCGCCCGGATGGGCGCCGTCGTCGGTGCCGAAGATGGCCCGCGCCGCCGCCGGTTTGTCGGGTCGGTAGAGGCTTTCGGGGACCAGCGTCCCGACCTCCTCGCCGGCGAAGGTCAGGGCGACGCGCGGCCGCCCGCGCAGGCGCCGCGCGGTGGCCGCGTCGACGTCGAGCACGATGGGAATGGGAAACGGGGCGCCGTCGGGCAGGCGCGCGTCGGCGACGACGGACGCGAAGGCGTCCTCGGTCATGAAGCCGGTCAGCGGGCGGAAGGCGCCGAGGCCGATCTTCTCGACTTCGAGATATTGGTCGCGGCTCAGCGCCAGCGCGGTCATCGCCCGCTCTCCCGCACCGCCATCGGCGCGGCGATCAACCCGGCCAGGCGCGGCACCCGCCGGGCGATCGCCAGGGCGACCGTGTCGGGGTCCGGCCGGTGGCTGGCGTCGATCACGATATCGGCGGCCTCGGGCGGCCGCCAGGGGATGTCGATGCCGACCACCGGCCCGGCCTCGCCGCGCGCGGCGGCGCGGTAGAGCCCCTTGGCGTCGCGCGCCTTGACGAAATCGAGCGCGGCGTCGACGTGGACCTCGACATAGGCGGCGAAATGGGCCCGGTTCCAGGCCAGCAGGGCGGGATTGGCGTAGAGCGCCGCGACCACCACCAGCAGCCCCTGGCCCTCCAGCATCCGCGCCAGGCGTTGCAGGCGGCCGATCTGGCGGCGGCGGTCGGCCTCGCCATAGCCGAGGTCGTCGTCGGTCAGGGCGCGCATCGCGTCGCCGTCGAGCACCACCAGTTCGGGCACCCGGGGCTTGAAGCGGGCGGCGAGCGCGTCGGCCAAGGTGGTCTTGCCGGCCCCCGACAGGCCGGTGATCCAGATCACCATCGCCCGCCCTCCGCGATCCGGGCGGCCTCGACCGGCGGCAGCGGCGCGATCATGCCGGGATAGGTGCCGTGGGCGCGAAGCGTCGCGAGCCGCGCCCGCAACACCACGCGCAAATAGCGACATGTCCCGGTCGCGAGCGGATTGTCGCCGGTCTCGGGCCGGCGCGCGAACCAGGCGCGTTCGAAGTCGAACGGTTCGTCGATCGCGGCGGCGATGCCGTCGAGATCGGCCCGGGCCGGGCCGGCGTAGCCGAAGCGTTCGGAGAAGGGGTGGAACAAGGCTTCCAGCACGCGCCGGTCGCGGGCGCTGAAAACGTCGTCGGCCCGGCGTCGCAAGGGCGTCGGGTCGAACGGGTCGGCGCGGCCGAACATGCTGCCGTTGGGCTCGCCCCACCAGCGCAGGCCCTGCATGGTGGAGCGGCGCAGCACCGCCTCGTCGTCGATCCCGAGCCAGGCGCATAACACGCCGAGGGTCGCCTCGGGATCGGTCTTGAGGTCCTCGAGACGCAGCGCCACGGCCTTGGAACGGCGAAACTCGGGCCGGTCGATCTGCATCAGCATGGTCGTGATCTTGGCCACGGCGGCGCCGAAGCCGGTACCGTCATCGGCCAGGTCATCGGCGATCCACGAGGCGCAGGCCTGGATCGGCTCGCGGACGATCATGAGCGGCGTTGTATCAGGGAAGTATTTGAGAAAATTGGAGAATTCGTAAGAGTTTGGATTGTGGATATGATAGAAAAGCAGGCTCGCCCGGTCGCTCTCGTCCCCATTGCCGCGCCCAAGCGTCGCCTCGAAGGCGGCGTGGACCTGAGCGAAGAAGCCGCCCTGGTCGATCCGGTCGAGACCGTCGAGGGCGCGGTCGAGATTGTCGGCGAAGGCGGCGCGGTCGAGGGTCAGCGCCCGGTCGCGGTGCTCGCCCATGGTGGTGAAGCCTTCTTGAACGCCGACCCCATGGCGGTCGCCGCCCGGATCGCCCGGCACCGGCCGGGTGGAGGTGGCGTCGAACAGCGCGTCGTAGGCGGCGACGAAGGCCGCGATCAACCCGCGCCGGTCGCCGCCGGCGGTCAGCGTTCGCCACAGACCGGGGCCGAAAAAGCCCTTCATATAGGCACCGGGCAGGGTGGCGACGCGGGAATGGCCGTCGATCAGGCTGTGCAGGAAGCCCGAGCCGCTGCGCCCGAAGTGGACCAGCGCCGCCACCCGCTCGGGCCGCCAGGGCACGGCGCCGGGCCGCGCCGGACCGGTGCTGACGGTCTCGGCGTCGATCGACGGCAGGCGGGCGACGGCGGCGTCATACGACGGCATCGGATCCTCGCCCGATAAGCGTTCGATGGCGTTGAGGGCGAAGGCGGGACGCGCCGGATCGGGGTCGGGGACGGTGGCGAGATGGCGCCGGGCGACGGCGCGGTCTTCCTCGCCGGCGACGACGGCCAGCGCGAAGCCCAGATTGCGCCAGCCCGGGTCGTTGTCGGGGCGGTCGCGGACGACGCCGATCAGGGCATCGAGGGCCGCCCGACAGTCGCCCCGCTCGTAAAGCGCCGCGCCCAGATTGAGCCGTGTCTCGATCGCGTCCGGGGCCAGCGCCACCGCGCGTTGGAGCAGCGCGACACCCTCGTCGGTGTCGCCCCGGGCGACCAGCACGACGCCAAGGTTCGCGTGAGCGGTGGCGGCGTTGGGCGTCAGCGCGATCGCTCGGCGATAGGCGTCGACGGCGGCGTCGATCTCGCCCAGCGCCTTGAGCGCGTTGCCCAGGTTGTTGTGGGCATCGGCGTTGGTCCCATCCAGGGCCAGCGCCTTGCGATGCGCGGCCAGGGCGCGGTCGAAACGCCCCTGGGCCTGGAGCACGATGCCGAGATTGTTGTGAACTTGGCCGATACGGCCATCGATCGCCAAGGTCCGGCGGAAGGCCGTCTCGGCCTGATCGAGCGCGCCGCGTGCCTGGAGCACAAGGCCACGGTTGTTGTGAGCGGCGGCGTTGCGGCGGTCGGCGGCGCAAGCGGCGTCGAGCATGGCCAAAGCCTGGTCGAGGTCGCCGCCGGTCTGAAATAGAGCCAGGCCGCCAAAGTTGAGCGCCTTGGCATGGCGCGGCGCCTGGCTCAGGACCCGGTGATAGAGTGGCAGCGCCTCGGCCGCGCGTCCGGCCTGGTGGAGGGCGATGGCGCGCTCGAAGTCGGCCTTGACCGCCGACGTCGCGGCCCTGGCCGGCATCGATTTGCGGGTTTGTCGCTCTTGGCGCCGGCGTTCCTTGCGATTCATGGCCGCTAGCTCGTCGCCACCAGGCCGGCGTAGAAATCATCGGTGTCGACGACGGTGACGATCTCGGGCTTGGCGAAGACGGCGCAGTATTTGTATTCGAAATCGCGGACGATCTCGAACGGCTTCAGCGCCGGCGTGTAGTGGGTGACGCCGGGGATCTTGTAGCCCGCCGGCAGGCTCAACCGGTCGTGCCAGCCGCCGTGGATTTTCTCGATGCCGCCGACCACCGGCTTGAGCCCGGCGGCGACGATGTCGCGCTTGATACGATCCATGTGAAAGCCGGAAATAACCAAATAGGCGTCGGTCGAGGCCGCCATCGCCTTGATCGCCTTGGTCTGACTGGGGCCGTCGACATGCAAGAGAGCGTTCAGCGCCACCACCATGTCGTAGGGCCTGGTCGGCTTGTAATCGACGAAGGAGGCGGGTTCCAGGAAGGTCACCGCGTCCTTGAGCGCATCGTGGACGCGGATCAGCTTCTTGTTGAGGACCTTGAAGAAGATGCGCTCCTCGGGACGCATGCCGGTGAGGACGTCGATGGGATAAATCCCCTCTTGGGCGCGATCCAGGAACTCGGGCTCGACGTCGGTGACGAAGCAGCGAATCTTGGGTGCGCCGACATCGGTCAGGCGCAGCGCGGCGTAGATCAGGAAGGAGTAGACCTCGGCCCCGATCGAGGCGGCGTGGAAGAGAACCTTCACGTTGGGCCGGCCCAGGGCGACAAGGCGGTCGAGCATGACGTTGAAAAGGGGTCGATTTCGAAAAAAGCCAGTCGTCCCCAACTGGCTCCCGCTCTGGACCCGAAGCAGCATCGACCAAATCCTGGCGCTGAAAATTAACCTTCCGTATGGACTTATAGGGACAAAATGGTTTCGCGAAGGTTAGCGGCGCGCCAACGGTGCTGGCATGTCTCGCGCCCCATTCTTCAATTCGGCACTTCGCCCTTAATCGGTTATTCGGAGACAATCATGGCAAGCGACATGGCGGTGGCTCAAGCGGTCGACGACGACGCGGCGGCGAAGGCCGAACTGGAGGCGCGCGTCGCCGCGTTTCCTCATTGGTATCACCGCATCGACCTGCCGCGCGGGGTCGTCACCCCGGGCTGGGCGCCGCTGGACGCGAGCGCGCATCGCCTTCCCGAGCGGCTCGACGGCAAGCGGGTGCTCGATGTCGGCGCCGGGGACGGCTACTGGACCTTCGAGGCCCTGCGTCGGGGCGCGGCCGAGGTGGTGGCGGTCGACGATTTCTCGGATCACCTCAATCACGACAAGGATGTCGAGCGGCGCGCCTGGGAGACTTTCGATTTCTGTCGCCAGGCATTGGGCATCGATCAGGCCCGCGTTCAACGCCATGACATGAGCGTCTACGACATCGACGAGGCTCGATTCGGTCGCTTCGACGTGGTGTTCTTCTTCGGCACTCTTTACCACCTGCGCCATCCGCTATTGGCGCTCGATCGTCTGGCCGCCGTCTGCGACGACGAGATTTTCGTCGAAAGCGCCATCCTCGACGATTACAGCCCCTATCGCGGCGGCATCGGCGGCGGCTATCCAGACGGCCAGATGGTAATGGAGTTCTATCCCGGCGCCGAATTCGGCCGCAACGCCACCAACTGGTGGGCGCCGACGCTGCATTGCCTGATGTTCATGACCGCCGCCGCCGGCTTCGTCGACAGCCGCGCCTGGAAGCTCGCCGACCAGCCGCGCGAGCTGCCCTATTGTCGCGGCTTCGTGCACGGACGCAAATCCGCCGCGTGAGGAAGCGGCCGTGAACCGCCAACCCATGAACCGCCAACAACGCCGGCTGGCGGCGCGGCGCGGGAGAGAGGGCGCCGGGGCGGCGTCGCCGCGCGTGGTTCCGGCCGATCCGACGGCGATCCTCGCGGTCTCCGTGGGCCATCATCAGGCCGGTCGCCTCGCCGAGGCCGAGCAAGGCTATCGTCGGGTCCTCGACCATCAGCGGGGCAACGCCGACGCGCTCCACCTCCTCGGCCTGGTTCGCCACCAGCGCGGCGCCAGCGAGGAAGCGGCGACGCTGATCGCCCGGGCGATCAAGACCCACCCCGGGGAAGCCGCCTTTCACGGCAACCTCGCCGATATTCTACGCGCGCTGGGCCGGCCCGACGAGGCGTTGGCCCACTGCGAGACGGCGATCGCCCTCGATCCCGGCTATCCCGAGGCGCACAACAATCTCGGCAACGCCTTGCGCGAACTCGGCCGCCTCGAGGACGCCGCCATCGCCTACCGCCAAGCGCTGCGGCTGGCGCCGGGCCTGGCCGCCACCACCGAGACCAACCTCGGCCATGTCCTCGCCGACCTCGGCCGCGACGCCGACGCCGAGGCCGCTTATCGCCGGGCGCTCAATCGCGAACCGGGCTCGGCCGACGCCTTGGCCGGCCTCGGCGGCGTGCTGGCGGCGATGCATCGGATCGACGAGGCGATCGCGGCCTTGACCCGGGCCTTGACGATCGCGCCCCGACACCTGCGCGCTTGGCTTGGGCTCGGCTTCGCCCTCAAGGCGGCGGACCGACCCGACGAGGCGCTCGATGCCTACCGCCGGGCGATCGAGATCGACCCCGCCTGCGCGGCCGCCCATTCCAACCTCGGCAATATCTTGCGCGAGCGCGATCGCGGCGACGAGGCGATCATCGCCCAGCGCCGCGCGTTGGCGATCGACCCCGGTTTCGCCGAGGCCCATTCCAACCTCGGCATCGCGCTCAACGATCAGGGCCAGGTCGACGCGGCGGTGGTCGCCTTTCGCCAAGCCCTGGCGCTGGCGCCGGATCTGGCGGCCGCGCGCTCGAACCTGCTGCTGGCCCGCAATTACCAGCCCGGGATCGGTCGCGGCCAGGCCCTGGCCGAAGCCCGCGACTGGCAGCGCCATCACGCCGCGCCACTGGCGGGGGGCGCGGCCCTCATGCCAATTCGCGCCAACCCGAGCGGCGGCTGCGGCTGGGCTATGTCTCGGCCGATCTTCGCGCCCATCCCGTCGCCACCTTTCTCGCCCCCCTGCTGGCGGCGCATGATCGCCGCGACGTCGAGGTCGTCTGCTACGCCGACGTGGCCCGCCCCGACGCGACCACGGAGCGCCTGCGCGGGCTGAGCGATGGCTGGGTCGACGTTCGGGGCCTCGACGACACGGCGCTAGCGGCGCGGATTCGCGACGACGGCATCGACATTCTGGTCGACCTCGGCGGGCATACCGGCGGCAACCGCCTGCTCGTCTTCGCCCGCGAGCCGGCGCCGGTGCAGGTCAGCTATCTCGGCTACCCGGCGACCACCGGTCTGGAGGCGATAGGCTATCGCTTGACCGACGCGCGCGCCGATCCGCCCGGCGTCGCCGACGACTTCCACGGCGAGGCCCTGATCCGCCTGAACCGCTGTTTCCTCTGCTATGGCACGCCCGATGACGCACCCGAGGTGGCGCCGCGTCCGGCCGACGGTCCGATCACCTTCGGCTCGTTCAATCATCTGCCCAAGGTGACGCCCGAGGTGGTGGCGACCTGGTGCCGGATCCTCGACCGGGTCGCGGGCGCCCGCCTGATCCTCAAGGCCAAGGGCTTGGCCAGCGCCGTCACGCGCGACCGTGTCCGAGCCTTGTTCGCCGATCACGGCATTGCTCCGGAGCGGGTCGAGACGATCGCCTGGCTGCCCGCGCCGGGCGATCATCTGGCGCTCTATGGCCGGGTCGATATCGCCCTCGACAGCTTTCCCTATAACGGCACCACCACCACCTGCGAGGCGCTGTGGATGGGGGTGCCGGTGGTGACGCTCGCCGGCGACCGCCATGCCGGGCGGGTCGGCGCCAGCCTGTTGGCGACGGTCGGCCGCGACGATCTGATCACCGCCACCCGCGACGACTACGTCGCCCGCGCCGTGGCCCTGGCCGCCGATGCCGATGGCCGGGCGGCGGCGCGGCGAGACTTGCGCGAGCGCGTGCGGCGGTCGCCCCTCGGCGACGCCGCCGGCCTCGCGACCGAGATCGAGGCCGCTTATCGCGCGATGTGGCGACGCTGGTGTAACGCGACGGCGGTGGCGGCGACGGCGTGAAGCGGCGCGATCGACCCCATCGTCGGCGGACAGTTTTGCCGGGTGGGCAGAATCTGCCGGGTCGAAGAGACCGAAAATCGGCAAGACTTGCCGAGTGCCCCGATCATCGGCGGCGAGACCGCTTGCTAACACTTTGAAAACACTTGATCGGCTATCCTGGCCCTTGGCTTGCATGGAAACGGGTGGATCGCGTCCGCCGCCAAGTAGGCCAAGGTCGCGCCATCGGCATGAAGCCGATTGCTTCAACTCCAAGTAGGAGACTTACGAATGGCTCTTAACATCATTTCGAACTTCGCCGCGAATGTTGCTCATCGCAACTTGGTGAAGACCGACCTGCAGACTACCTCGTCGCTGTCCAAGCTCTCGTCCGGTACCCGCGTGGTCTCGGCCAAGGACGACGCCGCTTCGCTGGCCATCGGCTCGCGCTTGCGGGCCGAGGTCGAGGGTCTCAAGCAGGCCAGCGTCAACGCCGGTCAGGCGGGCTCGCTGCTGCAAATCGCCGACGGCGCCCTGGCCACGGTGAGTGACATCCTGGTCCGCGCGAAGTCGCTGGCGGTGCAGGCGGCTTCGGGACAGCTCGGCCAAACCGAGCGAACCGTTCTCGACAGCGAGTTTCAGTCGCTGAAGAACGAAATCACCCGGATCTCCACCGATACCGAGTTCAACGGCACGGCATTGATCTCCGGGGCGGCGGAGAACACCACCACCGCGTCGTCGGCGCTGTCGGGCATCGGGATCACCAGCGTTTCCTTCGATCCCTTGGTCAACACCACGACCGGCAACACCTTCCGGCTCACCTTCGACCAGTCCACCAAGGTTCTCACCGCCACATACAATGCCGGTGACGGGACGGTTGGAACCCAGGCCGTCAATCTGACCAGCCAAGTGACGGCGATCAACGCCCTGACCGGCAACGAGACCCTCGGCATTAACTTCGGCACGAGCGGCCTTACGGTCAACGTCAACGCCAACTTCAATACGGCGGCGGACATCAACGCCTCGATCGTCAATAACACGGTCGTCGCCAACAATAGCGCCATCTCCACGCTCGATGTCACCACGACCGTGCCGACCTTCGGCACCGCGGTCACCAACACGGTGGTTTCGGCGCTCACGTCGCTCGTGTCGCTCGACGGCAACGGCGCCGGCTATAACGCGACGACCGGCGTCTTGCGGATCGCAGCGGCCAGCACCACGACCGACAACGAGATCAACTTCAAGGGTATCGCCGGCGTTAGCTTCAACGCCATTGCGGCCGGCACGGACTCCGGCGCGCTCACCAACGGCGACGCGGTGGCGGTCAAGGTCAGCGGCGTGACGGTGGGCACTTTCACCGTCAACACGGTGGCCGGTACCGCGGGCACCGCCGCCGTGCAGGGTGGCTTCGTCGAGGTCAATATCGGCCAGGGGCTGGTGTTCAATACCTTCAACGCCACCTCCGGCGACTCGGCCTTCACCTTCAAGGTCGGCACCGGCACCAACACCGCGGCCGACGATCTGACTTTCACCTTGCAGTCGGCGAGCGCCACGGCGCTGGGGATCAACGGCGATGTGATCACCTCGGCGGCGGCCGCCAATACCGCTTCGACCAACGTCTCGACGGCCATCGACTCCGTCAACAGCCGGCGGTCGACCATTGGCGCGGCTCAGAACCGTCTCGGATTCGCGACCGCCAACCTGGCGGCCAGCACCGAGAACACCGAGGCGGCGCGAAGCCAACTGCTCGATCTCGATCTCGCGTCCGAGATCAGCGTGCTCACCTCGAAACAGGTGCTCTTGCAGGCTGGCGTATCGACTTTGGCCCAGGCCAATCAGATTCCGCAAAACCTGCTCCGGCTGCTGCAGTAGTCGGGCCTTTCGGAGGAGGGCGGGTAGCCCTCCTCCACCCCGCCCGTCTTTGTGGATCGTCGCTCTCGCGATGGAAGGAGACCAAAGATGGAAACCGCGATCGTTCAAACGCCAGCCGACCCGGCGCCGCCGGCGGCGGTGAGCCCAAATCCGGAAACCGCGGCCGCGAAACCGCCTCAAAAGACGCCGCCGGCGGCGGCGGCCCAGGCGCGGCGCGCCGCGGTGGTGCCCCAAAATCTCCGCGTCAGCCTCGACATCGATCAGGATACCCATCGCGTCATCGCCACTATCACCGACCCCGAGACCGGCGAGGTGATCGACCAGTTACCGCCCGAGAATATCGTCAAGCTGGCGGCCTCGCTGCGCGCGGTGCTCAAACCGGTCGTCGATCGCGTCGCGTGATCCGGCGTCGCGACGGGACAAGGGCGGAACGCTGAATGGAAGCGCTCAATCTCAATAATCTGACTGTCGACAGCTCCGGCAAGACGTCGTTCTCGGGACTGACGTCGGGCATCGATTTCGCCGGCGTGGTCGATAGCCTCATCGAGGCCAAGCGTATTCCGGCGGTGACGCTCGAGACCCGGATCACCGACAACGACGCCAAGATTTCGGCCCTCGCCGACTTCCGCACGGTGCTCGACGACCTCAAGACCAAGGTCGATACGCTGCGCGGCAAGGTGTCCGTTGGCGGCTCGGGCAATGTTTTCCTGAACAAGCAGGTGTTCACCAGCACCACCCGGACCGATGGCATCGCGCCCTCGGCCGCGGGTAACCTGGTAGGTGTTACCGCCGACAATGCCGCCGCCGCCGGTAACCACGATCTGGAAATCCGGCGCACCGCCGCCGCCCACAAGATTTCGAGCGCATCCTTCGCCGACACGACCATCGCGCTCGGTCTTTCCGGCAACGTCACTATCAGCAATGGCGCCACCGACGCGACCATAGCCGTCGCCAGCGGCGATACCTTGATCGCCATCCGCGACAAGATCAACAACGCCAATACCGGAACCACGCCGACCGGGGTGACGGCGAGCGTGATTTCGGTGACCAGCAGTCAGAATTTTCTAATTCTAACCAAGGACACGCCCGGCGCGTCGATGGTCGTCACCGACAGCGGCACGGTGCTGTCGGGGCTCGGTTTCTCCACCACCAACGGCGTCGGCGGCTATCGCAACGGTCTCGGCGCGCCGAGCAAGATCGAGACCGGCGACGGCTTCAAGCATATTCTGTTCGATGGCGGCCAGCAGAACACGCCCTATCTGGTGTCCTACGACAGCGCCACCCGCGTGCTGACCCTGACCGATGGCGCCGGCGCCACCGATACCGCCACCCTGGCTTCGGGAGCGATCGCCAGCGGCGCTATCGAGACCGCGACCTTCGCCAACTTCGGCGTCACCATCGATCTCGATTCGAGCTTCGATAAGGCCACCGACATCACCGTCGCCGCCGACACCGTTTCGGTGACCGGGGGAACCGGCGCCATCGACGCGGCCACCGTGCAGATCAGCGCCAGCACCGGCAATATCTCGGGTATCACCGCGACCGGGCTCACCTTCGGCAATCTGGCCACCCCGACCGGAATCACGGTGACCGCCGCCGGCGGCTTCAGCGGCAGCTTCGATGGCTCGACGACAGGTCTCAAGACGGTGACCCTGAGCGATGGGTCGGGCAATTCCCTACAGGTGAAGTTCAACGTCACGGCCCAGTTCAACGGCAGCGAAACGGCCGGTTCGATTACGCTCAACGAGCTTCAGAACCTGACCGCCTCGGCCGGCGGTCCGTTCAGCAACGAGCTTCAGAAGGCGCAGACCGCGCGTTTCACCCTCGACGGCCTCAAGGACACCACCCATTTCGAATCGCTGGCCTTCACCAGCGCCACGGCGGTTCTGCCTAATCTCGCCACCACGGCCACCTACCCCGGCAGCTTCACTATCAACGGCACCGCCAGCGCGGTCATCAACTACACCTCGTCGGATACCCTGACCACGCTCAAGGACAAGATCAACCTGGCCCTGGGGACGACCGGGGTCACCGCCAAGGTGGTGGCCGACGGCACCGGTTTTCGGCTCGACCTCGATTCGTCGTCGACCTTCACCCTGACCGACACCAACGGCCTGGTCGCCGGCCTCGGCATCAACGATGATCTGGTCATCGAGCGCGCCACCAATACCGTATCCGACGTCGTGCCCGGCCTGACCATGAGCCTGTTTCAGGCCGAGCCCGGCACCAAGATCAAGATCGAGGTCGACCGCGACCTTAACGCGGTAAAGACCGCGCTTCAGGATTTCGTCACCGCCTACAACGCCGCGCGCGTGTTCATCAACACCCAGAACCAGGTCGATCCGGCGACCGGCCTCAAGGGCGACGCCAGTGGCGTACTGTTCGGCAATCGGGTGATGAACGGCATTCGCGGCACGCTCTCCAGCATCATCGGTGTCGGCACCGCCGGTGTCAGTGGGCAATTCTCGGTGCTGGCGCAGGTCGGTATCGATTTCGTCGACAACAACACCCTCGCCGATCCGCTTCAGGCCGACACACTGGTCGTCGACGACACGAAGCTCGACGCCACGCTTTTGAACAACATCGACGACGTAAGGCGCTTGTTCGCGTTCGATTTCAGCGCGTCCGACCCCAATGTTTCATTGATCTCTTTCGGCGGCAACACGACCTTCAACGCCGCCGGCTATACGCTCGACGTCGGCACCGTCGGCAACTTCAATCAGGATAGCGCGTCGATCGTCGACAAGACCGTGACCCTCGACCAGTCGACCAGCGCCGGGGCGACGGTCACCGGCTCCCAGTCCTTCCAGGTCAACGGCCAGGCGATCACCTACGACATCCAGCTCGATACCCTGCAAACCCTGGCCCAGACGATCAATACCGCCAATATCAACGGCGTCACCGCGACCGTGGTCGACGACACCACCGGCGCCCATCTCTCCCTGGCCTCGACGATCGATCCGCTGACCGTCGGCGGCGATACCGGTGATCTCATCGCCAAGATGCCCTTCACCGCCGACAACAACATCCTCGACAGCGCCAATTTCGACAGCGTCTCCAGCAGCGCCACCGTTTCGGGCAGGGTGATCACGGCCACCAACGCCACCGGCGCCGAGGGTCTCAAGCTCTTTTATGCCGGGCCGGCCAGTGTCAGCGGCATCACCCTCAACTTCACCCAGGGTCTGGCCAGCGACATCTTCTTCGCCCTCGATGACGCGCTCGATCTGGTCGACGGTTCGGTCCAGGGCGAGGTCGCGTCGCTGCAGGGACAGAATCTCATCGCCCAGGATCGCATCGACAGCATCGACGCCCGACTGGCGATCCAGCGTCAGTCGCTTACCGCTCGCTTCGTCTCCGCCGAATTGGCGATCTCGCAGATGCAAACGCTCCAGGACTCGATCAAGCAAACCTTCGACGCCTTTACCAAGAACGGCAACTAGTCGCGCTGGCGCGCCGCGCGAACGATCATGGGTTTCAAACGGGAATCAAAAGGGAGAGCGGAATGACGCCCAGCGGCGCCTCGACATATCTGACCCAGGACAACATGACGGCGTCGCCGGCGCTTCTCGTGGCCAAGCTCTACGAGGCCGCCATCGCTTCGCTCAACAAGGCGGTCAAGGCGATCGAGGACGGCGAGATCGAGGCGCGCTGGCGGGCCAATCGCCGCGCCATCGAGATTATCGAGCACTTGCTCTCGACCCTCGATCGGGATCGCGGCGGCGAGGTCGCCGACAACCTTTATCGTCTCTACACTTTCAGCATCGCCCACTTGGCGCTGGTCGACGTTCACAACGACCCGGCGCCGGCGCGCGCGGTAATCCGCCTGCTCGAGCCGCTGGCCGCGTCGTGGCGTGAACTCGCCGACAGCGGTCCCGAAACGGCGCTTGCCGCCACGCCGGGGGCGAGCGCGCCAGTGGCAGCCACGCCGCCGCCGGCCCCGACCGCTGTCGACGGTGGACCGGCCTATGGTCGCGATCGCAAGACCCAAGGCGCGCCAACGGCGGCCAGGATCATCGCCTCGGCCTAAATCCCGCGGCGCAAGACGAGGAGCGCCATCGAGGGCGCCGGCGGGTCCGGCGCCCTTTCGATTCCAGCCCTCGACATATCGTCTCGGCACAAACTGCCCGCGACCCAGCAGCGATTGCCCCAAATGCGCGATCCTGCCAGACACCGGACCAGCGGGGAATCGAAAGAGGGAGTTATAACAATGGCTTGATTTGGAATCGCCGAGTTGGCCCGGGGTTTGCTTCGAGAGGAGCGCATGGACAACCCACGAGACCCTTGAATGGCCGTTCCCGCCACCCTTCCGTTGCAGCCGCCGACCGCCGCGCCCCAGGCCGGCGTCTCCGGCCGCGCGCCTGGCGCCAAACCCGGTTTCGCCGCCGCGATGGCGGCCGCCGGCGCGGTGACGCCGAAGACGATGGCGGCGGGGACCATGGCGCCACTGGTGCTCGGCAAGGCCCAGGCGG
>Ga0114931_10004924_pt1 | contig 16589 bp, 16 predicted proteins | sample 2SBtaG_FD_89579 | JGI IMG/M metagenome (GOLD analysis project Ga0114931, IMG submission 89579) | Deep subsurface microbial communities from Kolumbo volcano to uncover new lineages of life (NeLLi) - 2SBTROV14_V59a metaG | ecosystem: Environmental > Aquatic > Marine > Volcanic | place: Kolumbo...
ACCTTCAAGAGCGCCCACTTTTGCAGCATGTGCGGCCCCAAGTATTGTTCGATGAAAATCACCGAAGATATCCGCGAAATGGCGACCCGAGGAGAGTTGGTCGAACTCTCGCCAGCCGAAACTTCCCAACCTTAGGCGTACGATGGGCTGCGAACGCCATCGTCCCGCCAGAAAAAAATGCCTCCCCCCAATCCCTCCTAACAACAAGGAGACCTGCCATGAAAATACTTGCCCTGTTTGCCGCTGCAGCGGTATGCCTCACTGGTTGCCAGAACGAATCGGTTCCTGCGCCGGAAGCTTCAACGCCGGTCGAAGTAACGCCCGCTGCTTTCAATGTGCAGGGAGCGCCGACTGTGGAGCTCTATGTGCCCAACATGTACTGTCAGTATTCTTGTGTGGCCAAAGTGAAGGAGATACTCGCTAATCAGGCGGGAGTGCAGGACGTGAAGGTCGACTTCGAAGCCAAACGGGCCACGTTGGCCGTGGATCCAGCAAAGTTCGATGGTCCAGGCGCTATTGCGGCGTTAGTCGATTATCAGTTTACCGACTCGAAGTTAATTACGCCTGAGAACGTCGCGGCAACGGAAAAATAGGCGGCGGCTTTTTTTACTGCGCTGCGGAAGCTGCTGACAGCGATTGGTTTTTTGGGTGGTAAAAGAGTGCCACCGGCAGCATGAGCATGGCGATAAAGAGGAACATCACACTGCGGGGCCAGGCTTGGCTTTCGATCAGCCAGGCAAGCATCTGATAAACTCCCGCCGAGGCCAGCACGCCGATCCAGTTGGCTTGGTTCATCACGGCTATCATGCGCCCCTTCTTGTCCTCGGGGGGTCGGGACTGCAGAAACACTTGCAGCGGTACGGCAAACATGCCGGTAAACATGCCCAGCAGCAGCAGCGTGGGCAGGCTCCCCCAAAATCCCAACCACTGAGCCCCGTCGCCGAGTCCCGGCAAGCGCTGAAAATTGCCGGCATCGTCTTGCAGCAGCCGGACGTCTCCGCCGGCAGGAATGGCCAACAGCAGAAGCGAGACGACGATGCCGATGCTGCCGATGCGGATCAGCGTGAAGTCCACCTTTCCACGGGATACGAAGCCGCCCAACACACACCCCAGCGCGATGCCCAGGCCAATCACGCCGGTCAGAATACTGGTACGACCATCGCCCAATTGCAGCGAGATCTTCCCCAGTGCATTGACCGCCGAAGGGACCATGCCCGCCAGCAGCCAAAAGGTGCTCGACACGAGCAGCGCCATCAGTAGCGGATGATCTTTGCGCAACAGTTGACGCATGTCGGGCGGAACCGTAAGCGACGAGGGCTCAAATTTCAAAGCGGGGTTGGCCGTGGGCACTCGCCTGACCAGCAGCGACGACAGCGTGCCGACAATGGCGATGGAAACACACAGGACCGAGGCGACCCAGAGTTGATCCGAAAAGTATTCCAGCAGCTTGCCGGCAACGACCGTACCGAAAATGATTGCCAGAAAAGTAGTCATCAGGATGAAGCCGTTCGCCCGGGGCAAATCTTCCATGCGTAACATTTCCGGCAAGATGCCGTACTTGGCGGGACCAAAGAACGCACTTTGCGCTCCCATGAAAAACAATACCGTGTAGAGCATCCACAAGCTGCCAGTACGGACGTAGACGACGAAGCCCAGGCCGCCCAGTGCCATGACCACAATCTCTGCCACCTTGCAAGCAATCACGATGCCGCGTTTGCCTAGGCGATCGGAGAGGAAACCGGCGTAACCGGTGAACATCAAAAAAGGTGCCGCGAAAACCAGCATCGCCATGCCCTGTTGGTCTTCTCCGGTGAGAGAGATCGACAACAACAGGATCACCTGCTTAAACAAATTATCGTTAAATGCGCCGAAAAATTGCGTGACCGTCATGCCCCAGAAGCTAACGTCGGAATAGAGCGAGGGCAGGCCGGGTTTTTCCACCAACGCGGTCGGGCGCTCTGGCGAAACGTCAGGAGTCAGTTCAGTAGCGGGCATCGGGGTGATTATGGTTGGCTCGCCGGGGACTCACAAGACGAGTTTGGATGGCAGGAGGACTAAGAAACGCCCGGGGAACGCCGTTGGTTGCGTGCCACAACCTCGGGCAGCGGATAGTCGATGATCGGAATCTCCTGGCCGACGATTTCTCGCAGGCGTTTCCAACCGCGCGTGAGCAGCCGCTCTTGCTCACGGACAAACTGTGCGTCGAGCGTACGTTTGTCGAACGGCCCTGCGACGACCACGGGCGAAAAATCGTCGGCCACAATGTATTTGGCCAGCGCTGGGTTACAGCGAATGTGGCGTTCCGGCGTCGTGTGCAACACCTCGGGGTCGAGCATGCCGACGATGTAGCGCAGATACAGATCGCTGTCGGTCAGTTCGGCGACGTCCCGACCACATACTTCGCAGAGATAGCCTTCGTCGCATTTGGCCATGGGAGAGTAGCTGTTTGCCGTTAGCTAAAAGCGACGGCATATCGCAGGAGGACATTCGCTAAACGCTAATCGCTTACTCACAATCCCAGCACATCATTCATGCCGAACAAGCCGGCGGGTTTGCCAACGAGCCACTCGGCCGCCAGCAACGCGCCCTGGGCATAGCAATCGCGACTGGAGGCCGCGACGCGCAGCTCAATCGTTTCGCCCAACATGCCGAACACAACCGTGTGCTCGCCCGGATTGTCGCCCGCGCGGACGGCATGAAAACCAATTTCCTCGCGCGATCGTGGTCCGGGACGGCCCGCGCGGCCATGGGTATGCTCGGTTTGCCCCATCACGTCGGCCACGATTTGTCCAAACCGCAGCGCCGTGCCGCTGGGGGCATCCTCTTTGAATCGATGGTGCCGTTCGATGATCTCCACATCCACGCCCGAGGGAAAATCACGCAAGGCCTCGCTGGTGATCCGGGTCAGCTTCATCAGCAGATTGACCGCTGGGCTCATGCTGGGAGCCCAAACGATGGGAATTTCGGTGGCGGCCTTGCGGATGTAATTCTGCTGCGACGAATCAAACCCGGTCGTGGCGACGACGATGGGCTTGCTAAACTTCAAGCAGTGTGCGACGGCGGCCACTGCGGCATCAGGCACGGAAAAGTCGACCACCACGTCGGCGTCCGACTCGCCCACCACCGACAGGGGAACGCCGATTTCACCCACACCGGCCAGCAGACCCGCGTCTTGGCCCAACTCGGGATGGTTGGCCGATTCCAAGGCGGCAACAATCCGCAAACGATCCTCTTGGCTGGCCAACGCAACGACGCGCTGGCCCATGCGCCCCGCGGCGCCGTGGATAGCTATGCGAGTAGACATTTCGATCCCTCTTTCTAACTCTGTCATTCTGAGGTCTGCCGAAGAATCTCCCGGGACGTTACCTAGATCCTTCGGCGGACCTCAGGATGACCGTCGTTTTGAACGGTGAAATTGAAATTGCTGAAATTAGCTGTTTAGCTGAATCGCCCGTACGATTTCGTCCAGGTCGTTGGCCACGGCGACGGCCCGGTTGGCGAATTCCGCGCGCCCGACGCCCCGACTGCCCAGCACCCGGTTAAACTCCTCCTGGTCGGTGGTGTGATAGGCCATCGTGGCCGTGGGATCCTTAAGCTGGTGACCGGTCAGGATGCAGACGACGCGGTCCGACGGGGCAATCACTCCCTCGGCTCGCAGCAGCTTCGTCCCGGCCACACTGGCCGCGCTGGCCGGTTCGCATCCCAAGCCGTTGGCCCCCACCTGGGCCTTGGCGTCGAGAATCTGCTGATCGGTCACCTCGCGGACGACGCCGTCGCAGACGTCCAGCGTTCGCAAACACTTCTCGTAGTTGACAGGCCGATTGATTTCGATGGCACTGGCGATGGTCGAAGCTCGGCGACCGCTCTGGTCGAGCTGTTGGTAGTAATCTTCGGTCGTATGGTTGTCGATGTGGCCGCCGTTCCAACGCTGACCGCGTTTTTCGAACAATTCGTGGAGCGTGTTGGCGCCCGTGGCATTGATCACCGCCAGACGCGGCACGCGATCGATCAGCCCCAACTGGTGCAATTCCAAAAAGGCTTTGCCAAAGGCGCTGCTATTGCCTAAGTTGCCGCCGGGAACGACGATCCAATCGGGCACCTGCCAATCGAGGCCTTCCAGCACGCGATACATGATGGTTTTCTGGCCTTCGAGCCGGAACGGATTAACGCTGTTGACCAAGTAAATGCCCAGTTGCTCGCTCACTTGGCGCACGCGATGCATCGCGTCGTCAAAGTCGCCGGCGATCTGGATGGTCAACGCCCCGTAGTCGAGCGCCTGGGAAAGTTTGCCGTAAGAGATTTTTCCCGAGCCGATGAAGATGACCGCCTGCATGAGCTTGCTCACGCCGCAATACAAGGCCAACGAGGCGCTGGTATTGCCGGTCGAGGCGCAGGCGGCTCGCTTGGCGCCGATCGTATGGGCATGGGTGAAAGCGGCCGTCATGCCGTTGTCCTTGAAGCTGCCCGAGGGATTCAAGCCCTCGTACTCCAAATAGAGTCCGCCGGCGTTCAAGCCCACGTATTTGGCAACACCGTCGCTGGGATGGAGCAGTGTTTGACCTTCGCCGATGGTGACAACTTGGCTGGGCGAGGCGAAAGGCAGCAGTTCGTGAAACCGCCAGACGCCGCTGCGGGCCAGGGGCTCGTTGCGACGGGACCATTTTTGCTCGAAAAACCGCAGCGAATCGGGGACCGGCAACCGGTCCCAATCGTAGGCCACGTCCAGCAGCGAGCCGCATTGATCGCAAGCGGTGCGCGCTTCGCCCACGTCGTAGGTCGCGCCGCAATCGGGGGCGAGACAACGTTGAAACGCTTGGTCGGTGTCGATTTGCACCGAAGTGGTCAACGTAATAATCTCCGCTAGGTTCTTCCGGTCGAAGCCCTCGGCACTTCAGGAAGCAATGAAGAGCGGCGGCGCTATGTGGAGGTTTTCTAATCACCATGAGCGCTTAGCAGCACGAGCTACCACAGAGGGTAAGCGCAAATGGCAGAACAACTTATAGTTAGTTTACTGCGGCCCGTCGACAGTCGCAACCGAGTCACTTCCCCCCCAGCCGTGCCCTAGCCAAGTCGGTGGGCGACACATTCCTTTTCCTTTTTGGAAGCTCACTCCACACGCCCGTAGCGTGGGAACAGCCTCGTTGGATCGGCATCCACTCTGCATGATCCCCCTTGGTCGAACAAGCGGTCGAGCGAGGACGTATTATACTCAAAGGTGGATGGGCCCAGGTGTGGTTTCACGCCTTGCAAACTGGAAAGCAGTTTGAGCCCCAAGCCCTTTTCCAGAAAAGACTTAACCCCTCAACGAGGGGTGACCGCTGATTGACGGTCCCCGGGGTTTCAACTTACAATGGCGAATCTGGGCCTTGCCCAACGGACTAAGCAGAGTGGATGCAGAGTTGGAGGACAACCATGAAAAAAGCTGATATGAATGTTTATAAAGAGCGGTTGCTGGACCTACGGGACCGGCTGCGGGGCGACGTTTCCTCGATGGCGGACGCCGCGCTTCGTAAGTCGGGCGCCGAGGGCGCCGAAACGTCTAGCATGCCGATTCACATGGCCGAATTGGGCAGCAATAATTTTGATCAGGAATTCACCCTGAGCTTGCTGGCAACGGAAGAAGACACGCTGGGGATGATCGAATCGGCTCTGGAACGGATTGAAGAGGGCGTCTACGCCACCTGCGTTGTGTGTAAGGGCCCAATTCCCAAAACGCGGTTGAATGCGATTCCCTATACGTCCGTGTGTGTCAAGTGTGCCTCGACCCAGGATGGGGCAGTCGTTGGCGCGTAGTTCGCAGACCGTGTCTGACATTGCTACTTGCGCCATTTCGTTTGACTCTCTGCTCCCTGATACGTCAGGCCTAGCCTGAGCGATGCGGCTGCCATCAAATAAAAAATGGATCCCATGGCCGACCGTCTGACGATTCCAACCAGCCGCGTCCTCTGGTTTTGGTCCTTGGGATTGCTGGGCTGCTCAGTGGATTTGCTGACCAAGTATCTCGTCTTTCGCCATCCGGGCCTGCATCGAGGCAGCGAGTGGTGGCTCTGGGAAAACCACGTTGGCATTCAAAAAAGCCTCAACGAGGGTGCGTTGTTTGGCATGGGGCAAGGTAGCGTTTGGCTGTTCGCATTGTTCGCGGTGGTCGCGGCCGTGGCCATTCCGGTTTGGCTCTTCCGCCATGGGGCCGCCAGCGACCGTGGGCTGACCACCGCGCTGGGCTGCGTTATGGGAGGCGTCGTGGGCAATCTGGTGGACCGCCTGGGACTGCCCGGCCTCACTTGGGATGCATTCAATCCAGCGCGCGCCGGCGAGCGGGTCTATGCGGTTCGCGACTGGATTTTGCTGCAATGGGACGATCGCTGGGTCTGGCCGAATTTCAACATTGCCGACGCACTGCTCGTGGTCGGCGCCGGCCTGTTGATGGTTCAGGCCTTGTTCGCCGAAGGATCGTCCTCGACCGCTTCTCGCGTCTCATCACCAGACGATCACGAATAACTTGCTAAATAAAGTGCGGGCGTCTGGGAATTCGGAACCATACAGATGCTAGCCGCAGGCGGTAGCCGGCGGTTGACTTGGCAGGCGCCTGCGGTTACCGCCTGCGGCTAGTACTGTTTTTTCGCGATTCCAATTCCCGGACCCCCTCAAAAATAAAGTCAGTCGTTCCAAATTCGCTGTTCCGCGCGCCGGTCATGCAGAGGTCCGCCGAAGGATCTCCGCAGCTTCGGGGAAGATTCTTCGGCAGACCTCGGAATGACAGAGCTTGAAATCAGCAATATTTGCAACGACTGAAAGTGGGCGTTGCCGGCGCCTGCCGCAACATGGCGTAGCGCGGGGGCGAAATCCGAGGCCAGCTTTTTTGACAGCTTTCGCTTCGGACCTTACGCGTTTTTCCTGCTTGCTTGTTCCCGCAATTTTTTGCTTCCATTCGTATTAGCCGTTTTATGGATTCAGCTTGACACGAACAACCGTATGGGTGCAGACTACCTGCCAGAGTTTGCTTTTCTGTTCGCACGGTTGTTTTTGATCCCCCTTTCAGCGCAGCCGGGCGACGTTGCAAAAGTTTAAGTGGGCACCTTTTCCAATGACATTGCTGATAGGGGGATAGAAAAAGTCCGAGCTGGCGCGAGGCGGATCGTCGTTGCTCAAGGGCGGGAAGCAATGCGTTCGCGTTTGCTTGGGGGGAGGGGATGAGATGCGGATATCGCGCGCAACGGCGTACGCGATTAGCGCGGTCCTCCAATTGGCTGAAGCTCCACAGGGAGTTCCCATACCTTGTAGCCAATTGGCCAAAACCGGGCAAATGCCTGAACGATTTTTGTTGCAGGTACTGCGCAATCTCGTCAACCATGGTTTGCTAAAGTCGACGCGCGGCGTCGAGGGCGGATATTTTCTACTGCGCCCGCCGGGAGAAATCTCCCTGTTACACATCATCGAAGCCACCGACGGTCCGTTGACACCCATGCTTCCGCCGTTGGACGGCATTCCCGAAGCATCCCGCACCAAGCTCCAGCAATTGCTGCGCGAAATCACGACCAATGTCTGCCGAAGTCTGACGAGCATGACGCTGGAGGAATTGCGAACCGTCGGCGACGGCAAAAAGATGGTTACCTCGGTCCAGTAGATTCGGCCACGCCACACCCATTCCGCGGAGTGATGTTCAGGCTCCGAGGAATCGTTAATTATTGCGCAGCCGATTTGGTTCCATGGGAGGAGGCGGCAATCGAAACACCTGGCGGCAGGGGACGCGTCGCCAAGGAGAATCCCATTTCCCAAAGGGCGCGCTTCAGGATGCGAAACTCATCGAAGCTATCCGTGTAGAGCCACACCACCACCGGCGGATCTTGCCGACGGTGAGCTTGCAGATACTTGTAGAGCGTCGCGCCCGGCATGAGCGCCTGTTCAACGTTTTGCCCGAGATCTTCGGAATTGGGCAAGAATTCCGCGTACTGCTCATAAACGGTTCTCTGTAGCTGTCCCGCTCTCGGACCTCCGACCGACTCGGGACCAGCTTGTCTGCTAATGGTGAGTCTCATCCGGTAGCCATTGATGGGACCAAAGGTTTCCACCAGCGTTTCGCGGTTCTGCAGCCGTTGTCGAATCTGCTCTACATGGTATTGAAGTTCTGCCATCAACTCTTCCAGCGGAACGATCGACACCAGCCCCTTGCGAAGTCGCAAGTGGATGGCCGGACCATCGACGGTCTTGGCCAGCGGCGTAGGCACGCTTTCCACGGTTTCCACCTCCGGAGCCGCGGAGAGCTGGGCTAACTGCTGCTGCGTCAACTCCTCAAGCTCTAGTTTCGATTCCATGATTTTGCGTTGGACATCGTATTCCTGCTGCTTTTTGGCGTCGAGCTGATCGCGGCGCCGCTGGAGGTCTTCCTCGATCAGTGCCTGGTGCATGCTCAGCTTGATGCGCTGCTGGTCTTGCAACTCGGCTTCGCGATGAAGATTGACGATGCGCTCGGCCATTTCCTGGATCGTGCCCTGAGAGGCCATCGCTTGGTGTTTGGCTTGGTCCAACTCGGCGCGCAGCTTTGATAGATTGTGGGTTGTCGCGGGGGTTTCGAGGTTGGTCAGCCGCAAGGAAGCGTCGCCCGGAGGCCCACTTGGCGGGTCGGCTTCCGATACCATTGCGGTATGAGACGCTTGCGCGCCCACCATCATCACCAGGATGATGAGGACCCCGACGATGTTAGCCACAACATCAAGAAACGAATCCTCTCCGGTCAGGTCGTCTTCGATCCTATCGGGGCGCATCAACACGAGCTCCTTGGCCCGTTTGGGCCGTTTCGGGAAGGCGAACCTCCACGCCGCTGTTTTTGAGCAAACGCGTGATTTGAGACGCGGTGTGCTCGGCCTCGGGCCCGACGTTGAGCACGAGCACCGGTTTCCAGTACAAGCCATTACCGGCAAGGCCCCATTCGTCCAGCCGATCTCGCAAGGCTGCGACGAATTGGCGAGATATCTGGTTGACGGATTGGTCCAGCGAGATAACGACGCCGCTGGTTTCCACACCTTGCCCGGTATTTCGGCCAGGCGGCAGCACGAGCTGATTTTTCCGCACGACGACATGGATCGGTCGGCGCACGGGGATAGACCTGCGCGTTCCTCGTTCGACCGCCCAATTGCGGCCTTGCGACTCGGCAATGCTTGCTACCTGTGCGCTGGCTAAGCTGGAACCGGCCGATCCGGCGTTAGATGGTCTTGCTGATTGCCCAGAGGCCGTGCTGCCACTTGCGGCGTTGGAATTGCCACTGGAGGCGCCGCTCGCGGCGCCTCCAGACGAGCCCCCCGCAGACGCAGCGCCTTCGGCCGCGGTTGTGCCAGACGGTGTGCCCGTTTGAGCGTAACGATTCGCTCCCGTCCCCGTGCCAGTCGGGAGATGGGCATCACGATTGAACGCCCCCTCTTCGCCTGCTTGTGAATTGATGGGTTCGTTGGCCGCCTCGCCCGCATTGGCGCCGGTAGCTCCTGAGGCCAAGCCATTCTCGCTGGGATCTCCCTGAAGTGCCCCGTACTGGAAATCGCCGCTGGCGGCTCCGTCGAGGCCGCCCGAGTCCGCTCCCGCGGAGTCTGCTTGTCCCGAGCCCGAGCGACCGTTGCCATTGCCGCTGCCGGCAGCCTCCGCTTGAGCCAGCTCGCCATAGCGATCGGAGTCGCCAGATTGCCCGCCTTCGCCGTAACCACCCGGGCCAGCCGTGCCTCCTGTCGCCCCGCGGCCGCTGCCGATGCCCAATCCGCGGTAACGGCTTGGCGCTGCTCTGGCCAAGCGAACAAACATTTCCCTGGCCTGCAGAATGGCATGCTGCTGGACGCGAGCTAATTGCGGATCGGCCAATTCTGGAAAATCGAGTTTCCAATCGCTGTCGATGAACTCGTAACCGAAATCGGCGTCCCACGAAGCGATGGCCGCTCTGGCAACGCCATATTGGGCAATTCCGTCGGGACGCACCAGCAGCAGGGGATAAGGATCGGGCGGATCCGGCTGCCCTTCCTTCGCGGCTTTGGCGTTGAGATACTCGCGCGAGGCCCGCAAAGCGGCTGCGAGCGGATTTCCTGGCCAGGACGGGGCCAGAAAGTCGTTGCGAGAGAGCACAATACCCTCGGGATGAATAATGACGCCCTTTTTGGTGCATTCGATGTAGATTGGCTTGCGATAGGTGCCGTTGGGTCCCTTGTACGGCACAATGGCGTACGACCGCTTTTCAGAGGCCTGTTTGCTCATCTCCTCGAGCCGTTCCTTGGTCTCCTGGATCAGTCCATGCAATTTGGCGAGATCGCGTTGGGCCTGCTGTTGGTCGACGGTCTGATTTTTTTCGGTAGCTTCCAATTGTTGGGCCGCGATCGAGAGTCGCGCTAGCTCATGTTCCAAACGGCGCGAGTGCTCTTCGAGATGGCTCAGACGCAACTGTTCGTTGCGAACCCGGCGCTCGGCTTGCTCTCGCAACTGCTGAAGTTGTTGTTGATATTTGTGAACTTCGTCGAGTTGACGTGCCAAGTCGGCCGCCTGCTCGGCGTTTTTCGGTTCCGTGGAGCGTGCGGGGACGGATTGCTTGGCTGGCGCGGAAACAACGATCGACTTCCGCCCAGCCTGCTGGGCCAAGATGACCAGCAGCACCAGTAGCGCTCCCATCGTGCAAAGCAAAACGGCAAGAAAGGGAAACAGGCTGACCTCGCTCGAGTTGTCGCTGGTCGTGCGATTTTTCATGCTGCCTGATTCTGGGAAGGCTCGTTTTCAAGATCGACGTTGCTGGACACAGCCAGCGGCTGCCCAAGCTGCGCGCCAAGCAACTGCACGGCGGCTGATAGGCCTGCCACGGTCTGTTGGAAATTGTGGGCGCCGGCCAACGCTTGGAGATTGCCGTTGAGCGTCTCCTCGAGTTTTTTGACTTGTCCGGTGGCTTCCACCACTCGGAGCAGAATGTCGCCCTGTTTGATGAGTTGCTCTTGCTGCGCCACCGTGGTGCCGGCGGCCTCGACCAACGCGGCTTGCATTTCCTGGAGCAGTTGCTCGCTTTGCTGAATCAGCTTTTCTTGCCGGTTGGTCGCGACGAGCATGGTCTCGCCGACGGTTGCCTCGACGTCGGCCAGATGTTGCCGATTTTCCTTTGCCAACTTGTTCTCGGTCTCGGTGAGCGCAGCCGTGTGGTGTTGCAGTCCGTCGTTGAGCAACTCGGCGTGCCGGACGAGCGTTTCTTCCAGGTTTGCCGCGTGTTGAACCACGCCCTCGTTGAGCGCCTCGGCATGCCGCGACAACCCCTGCACCACGGCACTGGAGAGCGCTTCGTCCAGCGTCGATGCCGTCTGGGCTAGGATGTCGGACCACTTTTGATTGGTTTTCTCTAAAGCAGCGGCAAGCAAGTCGGCCTGTTTCTCACCGGAAGATTGCACCGCGGTGAGCAATTGCTCAGACATCCGGCGGATCGACGCCAAGTGCGGATCGTTGCCACTGCCATACTGGCGGAATCGCCCCAGCAATTGCCGCGACGCCTTCTCGTCCACGGCCGACAACAGCCGAATCTCGACCCGTTCCACGCAGAACTTGGAAAACAACAGGATGGTTGAAAGCGACAGGGCCAAGGCCGTCGTGTCGAACGCAACGCTTAAGCCGGCGATCACGGCTGGCAACGATTGCTCCATCGACTCGCCGGCCAGATTCAGCTTGGCAATGGCCAGCGTGATGCCAATCACGGTTCCCAGAAAGCCCAAAATAGGGATGGTCGACAGGATGATACGCACCATCGCATAGCTGTGGTACATGCGTCCCAGATCCGTGTCTTCCAAATGGTGCAATTGCTGCTCCAAGGCATCGGCGGACGCCATGCGCTGGACGTACTGGAGCGCCTCGCGGAGTCGGCGCACCAAGTAGCTGTTCTGCAGGGACGAAGCAGCGTTCAAGCCGACCAAAAGGTCTTCGGTTTCGTCGACTTTTTGACCACCGACGGGAACCCTTGGCAGTTGAATGCTATCGAGCGTCGCAAACTGCAGAGCAAGCCCCAACAGTTTGATGATCAGCGCCGCCAAACCGATGAAAAACAGAGCGGTCGTGCAGTACGCAACCGGATGGCCCGCAAAATAGCGGTCGAGGAACGACCCCTCCGGGGCCGCGTGGACCACCATGGCGTAAAATGCCAGACAAGCTAGTCCGCCCCAAATCAAGGCCTGACGAAGCAACCATTCCGAAAACGAAGTGACTCGAGACACGGGGAGCATCCTTTCCCACAGCGCCGGTGTTACCATGCGGGCCGATTGTCAGCGCACGCCGACCCCGCCTATCCACAGAATCGACGCAATCGGCAAAGTTTATGAGTGGATTTGGAAAAAACCTTGCCGAGCGACGATTGCCAGCAGCGCTAGCGAAGATTTCTCACCACCAAGGCCCGCCGATTTTTCTTCTTGGCTGGTTTCGGAAGTTAGCGGAGAACGTTCGGGAATTCTGATCCATGCAAATGCCAGCCGCAGACGGTAGCCGGCGGTTGACTTGGCAGGCGCCGCCGGCTACCGCCTGCGGCTAGTACTGTTTTTCCGCGATTTCAATTCCTGAACACCCTCACGTTTTACCTTGTGCTCTTCGGGCTCTTGGTGGTTAAAACCTGGGGAGAAATGCAGGCTAGCGTTCCCCCAAGCCCAAGGGTAGCGGCATCCAACTCTCGCTAATTGTTAAACTTTGCGAAAGCGGCAGAGAAGGAAGGTCGATAAACCTAAGACTCGCGAGCCACGCACCGTGGTTCCGCCAGCAGAAAACACCCAGGGGGGGCTCGCAGCCCGGGCGACTCGTTCGTCCGGGCTGCATTTTTTGGGATCGACTTTATAATCGATTCCGCCAGTACCCGGGTCGGCGTTTCAGATGAGCGATGGCAACCACGAACAGGCCTCGCTCGGAAGAGTAAAAAACAACGCAGAATGGGAATCGCTCTACCTTGCAGTAGCGACAACCAGCGAATGTCGTTGGAAATCTGTCCGGGTTTTCGGCAATCCTCTCGATCGCCACGTCAACAGCCGACGCGAAACCAATGGCTGCACCATGACTTCGTTTCGCGTACCAGTCAAAGGCCTCGATAAATTCCGCTTGCGAGGCTTCGTCAAACTCAACGGATCTTGCCATGACCAATCCTAGCCAAGGCTTCTTCGCGGACTTGGGGCCAGGAAACAGAAGAAACGGCGCCATTTTCTATCGCGGCAACCCGACGCTCAAGTTCTGGTGCCCAATCCTCGTGCAGAGGCAAATCAGCGTCTGATGGAACAGAGGCCCAAAGGGCGTCGATTAAACGTAGACGCTCTTGGGTTGGTAATTGCTGGGCGGCGCCGAGTACGGACTGAAAGTCGTTCATGTTTTTTCTCCGCTAGGCTAATTCTACCCTTCCTGGCGACAATTAGGTCGCGTTCTCGTTAATTTTCTTCTCCTATTTGTACATTGCACCGCCACAATGCGTGCCTGTCCAACCTCCCCACATGGCTTGACGCCATACGATGGCTAAAGGATCAATTACAGGGGGGAAGGCCAGCTTGTCACAAAACCATGATGACTGTTTACGTACCTGGTGCGTACGTCGCAAAACAGCGCGGCGTTTCCCACAGCCGAACTTCAACGATCGGCACGCCTTGCGACCGTGTTTTTTGAAAAATCAGCTTAGCAATGTTCTCGGCGGTCGGATTCTCATCGAGCAAGTAAAGCGGCTCACCGAGCTTTTCGAGCAGAGATGCGGCGGGGTCCTCGCGGTTGAGAATCATGCGGTGATCCAAATTTTCGTCGATCCACGTGCTCACCGTTTGCTTGATGTCGGCAAAGTCGAGCACCATGCCCCGCTGGTCGAGTTCCGGTCCCTCGATGGAAATAACGGCCCGACCGTTGTGGCCATGCAGATAGCGACACTTGCCGTCGTAGTTCAATAGACGGTGGCCGTAGCAGAAATCGATCTCACGGGTGACACGAAACATGGTAAGAGATATTCCTGGTTTCGCGATCGCCGTGTCGAGTCGCGGCGAACGCCATCTGTTAGCAGCCTGTTGAAAAAGTCGGGGTCTGGTCCAATTTTCGGCGAGGCATGGTCGCCACTTCGCAAAAGTGTTGGCCGAAAACTTGGACCTGACCCCTTCCTGGCACTTTTTCAACGGGCTGTTAGCCGCCCCCCGACAGGGGATCGCTGTGCTGACCAACCAATTCAAACGCCCCCCTAGCATAGACCGTGGGATCGCCGTCCGGCAAGGTTTGTAGGGCCCGACGACGCTCCGCGCACTTGTTGCATGCGCCGCAATGCTGATCGTCCACGGGGGCTAGGCAAGAAAATGTCAGGTGCAGCGGCAAATCCGTACCCAACGCGAGCACCTGGGTTTTCGTCCGACCTGCAAAAGGACGAAGAATTTGTATTCTCTGGCCCGTGGCTGAGTGGAGTGTTTGCTCAAACTGCCGAAAAAAAAGCGGCGAGGCGTCGGCAAACGGATTGGACGCCAAGGTTCCCAATGCCAATCGCGGCGTCTGGTTCATCTGACACCACAACACGGCTTTGAGCAACAGCAGGGGATTGCGACCCCAGAGAAACACCGCTTCGTCGGGCGTCGTCTCGTCGGGTACGTTGCGACCGGTCAGGCTCCAATGCTCGCCGTAAAGATCGGCAACGGGCATCGTCAAGTCGATGACCGGGGCTAACGCCTCGCTGGCCAGCGCAGCGACCCATCGGCTGATCGCCCGCCGCTCGGCCGATTCCCAGACGCAACCGGTGCGCACATACAAAGGTTGCACGCGGGCTCCCCGCTCGAGCAGATGAGCCAATAGAATCGCGCTGTCCACGCCCCCGCTGATCAAGAGGGCCGTTGTTTCCTCGGCCCCGGCGTGCATCGCCATGGTCAACAGACCTTTCTGGTCTTGCTTTACTGGTTGCCGTCCCGTAATCGTCAACGATTAGCCTATCAGAACCCTCGCCCGTTGCAATCTTGCAACTTGCCAGGGAAGGAGAACCGTCAAGCCGCGAGCCCGTCATCCTGAGGTCCGCCGAAGGATCTTCTCAGCCGTAGCAAGCCGTGGCGCTACGGAGATTCCTCGGCGGACCTCGGAATGACGGCATCTCCCAAGAACTACTTTGCGGTTCTCTCGCTTGCTAGGGGAAGTCGGTTCGCGCCCAGGCTCGTCTTGCAATTCGCCGCTAGTCCCTCGATATTAGGTGCTCCTCGCTCCACTCAGCCGTCCGCCTCTCCTTAGAAAAGTCCTATCGCATGAGTCATTTTGCCCAACGCCGCGACAAGATTCGCAGCCTGCTCCGAAAGCAGCGCATCGACGGTTTGTTAGTGACCAATTTCACCAACGTGGCCTACCTCACCGGCTTCACGGGCGACGACAGCTTTTTGTTGGTCACCTTGGATCGGGACTTCGTGCTGAGCGACCCGCGCTACACGACGCAACTGCGCGAGGAGTGCCCCGACTTGGAACTTAGTATTCGAGGCCCGGGCAAGAAAATGCTTCCCAGCGTTTCACGTTTGCTCGCGCGTTTGAAAGTAAAACGGCTGGCTGTGGAAGCGGAAACGATGACGATCGCTGTTCACGCCGCTTTGACCGAGGCAGTTTCGCACTGTGAGCTTGTGCCCACCGAAGGTTGGGTGGAGAAGCTGCGGATGATTAAGGACCGAGAGGAGATTGCTCGCACACGTGTGGCGTGCGACCAGGCGCGGCGGGCCTTCGAGGCGGTCCGTGCCACGCTCACCCCGGACATGACGGAACTGCAGGTCGCGGCCGATCTGGAGTACCAGGCACGCCGATTCGGCGCCAAATGCTTGAGTTTTCCACCGATTGTTGCCGTGGGCCCCCGCGCCGCCTTGCCGCATGCTAGCCCGACGACCCAGCGGATCGAGGACGGCCACTTCACGCTGATCGACTGGGGCGTGAATGAAGGGCTGTACATGAGCGACTTGACGCGGATTTTGACGGCCGGTAGAATTTCGCCCAAACTCCGTAAGATATATGGAGTTGTGTTAAAAGCACAGTTGGCCGCGATCGACGCGATTCGGCCTGGGGTTGTGTGTGAAGACGTCGATCGCGTCGCACGAACGATCATCGCCAAAACGGGCTTCGATAAGTATTTTGGTCACGGTCTCGGGCATGGGACGGGGCTTGAGATTCATGAAGCGCCCCGATTGAGCCAGGGCCAGTCGACGCGACTCGCTCCGGGGATGATCGTGACGGTCGAGCCAGGCATCTATCTTCCGGGCTGGGGCGGCGTGCGGATCGAAGACGACGTGCTGGTCACGCGCAATGGCCACGAAGTGCTAACATCCGTGCCCAAGCAATTGGACGAGTGCCGTTTCGGCTAACTGCCTCCGCTTGCCAGGAAGTGATTGAAAGAAGGGTTTCCGATCCATGGGAAGCCTTCAATGAGTGCCGCCAAGAGAAGAAAGGATTCGCCGGTTAGTATTTCCAAGTTTTCCACAAAAAGGACAAGAAATTGATTTGATGGAACACTAATCTCCGCTAATCTTCACGGATCTGATTAGTGTGGATTAGCGAGGATTAGTGTTCCAACTCAAACTTGGAACTATTGCATGTTGAACAAGGAGTGTGGAACGACGAAGGGAAAGAGTACGAACGTCTTGACC
>Ga0114931_10004925_pt1 | contig 16588 bp, 15 predicted proteins | sample 2SBtaG_FD_89579 | JGI IMG/M metagenome (GOLD analysis project Ga0114931, IMG submission 89579) | Deep subsurface microbial communities from Kolumbo volcano to uncover new lineages of life (NeLLi) - 2SBTROV14_V59a metaG | ecosystem: Environmental > Aquatic > Marine > Volcanic | place: Kolumbo...
CACCTCGCTCGCGCAACCGGAGGCGAGACCATGAGATCCACCCGCACCGTCGATCTCCGAGAGCCTCAGAACGGGGTCGGCTACGAGAAGCGCGATGGCATCGGCTTCGTCACGATCGACCGGCCCGACCGCGGAAACTCGCTCACGCCGGCCATGCAATGGGTGATGAAGGCGATCTGGGAGGACGTGCGCGAAAGCCCGGCCGTGGGGGTGGCCATCGTCACGGCCCGCGGCGAGCGCCACTTCTCGACCGGCTTCGACGTCTCCGAGGCGGCCCGCGGGGACGCCGAAGACGTCTTCGTGAACCGCCCGCTCGAAGACGCCGTCTTCTGGTCTCCGCGCCAGAACCGCGTATGGAAGCCCGTGATCTGCGCCGTCAATGGCCTGTGCGTCGGAGGTGGGCTCCACTTCGTGGTGGATTCCGACGTCGTGCTCGCCTCGCGCAACGCCGCCTTCATGGATACCCACGTGAACGTCGGAATGGTCGGCGCACTCGAGAACGTCGGGCTCGCCAAGCGCCTGCCGCTCGGGACCGCCCTGCGCATGACGCTCCTCGGGCGCCGCTATCGGCTCTCGGCCGAGCGCGCCCACCAGCTGGGGCTCGTGGACGAACTGGTCGATACGCCCACCGAGCTGCTGCCCATGGCCGAGGCCATGGCCCTCCAGATGCTCGAGAACTCGCCCCAGGCCATGGCGCTCTCGAAGCAGGCCGTCTGGGGCGCCGTCGAGCATGGCTACCGGGCCGCCCTCCAGCAGGCCTGGGCCCTGTTGCGGCTTCACTGGCCCCACCCCGACTTCCAGGAGGGCCCGCGCGCGTTCGCCGAGAAGCGCGAGCCGGTCTGGAACCCCGATCCGAACGCCGGGCTCCGGGATCGGCGCACGCCGGGCGACGACGGCGAGCCCGAGGCGTGAACCCCGGGTTTTCGGCCGAGGAGCAGCGCTTTCGCGGCGAGGTCCGCGAGTTCCTGGCGGACTGGAGCGACCTCGACGCCTACTTCCTCCAAGGCCACCGCTGGGAGAGGCTGAAGGAGTTCTTCCGCGCCCTCGGCGAGCGCGGCTGGCTGGCACTCACCTGGCCGCGCGAGTGGGGTGGCCTCGCGCGTCCGATCTCGTGGGAGTACGTCTTGTGGGACGAGGTGGCACAGGCCCGCGCCGCGCGCAGCCCGCTCGGCGCCGGGATCGTGGCCAAGACGATCCTTCGCCACGGAACCGAGGCCCAGAAGCGGCGCTGGTTGCCCGCCCTGCGCAGCGGCGAGGGGCACTTCTCCCTGGGCTACTCGGAGCCCGAGGCGGGGAGCGACCTGGCGAGCCTCCGCTGCCGTGCCGAGCCGACCCCCGAGGGCGAGGGCTACGTCGTCACCGGCCAGAAGTGCTGGCAATCCTACGCCCAGGACATGGACTACCTGTGGCTGCTGGCCCGTACGGGCAGCCAGGAGAGCCGGGGCGAGGGCCTGACGCTGCTGATCGTGGACCTCGATGCGCCGGGCGTGCGCGTCGGTCCGCTCCCGACCCTCGACGGCGACCAGCTGAACGAGGTCCACCTCGACGGCGTCCAGGTTGCGGCCGAGCGGCGCGTCGGTCCCGAGAACGGCGCCTGGAAGATCATGGCCGAGGCTCTGGCCGACGAGCGTCACATCCAGTTCCCGCCGGGCCGAGTGAAGCGAGATCTCGCCGACGTGGTGGCCTGGGTGCGCACACACGGCCTCGCCACGGATCCGGAGATCCGCCGCACGCTGGCGGAGCTCGCGGTCGACGTCCTCGAGGTGGAGGCGCACGCCCTGCGCGTGCTCGATGCCATGCAGAAAGGTCGACCCGGCGCCGTGGAAGCGGCGGCCAGCAAGGTCGCCCACACCGTCGCCTGCCAGAAAATCGCGCGGGCTGCCTTCGGCTGGGGCGGAGCCGAGGTGCTCTGCGCGGGCTCCCGGATCCAGATCCTGTGGCTCCAGAGCCTCTGGGAGACCATCGGGGGCGGGACCAGCGAGATCATGCGCAGCATCGTGGCCCGCCAGGGGCTCGGCCTCGGCGGACGCCGCTAGGCCCGGCTTCGCAGCGGCGCGCGCGCGACGCAGACCGCCCCGCTCGTTAGACTTTCCCCGTGCGCTTCCTGGCCCCGTTCGTCCTGCTCGTCTTCGCCCTACCGGCGCTCGCCGACATGCAGGTCTATCGCCCGCTCCACCGGACGGGCGAGGACCTTCGCCCGCTCGTCGAGGCCGCGCTCGGGCCCGAGGGCAGCGTCGCTCTCGACGGCAATACGGGCGCCCTGGTCATGATCGGCTCCGCCGATGCGATCGCACAGGCCATGGCGCTCCTGGCGCTCCAGGATCGCCGGCTGCGAACGGTCTTCGTGCAGCACGAGACCCGCACGCTGGCGCAGCTCGAGGCGTCGGGCCAGCGGGTCGTGTGGAGCGCCGGTGGCGACCGCCTGCGCATCGGAAACGTCGAGTCCACCCGCTCGGGCGCCTCCGTCGTGCTGCGGGCCAGCCGCGGCTCGAAGCTCGGCAGCCACGCTGCCTCGTTGCGCGTGCTCGAAGGCGAGTGGGGGCGCATCGCCCAGGGGACCGAGGTGCAGCTACCGATCGGCTCCTACCTCTATCCGGATGCCGTGCGGGTTGCCGCGGACTCCGGCCTCGAGGTGCGGCCGCGCGTCCTGGGCGACGGGCGCGTGCGTCTCGACCTCCGTCCCTTCCAGTCGCGCCTGCGCCCAGGCGGCGTCGTCGCCCGCCAGGGGGCGTTCACCACGCTGGTCGTCACGCCGGGCCAGCCGGCCGTGGTCGGCGGCATCGGACGGGCGAGCCAGTCGAACTCGAGCGCGCGCGGCTTCAGCGCTTCGCGGGGCATCGGGCAGCGCGACTCGGTCCTCGTCGTCACCGTCACGGTCGAGGACGACGAGCCGGCGGCCGAGTGACGGCCGCTTCCCGCATCCGTTAGCTTCGCGCGCTGGGGCTCGAGGGGGACGGGCGTGGAGACCCTGGGAATCGACATCGGCGGCTCCGGAGTGAAGGGCGCGTTGGTCGAGCTCGACACCGGCGAGCTCGCGGCCGACCGGATGCGGATCCCGACACCGCAGCCCGCGACCCCCGAGAACGTCCTGCAGGCCGTGGTGAAGATCGTCGAGCACTTCGCCTGGGACGGCCCGATCGGATGCGGGTTCCCGGGCGTGGTCCGCCACGGACGCGTCCACACCGCCGCGAACCTCGCTGCGAGCTGGCCGGGGATCGACCTGCGCGCCGAGCTCTCGGCCGCCACGGCCTCGCCGGTGACGGCGCTGAACGACGCCGACGCCGCCGGACTGGCCGAGATCCGCTACGGCGCCGGGCGTGGTCGGCGCGGCGTCGTGCTGATGCTCACCCTCGGCACGGGCATCGGCTCGGCATTGTTCATCGATGGCCGGCTCGTGCCCAACACGGAGTTCGGGCACCTGGAGATCCGTGGCAAGACTGCCGAGGCGCGCGCCTCGGATCGGACGCGCGAGTCGAAGGCGCTCGGCTGGAAGGACTGGGCCAAGCGGCTCGACGAGGTGCTCGACCGGACGGGGCTCCACCTGTGGCCCGATCTCGTGATCCTCGGGGGCGGCGTGAGCAAGAAGCACGAGAAGTTCATTCCGTACCTGCAGACTTCGCTCGAGGTGGTGCCGGCCGAGCTTCGCAACCAGGCGGGGATCGTGGGCGCCGCCCTGGCCGCCCAGGAGCTGTCGGAGCTCTAGCCGGGCTCCGCGGCCCCCTGCCCGCCGAGGGGACGCGGACCCGAGGCCTACTCGCCCGGCAGCTTTTCCACGTCGCCGGGCGCCTCGACCAGCTCGATCCGGGTGCCGTCCGGATCGGTGACGAACAGCGCGGTGGTGGTGGCGGCAGGAAATAGGATCCGTGTCTCCTCGAGGACGCGACCGCCAGCGACGACGATCCGCTCGAGCAGCGGAGCCATCCCGGTGACCCGCAGGGAGAGGTGCGTGAGCCCTGGTTGGTTCATCGGGCGGAGCGTCGGATCGTCGGCGGGCTCCTGCGCCTCGAAGTGAAGCAGCTCGAGCCGTAGCCCGTCCCGCTCGAGGTAGACTGCGCGCAGCGACGCGTCGGCGACCTGGAGGAGGCGCGCGGCGTGCTCGCCCGCCACGTCGAGCCGCGAGCGTTCGCGGAACCCGAGCGCGTCGCGATAGAAGTGCAAGGAGGCTTCGAGGTCGGCGACGCACAGCCCGATATGGGAGACCCGTTCCACGGACATGGCGCCCCAGCGTAGGCCGGAGACGCCACGCCGGGCAAACGGCTCGATGCCGGGCCCAGCGCGTTGCCCCCGGTTGACGATTCTGACGCTGCGTCAGATACTGGATCGAGCCCGCAACCGACGCTTCGGGAGACGCCGTGTCCTTCGAGACGAACCGCCGACTGGTCGCGCCGCGGCCGCCCCTGCTCGGAGACGCCGCGATCGACTCCGTGACGGCCGGGATCGTACGCGGCGCGTTCGAGACGATCTGCTTCGAGGTCGCCACCCATCTCGGCCGCTGTGCCTCGTCCGCCATCATCAACCAGAGCAACGAACGCAACGCGAGCATCCTGGATGGCCACGGGCGCCTCGCCGGAATCTCGGTGGGAATCCCGCAGCTGCTCTTCATCTCGCCCTTGTCCGTCCGCTATGGGCTCGAGCACCGCGAGCGCGACGCCTGGGGACCGGGCGACGTCTTCGTGGGAAACGACCCCGAGGCCGGCGGCGGCCACCTGCCCGACTACAACGTCTACGCGCCCGTCTTCGATGCAGACGGCGAAATCGTGGTGATCCAGGCGCTCCAGGCGCACCAGGGCGACACCGGTGGAAAGGATCCGGGCGGGTTCTCGGTGGACGCCCGGGAGATCTACGCCGAGGGGATGATCATCCCCTACCTCCAGCTGGTGAAGGGCGGCACGCGGCGGCGGGATGTGCTCGAGATGCTGGTTCGCAACAACCGCATGCCTTCCTTCGAGGGCGACATCGCGGCCATGATCTCGGCGGTGGAGCTCGGCGGTCGCCTGCTCGGCGAGCTGATCGAACGCCACGGCGCGGACGAGGTCCGAGCGGCGATCGATTGGAACATCGACGAGACGGCCCGCCGCTTCCGGGCCCAGGTCGCCGACTGGCCCGACGGCGCCTACGAGGCGGAGGTCTTCATCGACCACGACACGGTCGGGAACGAGGACGTTCGCGTCCACGTCTGCTGCCGGGTGGAAGGCGACCAGCTGACCGTCGATCTCACCGGCAGCGACGATCGCCCCGAGCTGGTCTGTGTGTGGAACACCTTCTCGAACACGCGCGGCTACGCCATGGCCCAGCTCGCGTCGATGGTCGACCCGACGATCGCGAAGAACGAGGGCTTGTTCGACGCCGTCGAGATGATCGTCCCCGAAGGCTCGATCCTCCAGCCGCCGCCAGGCAAGCCCGCGGCCCTCGGCGCCTTCCACCCCGCCGTCGAGGTCGGCGAGGCGATCTGTGTGGCACTTTCCGGGATCCTTCCCGATCGCGCCTCGCCCCAGGTCTACAAGCTCGGGATGCCGAACGCCGTGGTCGGCTTCGACGCGACGGGGCAGATGTGGATGGATCAGGGCGTGGACGTGCGCGCCTCGGACGCGTCGGCCACACGCGGCCTCGACGGCTGGGGTGCCATGTGCAGCGGCCTCGGCAACCTCATCCTGGCGACCGCCGAGGAGGCCGAGAGCCGCTTCCCCGTGCTGAACCTGTCGCGGGAGATGACCGCCGACACGGGCGGTGCGGGTCGCTGGCGTGGCCAGCCCGGAACGAAGAACGTGAAGCAGGTGCTCGATCCGGTGACGGCCGTGGCCTGGATGGTCTCCATACGGCACCCCCTGCGCGGCCTGCTTGGCGGCGAGGATGCAGCGCCCTACGCGAACCATTTCCTGGTCGGTACCGAGGACGAGTACGCCATCGAGAACGCCGTGGCCGCGCCGCTGCCCGCGGGTGCCGTACTCGCCTACCAGTACGGAGGGGGCGCGGGCTTCGAGAGTCCCCTGCTGCGCGATCCCGACGCGGTGTGCGAGGACGTGCTCGACGAGTACGTGAGCATGGCGGCGGCCCGCGAGCGCTACGGCGTGGTCCTGACCGGCTCCGTCGAAGAGGGGGACGTCGCGGTCGACCCGGCGGCGACGCGGGTCCTGCGCGAGCGTCTGGCTCGGGAGCGTGGGCTCGACCTCGCGGGTCCGAGCGCTGCGGCATCGGACGGCGGGCCGGCATGAGCCTGCACATCGGTATCGACATCGGCGGAACCTTCACGGACTTCGCCCTGCTCGATGGCGACGCGGTGATGCTCGAGAAGACCCTCTCCACGCCGGACGACCGATCCCGGGCGGTCCTCCAGGGCCTCGAGCGGCTGGCGGCACGTCGCGGTCTGGCGCTCGACGAGTTCCTCGGCCGGGTCGAGTCGATCGTCCACGGTACGACCGTGGCCGACAACACCCTGATCGAGATGAACGGGGCGGTCACGGGCCTGCTGACGACCGAGGGCTTTCGCGACGAGCTCGAGCTGCGGCGCGGCTACAAGGAGGACATCTGGGACGTCCGCCTGCCGCCGCCTCCGGCGATCGTGCCGCGCCGGCGGCGCTTGACCGTTCCCGAGCGTATCCTCCACGACGGCTCCGTCCACACGCCCCTCGACGAGACGGCCGCGCGGGCGGCCATCGCGAGGCTCGCGCGCCAAGGCGTCGAATCGGTTGCCATCAGCCTGCTCTTCTCCTTCGTGAACCCCGAGCACGAGCGCCGGCTCGCCACGTGGGTGCGCGAGGCGTTGCCGGAGGTGCCGATCTCGGTCTCCCACGAGGTGCTGCCGAAGGCGCCGGAGTTCGAGCGGACCAGCACCACCGTCGTGAACGCCTACGTGGGACCGCGGGTCGCGAGGTACCTCGACCGTCTGGTCTCACGCCTGCGCGAGGCCGGCTACCGGCGGGAGCTGCTCGTGATGCAATCGAGTGGCGGTGTCATGACACGCGAGTACCTGCGCGGCAGTCCGGTGCGGATCCTCGCCTCGGGCCCGGCCGGCGGGGTGATCGGCGCGGCGCGGCTCGGCGCGGCGAAGCAGGCGCCGGACCTGCTGTGCGTCGACATGGGTGGCACCAGCTACGACGTGTCGGTGGTTCGCGGGGGCCGGGCGCCCGCGGAGCCGGGCTGGAACTGGCACCATCGCTATGTGCTCGGTCTGCCCATGGTGTCCGTGGAGACGCTCGGCGCCGGCGGCGGCTCGATCTGCCAGGTGCGCGACGGCCTGCTGCAGGTCGGGCCCGAGAGCGCCGGCGCCGATCCCGGGCCCGTCTGCTACGGGCGGGGCGGCACCCGACCCACCGTCACCGACGCGAACCTCGTGCTGGGCCTGCTCTCGGACCGGGCCGAGTTCGCCGGCGGTCGCTTCGAGCTCACCCGCAAGGGCGTCGACGAGGCGTTCCAGGAGCACGTCGCCGGCCCGATGGAGTGCAGCGTCGCGGAGGCGGCCTTCGACTGCTGGCGCGTGGTGAACGCGAACATGACCCAGGCCGTGCGACGCTGGACCGCCGAGAAGGGCACGGACCCGCGGGGGCTCGTGATGCTCGCCTACGGTGGGAACGGCCCGGTCTTCGCCGGCATACAGGCGCAGGAGCTCGGAATCTCGCGGGTGTGGGTGCCGAAGGCGTCCCCGGCGTTCTCGGCGCTCGGCGCGCTCGCGGCCCAGCCCACCATCGACGAGGAGCGCTCGTACCTCGTTCCCATCGACGCCCTGTCGGCGGAACACCTGCGGGAGCTGTGGACCGAGCTCGGCCGGAGCGCCGATCGATGGTTCCGGGCCGCGGGATTCGCGGACGACTCGTTGCGCCGCGTGTATCAGCTGAACCTTCGCTACCCCGGACAGAACTGGTCGCTCACGGTCACGGCCGAGGACGCGGCGGGTCCGGCGGACCTCTCGTTCGTGGAGTCGGCGCTCGCAGGCCACGTCGCGGAACGCTTCCACACGCTTCACCGCGAGGCCTACGGTCATGCAAGGCTCGCAGAGGTTCCGGAGCTGACCGGCGTCCGGCTCGTGACGTCCGCGACGACGCCGCGTCCGGAGTTCGCGGGGGGCTTCCAGGCCGCGACGCGTGCGGCCCCCGCGGCGGCCACGCGCCGCGCGAACCTGGGCCGCGGCTTCGAGGACACCGCCATCCATCGCGGCCCCGAGCTCGAGCCCGGCCAGCACGTGGCGGCCCCGGCCGTCATCGAGGAGACCTTCACGACCATTGTCGTCTATCCCGGCTGGAGGGCCGCCGTCGACGACGCCGGCGACTACCTCCTCGAGCGTGCGGCCCCCGCCGAAGCTTCGGAGACCGAGGCGTGACCCACTGGATTCATTACGAAATTCATCTACCCGCCCGCCGCGGTCCGACCCGAGGGTGGCCGACCGGCTTCCACTGGACGGGGCGCTCGTGTAAGATCTGACGGTCCGTCAGATCCTACGGGCGCGGCGCCGCGCCGCGCCTCCGGACGACCCGAAGGCACGAAGCGCCCAGGCGAGGAGACCACCCCATGCGCGAGTACCGGCTGATCGACGCGGATTGCCACACCGTGGAGCCGCCGCACATCTGGGAGACCTGGCTTCCCAAGCCGTATCACGACCGCGCGCCCAAGCTCGTGAAGGACGAGGAGGGCGGCGATGCCTGGTGTTTCGGGGACGACAAGCCGCTCATGTATCTGGGCCTCGTGGCCACGCCGGGCATGCGGTACGAAGACATCAAGTGGCGCGGCTATACCTACGAGACGATCCGCAAGGGTTGCTGGGACGGCAAGGCGCGGCTGGAGGACATGGATTTCGACGGGGTGGACGCCCAGTTCCTGTATCCGTCGCAGCGCACCATGTATCACTTCATGGGCAATACCGACGTCGACTTCCACCGCGCCGGCGTCCAGGCCTACAACGATTGGATCCACGACGAATTCGCGGCCAACGACCCCGAGCGCCTCTTCGGTCTGGCCCAGATGCCCAACCTCGGCGTGGAAGAAGCCATCGCAGAGCTTCGTCGCTGCAAGGACAAGGGCATGCGCGGAACGATCCTCACGGCCTGGCCCGCCGGCGGAGACAGCCTCGGACCCGAGGACGACCGGTTCTTCGCCGTCGCCGAAGAGATCGAGATGCCGATCAGCATCCACATCCGGATCATGCGGCCCAGCCGCAGGGCCACGGGCGCTCTCGAGGGTCCCGGCGCCATCGCCAACATGGCGCTGGCGGGGATGTCGCTCTTCCCCGAGGTGATGTGCGAGATCGTCATGGGCGGCATCCACGACCGCTTCCCCAAGCTGCGTTTCCTGGGCGTCGAGACGGACGTGGGCTGGATCCCGGCGTGCCTCGAGCAGCTCGACAACTTCTACTGGCGCAACCGGGCGCACACGGGGATCGAGATCAAGCGGCTGCCGAACGAGTACTTCCACTCGAACTGGTGCTGCACCTTCATCCACGACCGCGTGGGCATCAAGAACCGCTACGAAGTGGGCGTCGCCAACATGGCCTGGTCGACGGACTATCCGCACCACGGCAACGACTGGCCCTACAGTCGAAAGGTCGTAGGCGAGATGTTCGACGGTGTGCCGGCCGGCGAGAAGCAAAGGATCCTGGCCGGGAACATGATCGACGTCTATCAGCTTCCCCACCGCTCGGAGGCGGCCGAATGAGGTGGGAAGACGTCCAGAAGCGTTTCCCGGAGTTCGACACCAGCGACGTAGACCGCTGGATCGGCGTCCCGCTCGGGGGCGCCCACATGCGCGACGACGTCCACGTGAACGACATCCGGCGCTGGGCCCAGGGCATGCAGAACCCGAATCCGCTCCACTACGACGACGCCTACGCCCGCGAGAGTCGCTTCGGCGGCATCGTCGCCCAGCAGTCCTTCGCCGTCTGCACCGACGACAGCCACGGCGCAGCGCCCGCCATCCAGGGAACGATTCCCGGCACCCACATGATCTTCGGTGGGGACGAGTGGTGGTTCTACGGCCAGCGGGTCCGTGCGGGCGACCGGATCCGGCAGGATCGGATGCTCTTCGACTACAAGGTGACCGCGACCAAGTTCGCCGGGCCCACCATGTTCTCGCGCGGCGATACGACCTACATCAACCAGAACGGGCTGGTCGTGGCCAAGCAACGCAGTACGTCGGTCCGCTATCGCGCCGACGAGGCCCGCGACAAGGGGCTCTTCATGCAGGACGAGTCGCCGGCCTGGAGCGACGTGGAGCTGGCCGATCTCGAGAAGCGCAAGTTCGAGTACATCCAGTCGATCCGCGATCTCGGGCACGACCGGCGCCTGTTCGTGAAGGAGGGCGACGCGTTGCCGCAACGCGTGATCGGGCCCCACAGCGTCGCGAGCTTCACCACCGAGTGGCGCTCCTACCTGATGACCGTCTGGGGAGCCTTCCAGGACAGCGGCGGTCCGACCTCGCTCTGGCGCGCTGGCTGGCTGCCGGAGATGGACCGCGACCGCGAAGCTGCGAAGATCGATCCGGGGCAGGCCGACGGTCTCTACAAGGGGCCCTCGCGTGGGCACGTCCAGGATCGCTACGCCCAGCTGATCGGCCTGCCGCGCGGCTACGGGTATGGAGCCTCCATGGGGGCCTGGATTCTCGACTACCTCGCGAGCTGGGCGGGGGAGTGGGGGGAGGTGCTGCACAGCAACATGTCGTATCGATCGCCCGCCTTCATCGGGGACGTGACGTTCCTGGACGGCGAGGTGGTCGGAATCTCCCAGGACCATCCGTCGGGACAGCCCGCGGCCGCCGTCCGGGTCACCATGACCAACCAGAAGGAGCAGGTCATGGCGGCCGGGCAGGCCGAGGTACTGCTGCCGACGGAAACGTCGCCCGCCGCGTGACGACGATCTGGCGCCTCGAGCCCGAGCCCGGGCGGCAGACCCTCGGGCGCTTTCTCGAGGACGTGGCCGAACGCCACGGCGAGCGGCCGGCGATCCGGTCGCGGCAGCGCGAGCTGAGCTTCCAGGGGCTGCGAGCGGAGGCCCGCAGCCTCGCCCGGGGGCTGGTCGGCGCCGGTGTCGGCAAGGGCACGCGGGTCGGGCTGCTGATGGCCAATGGGCCCGAGTGGGCGGTGGCGGCCTTCGCGGCCTCCATGGTCGGCGCGGTGCTCGTCCCGGTGAACACCTTTGCGAAGGGCGAGGAGCGGGATCACATCCTCCGCCACGGCGACGTCTCGTTGCTGCTGATGCAGCGAGAGCTGCTCACGCGGGACTTCGCTGACGAGCTGGTCTCCGGTCACCCCGAGCTCGGCACGTCCGAGGCGGGTGGGCGGCTGCGCAGCGAGGCCCTGCCGCAGCTCCGGCGCGTGTTCGTGCTGGGCGGCGCCGGCCCGGGGGCGCTCGAACCGTGGGAGGCGTTGCGGGCCCTGGGACGCGACGTTCCCGAGGGGCTGCTCGACGCGCTCGCCGCCGAGGTCACGCCCTCGGACGACGCGATGATCATCTACACGTCGGGTACGACGTCGCTTCCCAAGGGCGTGCTGCACCTGCAGCGGGCGCCGGTCCTCCAGAGCTGGCGGTTCGCCGAGCTCATGGGCCTCACCGGCGAGGACCGCTTGCTGACGGCGTTTCCGTTCTTCTGGACGGCGGGCATCTGCATGTCCCTCGGCGCAAGCCTGGCGGCGGGCGCTGTGCTCCTGACCGACGAGGCCTTCGACGCCGGCGCGGCACTCGAGCGCATCGAGCGCGACGGCGCGACCGTGGTGCACGCGTGGCCTCACCAGGAGAAGGAGATGGCGGAGCACCCGGAGGCCGAGAGCCGTGACCTCTCGAGCGCCCGCAAGATCGAGATCGGCTCGCCTCTGGCTGGGCTCGTCGGGCTCGAGAAGGACGAGTACAGCACCTACGCGAGCTACGGGCTCTCGGAGACCTTCACGATCTGCTCGGCCCTGCCGGCGTCGACGCCCGCGGAGATTCGACGCCCCACCCACGGACGTCCGCTGCCCGGCATGCTCCTCCGGATCGTGGACCCACAGACCGGTGAGCCCGTCGCTGCCGGGGCGAGCGGCGAGATTGCGGTCAAGGGCCGAACGCTCATGCGCGGCTACTACAAGGTGGATCCGGAGTGCTACCTGGACGAGAACGGTTTCTTCCGCACCCAGGACGCCGGCTGGATCGACGAAGCCGGGTATCTCCACTGGACCGGCCGACTCTCGAACCTGATCAAGAGCGGTGGCGCCAACGTCTCGCCCGTCGAAATCGAAGCGCGCGCCCTCGAGTTCCCGGGGCTGCACGTGTCGGCGGCCGTCGCGGTACCGCATCCCACGCTCGGCGAGGCCGTCGTGCTGTGCGCCGTTCCGGCCGAGGGGCAGGCGATCGATCCCGACGCGCTGCGCGCCTTCCTGAAGGAGAGGCTCTCGGCCTACAAGGTTCCCCGTGCCGTTCTGCTCTTCGAAGAGAGCGAGGTCCGATATACCGGCAACCAGAAGCTCCAGGTCGAGCCCCTGCGCGAGAAGGCCCGCCTTCGCCTGGCCCAGGACCGGACGGAGATCGCCGGTCACCGCTACGACCGCATGCCCGGGGACGGGGGTTGAGTTGTTGAGTTGTCGGAGGGGCTGGTGGAGCCAGCCCCTCCAACAACTCAACAACTCAACCCCCGTCCCCGGCGAGGTTTCAGATGGCGTACCCCTCGACCCCTCGACGCGCGACCCCGGGGAGGACCATGCGGGCGGCGGTGTATCGGCGGCCGCGGGAGCTGGAGATCGAGGAGCGGCCGGTTCCCGACGTCGGACCGGAGGACGTGCTGGTCGAGGTCAGTCATTGCGGCGTGTGCGGCACCGATCTGCACCTGATCCTGGAGGGAATGGGAGCGCCCGACTCGATTCCCGGCCACGAGTGGTCGGGACGGGTGGTGGCCGTCGGGAGCTCCGTGCAGGGTCTCGAGCCCGGGGCCGCCGTCGTCGGCGGGCCGTCGGCGCGTTGCGGCCACTGCGACTACTGCCGGGCCGGACGCCCCTCCCTCTGCACTGGCCGCCTCGGTTTCGACCCGTCCCATCAGGGCGCCTTCGCCGAGTACGTCCGGGCGCCGGCGGGCGAGCTCCTGACCGTTCCCAGCGGCCTCTCGCTGCGCGAGGCAGCGCTCACGGAGCCGCTGACCGTCGCACTGCACGCCCTCGAGGTGTCGGGGATCGAGACGGGCCAACGAGCGCTCGTCACGGGCGCCGGGCCGATCGGCCTGCTGGTGGCTGCGGCCCTGCGCGCCGCCGGCGTCGAGGACGTCCGTGTGAGCGAGCCTGGCTCGCGCCGCCGAGCGAGGGCGGGAGAAGTGGGGTCGACTCGCTTGCTCGTGCCCGACGAGCTCGAGGTCCCACCCATGCCCTTCACGATCGTCGACGATCCGGTGGACGTGGTGTTCGAGTGCTCGGGCAACCCTGCCGCCATGGAGGCGGCCCTCGCGCAGCTTCGTCCCATGGGACGACTCGTGATCGTCGGTACGGGCAGGCGCCGCCCGCGCTTCGACCACAACCGTATCCTGATGAACGAGCTCGTGGTGACCGGATCCTACTGTCACGGTGCTGGAGGCTTCGAGCGCGCGCTGGAGCTGTTGTCCGCCCGCGCGCTGCCGATCGACGCCTTGATCGAACGAGACGATGTGGCCCTCGGCGATCTCTTGCCGGCGCTCGAGCAGCTCGCGGCCGGCGAGCTGGCCGGCAAGGTGATGATCGTTCCCGGAGGTGAGAGGTGAACGCGCCCGTTTTCGAGCCCGCTCCGCGCTTCAACCACGTCGCCATGAGCGTATCGCGCGATCTGCTCACGCCCGCGGGGCGTAGCGACCTTCTGCGCTTCTACGGCGAGGTCTTCGGATGGTCGGAAATGCCCGCCATGAGCGAGGACGGGAAGCTCCTCGTCCTGCGTGCCTACCGGAACGACCAGTTCGTCTTCCTGGCCGCCAGCGACGATCCCATGTGCTGCGATGCCAAGGAGCACTGGGGCATGAGTGTAGCGACGCCCGACATGCTCGACCGTATGTACGACGCGGCCCGCAAGCTCCGCGACGAGGACCCTCGCGTGGAGATCATCGAGCGCAAGACCGATGATTTCAAGGCCGTGAAGCTTCACTCCTTCTACGTCCGCTTCCGAGTGCCCCTGTGGACGGAGGTCCAGTGCTTCGAATGGGCCGAGGGCATCGATGAGCAGAGCCTGCCATGAGCAGGGACGGGGGTTGAGTTGTTGAGTTGTTGAAGGGGCTGGTGGAGCCAGCCCCTTCAACAACTCAACAACTCAACCCCCGTCCCCGGCGGCGCGGCGGACGAGGCGCTGGGTGAGGCGTGGGGCGAGACGCTTGAGCCAATCGAGCAGGTAGGTCTCAGGGGCGATCCGCACACGCTGATCGCCGCGTTCGATGCCGCGCACGATCTTGCGTGCCGCGTGCTGGGGCGACGTTCGTGCGACGCGTTCGAACTCCGAGATCATCTCCTCTGCGTTCGCGCCGCTTCCATGCCGCGCCGCACGGGCGATGTTCGTCTGGACCCCGCCCGGGTGGACACTCGTCACGCCGATCCCGTCGCGAGAGACCTCCGTCCAGATCGACTCCGACAGCCCACGCACGGCGTACTTGGTGGCGCAGTAGGCGCTGTTTCGGGGCACACCCACGATTCCGAACAGGCTCGAGAGGTTCACGATGTGCGCCTCGTCCTCGCGGCGCAGCCACGGCAGGAAGAACTTGCAGCCGTGGATCACTCCCCACAGGTTGATCCCGAAGATCCAGTCGAGATCCTCGAAGGACGATTCCTCGAAGCTCGCGTCGAGGGCGACTCCCGCATTGTTCACGACGATGTGCACGTGGCCGTGCTCCGCGACCACGGCTTCGGGAAGTGCGCGCATGGCCTCGCGGTCCGCGACATCGACGACGTGGGTCGAGACCTTGCGGCCCTTCGCCTCGATGCCGCGAGCGGTTTCTCGGAGGCCCGCCTCGTTCACGTCGACCAGCGCCAGGTGGCAGCCCTTCTTCGCGAGCTCGATGGAGAGCGCCGCACCGATGCCGCCGGCGGCGCCGGTCACCACGGCCACGCGGTCGATCAGCCGTCTCACGGGGCGGCCCTCGGAAACCGACTCACCGGGCGTCTCTCACAGGTTCTTCCAGATCACGTTCACGGCCATGCCGATGTTGGCCAGGGCCGCGACCGTGAAGAGCAGCGAACGAGCTGGCTGGAGCTCTCGCATGTAGCTCAACGTGTGGCCGATTCGCGCGATCGTGAAGGTCCAGCAGTAGACGGCCGCTCCGAACGCCGACGCGCCCGATAGGACGTACACCAGCCCGATCGCGAAGAAGGCGGGAATGTTCTCGAGGTCGTTGCGTTGGATGCGCAGGGCCCGGGCGACCGCCGGCGTCTCGGTCGGACTCGCCTGGGTGCCCTGCTTTCCGAAGCGGTCTGCGTCCTCCGGGTTGACGTAGCCTTGGGAGCTCGACCGCTGCATTCCCGTGTAGACGGCCGACAGGAACATCTTGAGCACGAGGATCGCGGAGCAGATCGCATAGGCCTGGAATGCTTCGTTGTTGGTGAGAAGATTCATGGCTCCTCCGGCGCGAGCGTGACCGAAGTCTAACGAACGGGTGCGCCCGCCCGAAAGCACGCGGCCCGGCGTCGGCACGGCCGCGGGTGCTATGGTGCCGGCCGGACGGGGGAGGGGCGGACGTGCCTGCCGTGCGGATCCGGACCGAACGTCTCTGGCTGCGTCCCTTCGCGACCGCAGACGCGGATCGGCTCGACGCCCTGTTCGCGCTTCCCGAGATCCGCCGCTTCCTGCTCGACGACCGCGTCATGCCACGGGCCTGGATCGAGGCGGAGATCAGGAGCAGCCAGGTCTCCTTCGAGTCCCGGGGCTGGGGACTCTTCTGCATCACGCTCGAGGAGACCGGCCCGGCCGTCGGCTTCACCGGCTACCGCGAGTTCCAGCAGCCGCCGGTGCCGGAGCTCCTCTACGGGCTCGATCCGTCCCACTGGGGCCGGGGTCTGGCGCGCGAGGCCAGCGGCGCCGCCCTCCGCTACGGAGCCGAGACCCTGGGCCTCGACCCGCTGCGCGTGAGCCTGGACGCGCCGAACCAGGCCTCCCACGGGCTGGCGCTTCGCCTCGGCTTCCGCGAGGTGCGCCGCAGCCCGGGACCGGTTCACGAGCAGGTCCACCTGGAGCTCGCGCGCCGGGCCTTCGTGCCCGACGGTGGCCCGTTCGAGCTCCACCGGGAGCCGTCGTCCGGGTCTGGAGGCTGAGGCGTCATGGTCTACCTCCTGCTCGCCCTGCTCTCGGGGGCGCCGGCCCTGATCTACGAGCTCGTCTGGAGTCGCGAGGTGAGCCTGGCGGCGGGGGCCCGGGTCGAGGCCGTGGCGATCGTGCTGGCCGCATACTTCGCGGGCCTCGCGGCCGGGGCCCGCTGGCTCGGGCCGCGGGCCGACGCCTCGCCGGCGCCCCTCGGCCTCTATGCGCGCCTCGAGATCGGCGCCGCGGCCTGGGCGGTGGTCTCGGGGCTGCTCGTCCGGGCCCTGGCCGAGGGTCCGCTTCCGGCCTGGTCGCCTCTGGCTCGCCTGGCCCTGCTCGGCGTCGTGCTGCTGCCCACCACGGTCCTGCTCGGCGGGACGCTGCCCGCCCTGCTGCGCGCGGCC
>Ga0114931_10004926_pt1 | contig 16588 bp, 11 predicted proteins | sample 2SBtaG_FD_89579 | JGI IMG/M metagenome (GOLD analysis project Ga0114931, IMG submission 89579) | Deep subsurface microbial communities from Kolumbo volcano to uncover new lineages of life (NeLLi) - 2SBTROV14_V59a metaG | ecosystem: Environmental > Aquatic > Marine > Volcanic | place: Kolumbo...
ATACATCCCCGGGCCGCGCTCCTCGCAAAACCCGGGAACCTATCCCGCGCAGCTAAAGTGGCCCACTTTTACGCCGCCAGAATCAGGCGGCCTCGTGGCACACTTTCCCACCGATATTCACACCTGAAATCGCAATTTCGAAAATCAGCGATGCATTAAAAACCGGCCAATCAAGCGAGCGCGGTAAGGGCAAGAGCGAGCCTACGGGCGTTTCGAAGGAAGCGGACGCGGCATGAAGGAGGCGGAGCAAATCGTCGCCGATGCCGCCGCGTCCAGTTGGCTAAAATCGGCGCTCGGCGAAACAATGAATGCGGGTCAGGCAAGTCGAGAGATGTCAACAAAACCGTGCAAGTCGCTACAATGGAAACGCTGCGTAAAGTCATTTTTGGCAATTGGCGAAAAACAAGAAAGAGAGCGACCGAAGGAGCGGCGTGCGCGCGCCAACCGGCGACGTTGCGAAGGCGTGACCGCCACTGAGGCGGTTCGGGAAGTTTGCCCATCCGTGCTGACGGCGTTTGTCGCCTGGGAACCGATTTGAGATTGTTGAGGGCGACGCCGGGGCGTTCGTCGTCAATCGTATCGCCGGACTTTTTTTATTCGACTATAATTGAGGGTGAACAATTGAAAAATCTCTTTGAACACCAAGGGCGACAAATCGGTTATTTTGCAGTTGGGCTCCAGATAATAAGAGCCGTCGATAACATCCACATTCACTTCGGACAAAACCACCCAGAGCCGCGTTTTACCGCTCCGGGCAATGCGCATGACTTCCATTTGCGGCAGCTCGTAGACGAGTGTCTCCGCCGCCGGCGGCGTCGCCGTGATCGGCAGCAACAATTTTCAGTTTTCGTTGCTCAGTTTCCAGATATTGCTAGCAGCGTCCTAACGCAATGATTTTGCTTCCATTTGCTTATTGTTTAAATTGGGGTCGATTTGAAACGATCCGGAACATACCGGGAAAATCCGAGCCGAATTACACAGAAAATTCACGGAATGTTCGGTTTTCCAAAGCCGGTCTTTTCACAGGCTAGGTTGCTGGCGCTCTGCCTAGACTCGAAACTCTCCACGAACTCCGAAACGGGCCGCACGCCGGAGATACAAAGGTGCTCGCGTGCGCGCGTGCACGCCACATAGAGAAGATGGCGCTCCGTCGCATATACTTCATCGAGTTCGGCTTCGTCTGATACATCCTCAATACGCGACTGCAGCGGTAAAGCCTCATCATCACAGGCTATGACGGCGACGGCTTTTGACCTGCTTCCCGAATTTTATGGCCCAGTTATAAGGGGGCAGGACACCACGGGCACTATTACTTTGAGCATGTAGAGATGCTGTGGCGTAAATATTCCGAAAATGGGAACTTTAATGTTGATGGGTTCCACAAACTTCCCTTTATGAACTATATTACCAATAGGAATATTGATGACGAGTGGCGCAACAAGCTGCCAAAGAAAAACAGACATCTTTCGCGCGCGGATAAAGAGACTCTTGTTGCTGTTGGAGCGGCGCTCTTCTTTTTTGGCCTTGCCTCCGGAGATATGGCTGTCCCAACATGTGCAGATTATCAAACACCGGAATTGGATAATTGCAAATACTGACGTGCACGAAGTGTTGTTTGACAGCTCGGGCGCGCGGGGCGGCAGGGGCAGGATCGAGATATTTTTCGGCAATCGCAGCTTCGGCGTCAGATGCCAGCCGGCCTGGTCGACGACGAGGACGGCGTGCGCGCCGGGATCAATCGCGGCGCTGATTTCGTCGAGATGGGCGTTCATCGCATGCGTGTCACACCATGGCAGGATGAGGCCGGCGCCCTTGCCCTTCGCCGGACAGATCGCGCCGAACATGTAGGTCCATTTCGTCCGTTGATCCTTGGGCGCCGAGGGCCGCGTCCCGCGCGGCGCCCATCGTCTGGTGATCTTGTTCTTCTGGCCGATCCTTGCTTCGTCCTGGAATCAGATCTCGATCTCTACGCCGGGATCGAGGCTCGCCTTGATTTCCGCCACCTTGGCGGCGAAGTTTTTTTAAATGCTGCAACGGCCGGTTCGTTCTGCGCGTAATGGCGCGGGCGCGCCGACAATTTGCGAAAGCCCATGGCTTTGAGTTCCCGCCCGACCGTCGTTTCATCGAGCGAGACCCCGTATTCGTCGTTCAACCATTGCGCAAGATCGCACAACCGCCAGCGCACGACGCCGTGCGCCGCCGCGATCGGCCCCGCTTCAACAAGCGCCTTCAGTGCAAGCCGCTGTTCATCGTTGAGCTTCGGCGAAGGCCCCGGCGCCTTCCTGTCGATCAGGCCGTCAGGGCCCCGATTGTTGAACCGGAGAACCCAGTCGCGCACGCTTTGCAGCGTGACCCCGCCGATCTCCGCCGCCGCGCCCCGCTCTGCGCCGTCGCATATCGCCGCCAGCGCCAGCAATCGCCGCGTCTGATCAGCATCCCTCGACCGGCGCGCCAAAGCGCGAAGCGACTTCCCGTCAAAATCCGGTCGCAACCGAACCGCAATACCCATGGCGAACTTCCCTCATTCGCCATCATGAATCAGCGTTCGGCCGTTATGGGAATCCCGCGTGAGTCAGAAACTGCGCAGGTTGGTATCAGTTCATAGCCAAGCCAAATTAAATGCTGTAGCCAGACAGCTCAACGAGCGGCCCAGAAAAACCCTCGACTACGAAACGCCAGCCGAGCGATTCGGCGCATGTGTTGCAGCGATCAGTTGAATCCGCCGTTCCAACACGAACATTCGTGTGACGACGCCCGCCCCCGGAAAGCCTTCAGTATCAAAAGCGTTTTGAGATGATCGCCCGCCCGCCATAGATGTTGAGATCGCCGACTTCGCCAAAAGCGCCGATGCTCAACGCAACGCCTGAGTCATGCTCATATGTAACGCCAGTCTCAAGCTCGACCTGGCGTTTGACCTCATGACCGAAGGTCTGGAAGGCGGCCGCGCCAGCGGGCGCTGCGGCGAAACGCGAGGAAAAGACATTCTGCGTATCGCCAAAATAATGAACGCCCGTGACGCGGGCGTGCATGCTCATATTATCATTCCATTTGTGTTCAAAGCTCGCGCCAACGCCGATCTGCGCACGGGTATTGTTTAACTCGTCAACCACGAGCGCCGTCGCGCCAGTGGTTCCGACATTGGTTTGCGATTGCTTATAGCCGCTGACGCCAACTTGCAGATGCGGTTTTAAGGGCCATGCGCGACCGTCTTTGCCGTCAATGGTGAGCCTGGTCATCCAGTCAACGCTTGAAATGTCACTTTCGCCGCGTTGTGGGATCGTTGCGCTTGTCGCGGGATCGATCTGGTTGATGACAAAGTCGGTATTGCCATCAGCGTAGCTTACGACGCTGTCAACATGGCCAAGAATACCGGTTTTGGCGGCGCCATTAATCTCGGCGCGAACGCTTAAGCCGACGCGGTAGACACTTGCATCAACTTCATCGCCGAGCGCGCCGTCCTGTTCGGATGAGAAATCACTGTAGCCGCCAGCGATTCCGAAAGTGACGGGGCCATTGCCGATTGCCGACACCCCGGCCATGAAATCGAAAGAGCGACCGTCGAAACCGACATTGAGCGCGTCGTCGCCCTGATCATAGCCCGCAGCCTGAAACGCGCCCCAGACAATCGGACCGTCACGATCACTCGACCGGCTCACCGGCCCGCCATCAAGCGAGGCAATCTGCACCGGACCGCCGCCGCCGGAGGAACCCGACTGGCTGATGATCATATTGATGAAGTCTTCTTGCGAAACATTGAGGAATTTAAGCGCGGCATCAAGCGCTTCCGGATGCAGTTCGTTCAGCACGGCGACGATTTCGGCTTCGGTGGGAAGCGTTCCAATCGCGAAGACAAGCGCCGCGAGATCAGGATCGAGATTGGGGTCTTCAATCAAATCAAACAGGTTCTCACCGACATTGGTCTGATTGGCGTTCAAAGTGGTGAGCGTGTTGATGGGGTTGATCGTCACGTTCAAAAGAACGTCGCTATTGGCGTTATCCAACACAATGCTTTGATTGATCAGCAACCCCGATACAACATCAAATGCTCCGTTTAGAGCGCCAGCGCCGTCGATAATGGTGATGGACGTCGTACCAGACTGCATGCCGGCCACGGAAGCAAAGTTAAGCTCGCCGGCGATGTTAACGTCGCCGCTTACGTTAAGCACATCGCTTTGATCGCCGATGACATTGACGCTCAATACGCCGCCGGGGGCTTGCGTAAAGTCGCCTGTGATATTCACGGTTTGCAGGGAGGCGTCAGCGAGTGAAATCACGCCGGTATTGGAGACATCGCCGGTAATCGCCAAATCGCCGCCCAACAGATTGAGGACGCCATTATTGACGACGCCATTCGGTCCGGCAGACGAGAGCGTCCCGCCGGGGCCGTTGAAATTGATCACGCCGGTCGCCAAATTGTTGATGTCGCCGGCATCGACCAGTGAGCCATTGGCGGCGACATTGATCGTCGCGGCATTGTTCAGTGTGTTTCCGATTCCTTGAAGGGTCGCGCCGGCGCCGAGCGTAATCGTTCCGCCGGCGTTGTTGGCCGTGGTTCCCGTCGTCAAGGTCGTGGCGTCAGCGATGTCAATCATGCCGCTATTGACGATCGAACCCACGGTTTCATCGCCATTGACGTCGAAAAGGCCGCCGCCCGCGACAGTAACGTCCGCGCCGGCCGCGAGCCCGCCGCCATCGGTTTGCAACTCGCCGCCATCGACGGTCACCGTCGCCGATGTCAGCGACCCGGCGCCGACGAGATCGAGAAGGCCATCTGTTACCGTGGTCGAATTAATGAAATCAGCAATGCTGGTGAAGGTAAGCATTCCCGCGCCGTCTTTGCGCAGGCTTTCAAAGTTCAGGAAGTCGCCCGGAAGTGTTGTCGCTGCGGTCGTGACGTTGAAGGCGACTTCATCCACGCCCGCGCCGCCATCGATGATGGAAGCCGCATCACGCACCATAGTTTGATCAATCGCGACGGTGTCATCGCCGGCGCCGCCGAGAACTTGCCCCATTGCGCCAACGATCGTGCCATTCGACAACGCAATTGAGTCGTTGTTAGCACCGCCGTCGACTGTGCCTGCACCTGCATTACCGATGGACGAGTTATCAATGGTAATCGTGTCATTACCCGCATCACCGAGAACCTGGCCTGTGCTGCCGCCAAAGCGGCCGATATAGCTGCCACCCGTCAGGGCGATGCTGTCATTATCCGCGCCGCCGGACACCGTGCCGGCGCCAAACAAACCCACATCGCTGAAGTTATCGAGCGTAATGGTATCCGCCCCGGCATCACCGAGAACCTGGCCCGTGCTGCCGGCATTGCGGCCGACATAGCTGAGATTACTCAGGGCGATGCTGTCGTTATCCGCCCCGCCGGACACCGTGCCGGCGCCGGCAAAGCCCACATAGCTGTTAACGAGCGTGATGGTATCCACCCCGGCATCGCCTAGAACCATGCCCGTGCCGCTGACATGGTTGCCGATGCTGCTAGTGCTCAGGGCGATACTGTCATTTTCTGTGCCGCCGGACACCGTGCCGGCGCCGGAATCGCCGACAAAGCTTTTATTGAGCGTGATGGTATCCGCCCCGGCATCGCCGAGGACCTGGCCCGTGCTGCCGGTATTGTAGCCGATGTAGCTGAGTTTACTCAGGGCGATGCTGTCGTTATCCGCCCCGCCCGAAACCGTACCGGCACCTGAAGTGCCCACAGCGCTGCGATCAAGCGTGATGGTGTCGGCGCCGGCATCGCCCAGGATCTGGCCGGTTGCCCCGGCATTATTACCAAGGCGGCTGCCATTGCTCAGCGCAATCGAGTCATTGTCCGCCCCGCCATCGACCGTGCCGGCGCCGTAATAGCCCACCAAGCTGCGATCAAGCGTGATGGTGTCGGCCCCGGCATCGCCCAGGATCTGGCCGGTTGCCCCGGCATAACGACCAAGGTTGCTGAAATTTGTCAGCGCAATCGAGTCGTTGTCAGCCCCGCCCGAGACCGTGCCGGCGCCTGAAGTGCCCACATAGCTGCGATCAAGCGTAATCGTATCGTCCCCGGCATCGCCCAGGATCTGGCCGGTTGCCCCGGCATGATAACCAAGGCTGCTGAAAATTGTCAGCGCAATCGAGTCATTGTCAGCGCCGCCGGATACCGTGCCAGCACCGTAATAACCCACAAAGCTGGCATTGAGCGTGATGGTGTCGGCGCCGGCATCGCCCAGGATCTGGCCGGTTCCGCCGGCATAACGACCAAGGCTGCTGTCATTGCTCAGCGCAATCGAGTCGTTGTCCGCCCCGCCCGAGACCGTGCCGCCGCCGACAAAGCCCACAACGCTGCGATCAAGCGTGATGGTGTCGGCGCCGGCATCGCCCAGGATCTGGCCGGTTGCCCCGGCATAACGACCAAGGTTGCTGAAATTTGTCAGCGCAATCGAGTCGTTGTCAGCCCCGCCCGAGACCGTGCCAGCACCGTAATAACCCACAAAGCCGCGATTAAGCGTGATGGTGTCGGCGCCGGCATCGCCCAGGATCTGGCCGGTTCCGCCGTTAAAAAAACCAAGGGTGCTCCGATTTGTCAGCGCAATCGAGTCATTGTCCGCCCCGCCCGAGACCGTGCCGTGGCCGAAATAGCCCACAAAGCTGTTATCAAGCGTGATGGTATCGGCGCCGGCATCGCCCAGGATCTGGCCGGTTGCCCCGGCATAATAACCAAGGCTGCTGAAATTTGTCAGCGCAATCGAGTCATTGTCCGCCCCGCCATCGACCGTGCCGGCGCCGGAATAGCCCACAAAGCTGTTATCAAGCGTGATGGTATCGGCGCCGGCATCGCCCAGGATCTGGCCGGTTCCGCCGTTAAAAAAACCAAGGCTGCTGTAATTTGTCAACGCAATCGAGTCGTTATCAGCGCCGCCGGATACCGTGCCGTCGCCGGAATTGCCCACAAAGCTGTAAACAAGCGTGATGGTGTCGGCGCCGGCATCGCCCAGGATCCGGCCGGTTGCCCCGGCAGTATAACCAAGGCTGCTGAAATTTGTCAGCGCAATCGAGTCATTGTCAGCCCCGCCCGAGACCCTGCCGTCGCCGTCATAACCCACATAGCTGCGATTAAGCGTGATGGTGTCGGCGCCGGCATCGCCCAGGATCTGGCCGGATGCGCGGTCATCAAAACCAAGGGTGCTCCGATTTGTCAGCGCAATCGAGTCATTGTCAGCCCCGCCCGAGACCGTGCCGTGGCCGAAATAGCCCACATCGCTGTTATTAAGCGTGATGGTGTCGGCGCCGGCATCGCCCAGGATCCGGCCGGTTGCCCCGGAATTATAACCAAGGGTGCTCGAACTTGTCAGCGCAATCGAGTCATTGTCAGCGCCGCCAGAGACCGTGCCGGCGCCTCTATAACCCACATAGCTGTGATCAAGCGTGATGGTGTCGGCGCCGGCATCGCCGAGAAGTTGCCCGGCGCCACCGGCGTTGACCCCGAGATCGTCGCCTGCCGTCAGCGCGAACGTATCATCATCCGCGCCGCCGGAGACGGTTGCGCCGGCACTAACGCCGATATCGGTGTTGACGGTGATCGTATCGTTGCCCGCAAGGGCATCGGACAGGGTGCCATCAAGCGCGCCGGCGCAAGTGACGTTGTCGGCGCCGGCGGTTAACGGCACACACTGAGCAACCGCCTCGCCGTCGGCGAGAGAGACAATCACAAACGCCGTCGAGCCCAAGAGCGCCATGCGCCATTGCGGCAGGCTCGGCGGTGCAATCGCCGACTGGGCGACCCTTAACGTCGTGCTGGCGAGGATGCCTTTGCGGGCAAGGGCTTTCGCGCGCCGCGATGCTCTCCGGTTTGTGAACATTGCCACACCAACCCCCGTCGATTGCTATGCCGCGGTGCGTTTTTCAACATCCCAATAGGAGAGGATCCTGACCCCAAACACGTCGCCGAGCCCGTAGGCAATGACTATGGCAAATCATAGGGGAGATGACAAGGAGCTTCCGGCCTTTTGACCCGTCACGCCATAATGATCTGATATTTTAGGAAAATTCGCGGCAGGCGCCGTTGCCGACGCTGCGTGCTTTGGCTACCTGTTTCCCCGATGGAGGCGTTGACAATGATGCTCAGACGATGCGCCGGCGTGCTTGGCGCGCTGATATCAGTATTGCTGACCAGCCCGGGCTTCGCACAACAAACGCAAGTAACGCGCGCCGCGTGGCAATTCGGATGCGGCGATGCGGCTTCCGGCACGCGCATTTGTCAGATTCAGCGCGATGTTGTTGCGGGGACCGGAAATGGCGTTGGCGACAAGCTGGTGATGCAAATTCTCATCACGCGCGAGCCCGGCGCCCATGAAGAGTTGTTGCGCTTTGTCACGCCCCACGGCGTCGATCTCAAGTCGGGTCTTTCCTATAGCGTCACCCACAAAGGTGAGACCAGCGCACTGCGCATGCTGGACTATAAGACTTGTTCCGGGCGCGGCTGCATCGCGCTCGTTGCTTTTAACGACGATGAGATCGAGGCGTTCATAAAGGGCCGCAAGATGGATGTGGCGTACACCGCCGGCGACCTCAATCAAGTCAATGTCAGCATTGACCTTAAAGGCTTTAAAGCCGTGCACAAAAAACTTGAAAAGGCAACGAAATAGCCCGCCGAAGCGTTGTCAATTAGATCACTCAGCCTAAGGATCGGGACAAAATGTGCGGCATGAAGTAAGAATGAATTCCCCTACTCCGCCAAATGCAAGCGCTTTGGCAGGCGCGCATTGATCATCTTCAGCTGCTTTTCGAGGATGACGTTTTTAAAATCGTAATTCCCGACCATATGCGCCCGCGCCGCCTTGCCGATCTTGTGATGATTGGTGTGATGAGCGAGCACCTGGATCGTCTTATTCGCAAGCTCATCGGGCTTTAAAAAATCAACCAGAAACCCGGTCTTTCCGTCCTTGATAATCTCGCGCACCGGCGCGACGTCCGAAGAGATAACCGTCGCGCCGACGCTCATCGCCTCCATCATCGACCAGGAAGGAACGAATGGCACGGTCAGAAATATATGACAGCGCGATAACTGCATGACCGCGACAAAAATCTCGTACGGCACCTGACCAAAAAAATGCACGCGGGACCAGTCGATCCGGTCGCCCAGTTCCTGTTCCAAAAGCCCCCGATAAGAGTGGCCGTCGGCGAGCGTGCGCCCATAGGAAACTTTGTCGCCGCCAATGATCAGAGCGCGAGCGTTCGGGCGCGCTTCGAGGATTTTTGGCAAAGCGCGCATGAAAATATGAAAGCCGCGCACCGGCTCCATATTGCGGGCCATGAAGGTGAAAATTTCATCCGCGCGAGTGATTGGCTTATCGACCCGGCCAAGATACGCGCGCGCCTTGGGATTCGGTATGCAGAGATCGGTGCGGATGCCTTCATGCATCACCTCGATCTTGTCGTGAAAACTCTTCGGATATCCGCCCTGTTGCCAATGCGTCGCGGTTTGCCCGGCGTCGCACGCCTCACAGCTCAGATAATTGATGGCGTTTCGCGCGCTCATGATGAACGGCAGGGCGTCCGATATGGGAAATTCCGGGTCAAACCCGACCGCGCCGCCGTCAGCCGAATAGAAATATTCAAAATAGCCAAGCACCGGAACATCCGGCCATAGCTCCTTGACGAACAGCATTTCCCCCCAGCCGGTATGGCCGATGACGATGTCCGGCTTGAAGCCCTGGCCCTCCATGTTCCGACAGAGATCTGCGACCTTCGCGCCATTGGCGCAACATCTTTCAAACTCTGCGGAGTAAGGAAAAGCGTCGGCGCGCGGGCGATGATCCGGCTGATATTCAATGACATGATGAGACGCCGGTTGCGCGAGACCGGCCTTTTGCGTCAAAAAAACGATTTGGTGTTCGCCCGAGTTCGCGAGCCACTCTAGGAGATGCTTATATTGCGCCGGGTAGTTCTGGTGGACGAAGAGGATTTTCATTGCTTTAAAGGTCGTTGCCAATTCCCGTCGAGTCGGCGATCTTTATGAGGAAACTCTCAATAAAAGGCCACACCGACCGATGAACGCAAAACCACCGCCCAAAGGCGACATTCGCAATCTAGCCTTTTACCATTCCCGTCAGCTTGTGGACTGGATGCGACTTGAAGATCTGAGTTTCTCCTTCACCTCTTATCAGACCGGGCGGCTGTTTCTTGCCGGCGCTGATGAGCAGAATAGACTGTCCCTGGTGCAGCGCGCCTTCACGCGCGCCATGGGGCTTTATGCGGACGACCAAAATCTCTGCGTCGCCGACCTTTATCAGCTCTGGTGGTTCGAAAACGGACTCGGCGCAAACCAAACTTATCAGAAAAGTTTTGATCGGCTTTATATTCCGCGCATCGGCTTCACCACTGGCGACCTCGACATTCACGATATCGGGGTCGACGCCAGTGGCGAACCGATATTCGTCAACTCTCTTTATTCCTGCGTCGCCACGGTAAGTCCAAAGGCGAGTTTCAAAGTTCTTTGGCGCCCGCCTTTCATCACAAAGCTCGCGGCGGAGGACCGTTGCCATTTGAATGGCCTGGCCATGAAGGACGGCGCGCCGGCCTATGTCACCGCTGTTTCAAAATCTGATTCCGTTGAAGGCTGGCGTGATCACAAACGGGACGGCGGCATCTTGATGGATGTTGCGAGCGGCGAAACTGTCGCCGCCAATCTTTCCATGCCGCATTCGCCTCGGCTCCTTAACGAAAAACTTTGGCTATTAAATTCCGGGACAGGATGGCTCGGCACGGTTGACCTTAAAAGCGGCGCTTTCGAACCGGTGACGTTTTGCCCGGGGTTTTTGCGTGGTCTCGATTTTTACGGGAAATATGCGATTGTCGGAACGTCGCTGCCGCGAAACATTGGGTTTGTCGGCCTTGAGCTTGATGACAATCTGAAAGCGCGCGACACCGCGCCGCGTTGCGCGGTGCTCATTATTGACACCGAAACCGGCGACATCGTCCATTGGCTCACTTTTGAAAGTCACATCACGGAGCTTTATGACGTCGCCTTCCTGACCGGCGTTCGCCGCCCAATGCATCTCGGCTTTCAGACTAACGAAATCCGCCAGTTCATCACGATGGAAAGCGACCTGGACTAAGATTTAGCAGATCGCAATGATGTGGCGTCGGGGGTTTAAAGAACGCCAGAGCGAAAATTTCGAACTGGCGGCCGGGCCGAAACACAACAATCGGGAAGCCGGCGGCGTTCAGTGCTTTTTGCAGCGTCTTCGGCGTAAAGCCGGACTTGTGGGCGAAAAAGTCCTCTCCGCTACGCTCAATCTCGGTGCCCCAGCCATACAGAACGTCGTGGGCGGTGATCGGGACACCTGCCTGCGTATGATAAAGCACGTCGTCGAGTTCGAGATTTTTGTCCGTCATATGACGCATGAGCGAGGCGAGGTCGGGCGCGCGCAATTCCGCGAACCCGTCCGGCTTCAATACATGCCGAAAGCCGCCCAAAACTTTCGCCGCATCGTGCGCGTAATAGTGTTCGAGGTTATGCGAGCAGTAGATGGCGTCAAACTGATCGGCTGCCGTTGTATCGAGAAGGCGTGCATCAATCACTAGGTCAGGCGCCACGCCGGCATCGATGTCGGCGAGAATATGCTCATAGCTTTCAAAATGCGGCGATATCGCGATCGCTTTGTTATTGCCGCCGACATTTAGAACGCGCCGTGGCCCATCTTTTGGCATCACTCACTCCTTCCGTGAACTTCGATGCTTTCATGCGTTTCCGCTCCTTCCCAGCCAGGAAAATAGCGCGGAAAACTCTATCTCAAAATGAGGGACTTTTCGGGGCGCACGTCACCTCACCTACCGTGCACCAGTAAGTACATGCTGATCGTCCGCGAGATTATTGCTTAAAATCGCTGACTGTAGATTCTTTATGTCGTCGTTAAATGGTTCCCGGGAGATTTGATGCTCCAAGCGGTCCATCTCTCGTTCTGCGTCAACCCACACGTTGCCCATAAGCCAGAGACACTTGTCGATCACACGCTCGCCAAAAAGTTCCGGCGCGCTCGATTCAGCGATTGTCAAATCGATTGCTGAAGCGCAGTCGATAAATCGACGTTGTTCCAGAATTTGGTAGAAATGTTCCCACCGTGTGCGCTTTTTGCGTCCAGTTCCGGCCATTGCCCCAAGTGCGTTTGCGGCAAGATTATCGTATAGCGTCCAACCTTTTGGAGAAACAAACCACGCCAATTTTGTCGCCAGTGACATAATCTCGCCTTCTGTATGTTCCGGCTTCAGAGGCGCGATCGCTGAATTGCATGCCGCCGCTTTTTCCGACAGTTTTTTCTCCGACCAAGTTCCATCGACGATTTGGTTTAGATGACTAGTAACAAGTTCTCGATCGCCGTCTCTCCTTACATTTCGAATAACGCCGAAGATCGTGGACACCTTAATCATCAATTCCGCATTGTATGCGGAATTCTGTTCTTGCAGCTCATTCAACAGACACTTGTCGCTGCTTCCGGAAATATTTTTGCGTTGATCAAAATGAAACGTCATGTAGTGCATTGCGACGCCATTTCGAATTATGCGCTCCAGGTTCATTCTGACTTTCCGCCCTTCAAGAACTTTTCGATCAATTCCTTAAACGCGTTCTCCATTCCAAAAACTTCGGTGAACTCCGCAAACGCCCACCGCCCAAAGCGCTCCAGATTATTCACGCCTGGAACCCAGAGCTCCTGCATGGTCTGCGCTTTCACTTTCGCGTCTTCATCGCGATAGCCTTTCACCTCCAAGACGAGATTGAGCGGGTCAGCTTCACCGCGACCGTCATCTAGGCGCACTAAAAAATCTGGGATGTAGCGCCGCGTCACCGGGCCGTTGCGATAGGGCACACCAAATCCCAGCCCCTGGTTTTTCACATAGGCGAGGACGCGCGGGTGCTCCTCGCAAATCCGCGCCATTTCTGCCCCCCAGTTGGAGTCCTCGACCACATGGCTGACATGGCACTTTTTCGCGTCAGTAGAAAAGCACGGCTTGGACGTCGTGAAATTGACGAAGCGCGTGTCGCCTTCCGGGTTGAATGAGTCGATTACGGCCTGAACCCGCGTGTCACCATCTTCAAATCGCTGGCAAGCAATCCAGATTTTTCCCGCAACTTTGTCGATGACACCGGGCCAAGTCGCCATGGCAGGAAACGTATTCGCCGACTCGCAAACGAGATAGCCTTCATCCAGCCAGCGCATAACGATGCGCTTCACTTGCGGAAAGAGGGCCATGTTCATGGCGCCTTCGTCTTGAAACTTTGTCATCAAGAGGTGCTTGGTGATCACGTAGGCGATGGAGTTGGGGCGCGCGTGCTCGTCAAGTTTGTCTTCCGGCGACATGACCTCCTGTTCGCCGACAATACCTGACATATGCGTCTTTGTGGCGCCGATGAGTTCCGGCGTGATGCGCAGTTTCGAGTCTTCGTTGAACTTCGCCGAGATTTTTTCATCTGGTAAGGCGGTTCGGTAACCGGCAACGCGTGGAAATCGGATCGCGAGATGCGCCCGATCGCGCACCGCGTGAACCCGCGTAACCGGTTTCGGCGCGGTCGGCGGCGCGACAGTTGCCTCTGCGGTGAAATCGAACGGAATGCCCATGATGTCCGCGTATTCGACATCGAAGAGTCCGTCTTTATTCAACTCGTAGCTTTTGCGCCGAAGCGCGCGACCGACGACCTGTTCACAGAGTAGCTGTGTGCCGAAGGCACGCACGCCGAGAATATGCGTCACCGTGTTCGCGTCCCATCCCTCGGTCAGCATGGACACCGAGACCACACACCGGATCGACTCGCCAAGGCGCCCCTTTTCGCCGACGGTGTTCATCACTTCCCGTAGCAGGTCTTCGTCAGTGATTTTGACATCACCGCCGGCGCCTTCCCGTTGGGCCTTCTCCCGGCGGAACTGTTCGATCTCTGGCGCCAGCGCGTCGCGGAATGCTTTGTCGAGCCCTTCACCGGAGTCGATCTGCGCTGAGTCTATGAGGAGCGTGTTGGGTTTGGCGAGGCGTTGATTGTGTTCGTCGTAATTCGAAAGTATCTGCAATTGGCCGGGTACAACAATAGCGCCTTGGTCTTCGGTTTCCGGAATTTCGTATCCGGCGATCCAGTCATGCACTATCTGCGACGTCGTCGTGTTGTTACAGACGACGATGAAGACGGGCGGCACCCTGTGTCCTTTGGCCCGCCATTCCTCGTCGGTTCTGACATAGTGGGCATAAAGCGACCGCAGCGCAGTGATCAGTGGCGTTACTTCGGCGAGCGCTTCGGGGTTTCCGCCGCCGCTTTTCGAGCGGCCCTTCTTTGGTAATTTCTTGCCGATGTGTTCCCAAAGGTTTCGATAGATAGGCTTGCCATCCGCCATCGGCATGTTGTCGAGAATCGGCACACGCGGTAGTTTGACGATGCCGCATTCGATGGCGTCCATCAGCGAGAAGTCGGAGACCGTCCAAGGGAACAAGGTTCCCTCGCGATAGCCCGAACCGCGCAGGAAGAAGGGTGTCGCAGAGAGGTCGTAGATAGCGCGCACGCCGATTTTGCGTTTCAGCGTTTCAATGCCACTTATCCAGAGACGGGCTGCCTCGTTGTTCTTTTTCGCCTCTTCTTTGTCGTCACCTTTGGATTCGGCGATTTCATCCGTTCCGGCCTTTTCCCGGTAGCAATGATGCGCTTCGTCATTGATGACGACGATGCTCTTCATGTTGAAGAGATCTCCGACGGCCCGTCGGAGCATTTCACCCTCACTCTCTATGGTGACGATTTTCTCTTTGCGCCAGCCTTCGATGGCGCCGCGGGTTCCTTTAGAAACCTTTGTTTTCTCGCGGAACTGGAAGGCGTGGTAGTTGGTGATAACAACCTTGGCGGCGGTGATGTCGTTGAGCATGTCTGATGGAACAAGCTCGCGTTTTTCGTAATAGCTGTCTGGGTCGGTCGGATCGAGCACGCGCAGACGGTCGCGGATTGTGATGCCCGGCGCGATGATGAGAAAGCCCTTAGAATAGTTTTTCGACGACGGCATGCGGACGGCGTTGATTGTCTGCCATGCAATCAGCATTGCCATTACGGTCGTCTTGCCGGCTCCGGTCGCCATTTTCATCGCGAGGCGAAAAATTTCGGGATTGGCTTCGTCGTTGCCGCCTTCAAGATGATCCCAAATCCGTTTGTATTGCCGCTGGCCGCGCGCGACTTCCGTCAACCAGATTATCGTCTCGACTGCTTCACGCTGACAAAAAAACGGGCGGATCGATGCAAAGTTGTGATGGCGCCAGTAATCAAGAAGTCTGCGCGTCGCTGGCGTGACGCCCCAATTGGCCGACTGAGGCAGTTCCCGCCAACTTTTATCATGCTGGCGGATGTCATTGATCATCCAGGCGGGATCGTATTTCTCGTCCGCGTCGTCCAGTAGACTCGCCTGCGCAGCTTGCGCTTTGCTGCGTTTCGACTTTGGTACTGGCGTGACATGGCGGTCCGACTTCCGGCGCTCGTTTTTCGGCGGCTGATTGGTCGGTTGCCCGTTCTCCAGCACGTGGTGCCATTGCGGCTCCTCATAGGGCGAATTCAGTATCGGTCGCTGAAAGAAGTCGTGTTTTTCGATCCTGCCTGTCATGGGTCTCAATTCACTGGCGATGAGTTGATTGCTTTGACGACACTAGAGCTGGTACCATCAGCGAGGCCCTCGGATAAGCACAGCGCGATGGGATTGTGAACTGCAACAATGTAACGGCCTGAATAGAGTCCTCGCGGATTTAGCTGATATTATTGATGAATGGAGGCAAAATTCATGGTCGATTCTACCCTCCACCTCGCATTTAGTGACCCTACTTCTTATCTGGTACACGTTGTGGTGCGTGTGCCGGGTAGCAAGGCTCCCCAAGTTGCACTTAACGTCTCTCGGAATGACTCAAGTAATTTTGTGAGTTTTTCCCTCGTTGCTGTCCAATCAGCAATTGGTCATTTCTGTGGGTTCATGCCTTGTCCAAGCTCGGCGCACAAAAGGGGGCCGAAACGACCGGCAATAGTAACAAAACACTGCGCCCCTGCCCTAGGGGGGAGGCTTTTATTATGAGCTGCTCCCTCGACGCCAGCAACCCTCCCCTTTCACGCGCAGTAAACCCGTACAAACTTTCGGGACTCAGGCAGTCACTCCGTCAGTTGTTCCTCAATTGAGGTCCGGGCGATCGAAGCAAGAAAATCTCCTTTGGATAATTCCTCGTATTGCTCGTGATCAGCATGACGCAGTGCGGTCAGCAGTTCCGTCGCCTCCCGCGCCGTGATCTCGCCGGCGGCCACTGCACGCATGACGGCGCGCGCAGCATTTCCCGGTTCACTCAAATCCGCGCCGTCTGGAATAGCAGTGGTAGCTTGTTTGGCAGGCGGCATGACGCGCTCGCCTAACCATTTTGCGGCCGCCGTCCGCTCGGTAAGTGAAGGCTCGCAACCCTTCATTTTCGTGCCGTTCATGATTTTGATCTGTCAATGACGGTCTAAAAACGTACCGGGTTGGCGCCGCAAAACTGTACCAGTAAAGCCTCTATGGTATGCTCGCTGGATTGTGGGAAAGCGCGCTGACCGCCCCACGAGTCAAAGCGCGCC
>Ga0114931_10004927_pt1 | contig 16588 bp, 16 predicted proteins | sample 2SBtaG_FD_89579 | JGI IMG/M metagenome (GOLD analysis project Ga0114931, IMG submission 89579) | Deep subsurface microbial communities from Kolumbo volcano to uncover new lineages of life (NeLLi) - 2SBTROV14_V59a metaG | ecosystem: Environmental > Aquatic > Marine > Volcanic | place: Kolumbo...
ACGACGAAGTCGAGCCAGTCCTTGCGCGGAACCTGCGCCTGACTGGTCAGGACCTCCACCGTATCCCCGTCCTGGAGGACGTGGCGCAGGGGCACCATCTTGCCGTTGACCTTGGCGCCCGCGCAGCGGGCACCCACCTCGCTGTGGATGGCGTAGGCGAAGTCGACGGGGGTCGCTCCAGCGGGCAGGTTCATCACTTCGCCCCGCGGCGTGAACACGAAGACCTGGTCCGGAAACAGGTCCACCGTGACGGTGTCGATGAACTCGTGCGGGTCCTGGAGGTCGCGCTGCCACTCGAGGAGCTGGCGCAGCCATGCGAACTTGCGATCGTCCTCGGCCTCGCCGCCGACCCGCCCCTCCTTGTACTTCCAGTGGGCGGCGATCCCGAGCTCGGCGGCGCGATGCATCTCGAGCGTGCGGATCTGCACCTCCATCCGCTCGCCGTAGGGTCCGATCACGGCGGTATGGAGGGACTGGTATCCGTTGGGCTTCGGCAGCGCGACGTAGTCCTTGAACCGCCCGGGGATCGGCCGCCAGGTGCCGTGGATCAGGCCGAGCGCGGTGTACACGGATTCTTCGGGTCCATCGAGGACGATCCGGAACGCGATCACGTCGTAGATCTGCTCGAGGTCGAGCCCCTGGCTCTCCATCTTGGCCTGGATCGAGGCGAGCTCCTTGACCCGACCGGTCACCTCGCTCTCGAGCCCGGCGCCGGCGAGCTTCTGGGAGATCTGGGAGATCACCTCCTCGATGTAGCTCTCGCGCTCCTTGCGGGTGGTCGCGAGGCGCTGCTTCAGGCCTTCGTAGGTCTCGGGGTGAATCGTGCGGAAGGCCAGATCCTCGAGCTCGCGCTTCATCCAGTCCACGCCGAGCCGATGCGCGAGCGGCGCGTAGATATCGAGCGTCTCGGTGGCGATGCGCCGGGCCGACGCCTCGTTCATGTATCCGAGGGTCCGCATGTTGTGGAGCCTGTCCGCCAGCTTGATCAGGAGGATGCGGATATCCTTCGACATCGCGACCAGCATCTTGCGGAAGTTCTCGGCCTGACGTTCGCGCTGGGAGGTGAACTCGATTCGCGCGATCTTCGTGAGGCCTTCGACCAGGAAGGAAAGCTCCTCTCCGAAGGTCTGACAGAGCTCCTCGGAGGTGGTGAGCGTGTCTTCGATCGTATCGTGCAGCAGCCCGGCGGAGACCGTGACCTCGTCGAGCCGCATGTTCGCCAGGATCTGCGCCACCGCGATCGGGTGCACCAGGTAGGGCTCACCCGAGAGCCGCTCCTGCCCCTCGTGCACCTTGGCGGAGAACACGTAGGCGCGCTGCAGCAGTTCCAGATCCGCCTGGGGATTGCACTCCAGGACGCGATCCGCGATGTCGTTGAAGCGCGGCAGGCGCGGGGCCGGCGGGGGCTCGTTTTCCCCTTTGACTTCGGGCATTTCGATGAGTCTAGCCGAGCCCGGGGAAACGCCGCAATCCGGCGCCGCCGGGGCTCAGCGAGGGTCCAGCTCCGCCAGGGCGCCGGCGCCGCGCGCCAGCGCCGTCTCCCTTCCGTAGCGCGCGACCACGTCGCCCCGCGCGCCCGCGCGTTCGGCCGCCAGGATCTCGCGCACGGCCGCGACGGCATCCTCGAGCAGGCCGTTCACCACCACGTAGTCGAAGCCCTGGACCGCGCGCAGCTTGTTTCCCGCGATGGCGAGCCGCTTTGCGATCCCCTCCGGCGAATCGGTGCCACGCCCCCGCAGGCGCTCCTCGAGCACCGCCAGGGACGGCGGCACCAGGAAGACGAAGCGCGCGTCGCCCCGCCGTTCGCGGATCTGGGCGGCGCCCTGCACATCGATCTCGAGCAGGACGTCGTGGCCACGGGCGAGCGGCTCGTCGATCGCCTCATGGCTCGTTCCGTAGAGCTTTCCGTTGTACTCGGCGTGTTCCACGAACCGACCGCCCTGCACCAGCCGGAGGAAGGTTTCCTCGTCCACGAAGTGGTAGTCGACTCCCTCCCGCTCGCCAGGACGGGGCGTCCGCGTCGTGTGCGAGACGGAGAACTCGAGCTTCGGATCGGGCGCGACCACGGCGCGACAGACGGTGGTCTTGCCCGTGCCCGAGGGCGCCGAGACCACGATCGGCACGGGCGGCGTCACCCGCTCTGGCCTCCGGGGTCGAGGCGAGCCGCCAGGGTCTCCGGGTTGATCGCCGACAGGACCACGTGATCGCTGTCGGTCACCACGATGGATCGGGTCCGGCGTCCCTGGGTGGCATCGATCAGCTTGCCCCGCGCGGCGGCCTCGTCCCGGAGCCTTCGCATGGGCGCCGACTGTGCGTTCACGACGGCGACCACGCGGACGGACGCTACGAGGTTTCCATAGCCGACGTTCAACAGAGTCGGTACGGACGCCTCGGCGGCCTCCGACGCCGGCCGGACGCGCGCCATCCGGCGCGAGGTGGAGGTTCGCGAGGTTTCCGTCAATGATCGGTTCCTTTTCGACTGCGGCCGTTCCGCCGCCCTGGCCCGCCGGCTCCGCCCGGCCGCGCCCCGCAGTGCGGTCGCGCCGTGGCTCGCGGCTCACTCCACATTCTGGACCTGCTCACGGATGCGTTCGAGCTCGGTCTTGAGCTCGACGACCGCATGGGCCATCTCGGCGTCGTTGGCCTTGCTCCCCACCGTGTTGCCCTCGCGACCGAGCTCCTGCAGCAGGAAGTCGAGCCGCCGTCCCACCGGGCTGCCGGCTTCCGCCGTGTCCAGCACTCCCAGAAACTGTTCGAGGTGGCTGCGAAGCCGGGAGAGCTCCTCCGAGACGTCGAGCCGATCGGCGGCCAGCACGACCTCCTGGTGGAGTCGCGCCTCGTCGAGCAGGCCCGTCTCGGCCTCGAGCTCCCGGGCGCGCTTGCGCAGACGTTCACGCACGAACACCTGGACCGTCGCCGAGCGGGCTTCGAGCGCCTCCACCAGCTCGGCCACGCGCGCCAGCCTTTGGCGAAACTCGCGCTCGAGCCCCTCGCCCTCGGAGGCCCGCATCCGCGCCGTGGCGGCGAGTGCCTGCTCCACGCCGGCGAGCACGGTCGACGCGTGCTCAGCGGCGTCGAGGCTCGACTCGACGACGCGAGAGACACCGGGCAGCCCGAGCAGATCGTCGGCCGCGAGCTCGGCCGCCAGGCCGTAGCGACGCTCGATCTCCCGGGCCGCTTCGAGATAGCGGCCCGCCGCCTCGTAGTCGATCTCGACCCGGCTCGCGGAGGGCGCGCCCGCGGACGCCTGCACCGCCAGCTCCAGCTTGCCCCGGGCGAATCGTCCCTGGACGCAGTCGCGCACCGACTTCTCCAGGGGAGCGAGCACCCGCGGAAGCTTGACCCGCAGGTCCAGGTAGCGGTGGTTCACGGTCCGGATCTCGACCTCGAAGGACGTTTCGGCGAGCTCGATGCTCGCGCGTCCATAACCGGTCATGCTGAAGATCATCCGCCCCCCCGACCGCAGCCGATCACGCCGCCCATCAGCGGCCCGCCCCGCGATTCCGGGCAGCGGCCATGGCCGCCGGGAGGATCTCGAGAATCTCGGCGCGAGATGCCGTGGCGGTCCCGATCTTCCCGACCACGACTCCGGCGGCCGCGTTGGCGAGCACGGCCGCCTCGAGCAGGCTCGCCCCCGCCGCGCGAGAGAGCTCCAGTGCCGCGATCGTCGTGTCGCCGGCGCCCTGGACGTCGAAGACCTCGCGGGCCAGAGTATGGACGTCCCGGCCGCGCTCCTCCGCCGAGTCGAAGCAGGTCATTCCCTCGGCGCCGCGCGTCACCACGATCTCGGCAGGACCGACCCTGCGGCGCAAGCGAGCGACGGCTCGCGCCAGATCGTCGCCGGTACGAATCTCGACTCCGGTCAACGCCTCGGTCTCGCGCAGGTTGGGCTTCAGCAGGGAGGCGCCCCGGAAGCTCGCGAGGTCGGTCTTCGGGTCCACCGCCGAGGGCACACCCGCGGCCGCCAGCCGGCGCATGACCTGGCCGATCGTGCGCCGAGTGAGCAGACCCTTTGCATAATCCTCCAGCACGACCGCATCGGCCGAGGCCAGCGAAGCGTCGACCGCCTTGAGAAGCGCGCGAACGGCCGAGGCTGGGATCGAGCGGGTCGTTTCCCGATCGAAGCGAACGATCTGCTGAGATCGCGCGACGACGCGGCTCTTGCGGGTCGTCGGCCGCCCCGGAACCACGACGATGCCGTCCGTCGGGACGCCGAGCCCCGTCAGCAACTCGACGACCCGCGTTCCGGCGGGGTCGTCGCCGATCACGGAGCAGAAGCGGCAACGACCGCCGAGCGCCACCACGTTGCGCACGACGTTTCCTGCGCCGCCCAGGACCGTGGACTCGTCGCGCAGGTGGACGACCGGCACCGGAGCCTCGGGGCTCACCCGGTCCACGTCCCCCCAGAGATACTCGTCGAGAACCACATCGCCGAGCACCAGCAGCTCGACCCGCTCGAAACGGCCGAGCAGGCGCTCGAGCCGGCCACGATCGAGGCGCGCGCTCCGAGTCCCTCGCCGCGGGCGCCGTCCCCGGGCCGCGACGCTCGTGCGCTTCGTCTGCTTCCTGGCCATCGATCGCGGTCCGACCCCGTCCTTCGAAGGCCTGGACCCGGCGCTCCTGCGGCGGATCCAGGCCGTCCGATGCGAATCAACCGTCTCCGGCCACCGGCGCCAGCCCCCAGCCCTCGGGCCGGCCCGCGAGGTGCCAGACCAGGACACGCCGGCGTGCCCGCCACCGATCCCGGGCCTTCCGCGAAAAGAGCGCAGCCGGCGCGCCCACGGCGACGTGGAGCGCACTCTTGAGGACCCTCACCGCCAGCAACACCGCGAGCGCGGCCAGGCCGCGGTTCTTGCGAAAGAAACGGTACAGCGAGCGATGGTACTCGATGCGAGTCCGAGCGGGATCCCTCTTCTTCGAAGTCGCTCCGTGGACGTGGGTGACGGCGATGCCGGGCAGATGCCGCACCTCCCACCCCGCCCGCCGGATGGTGCGGCACCACTCGGTCTCCTCGAGGAAGAAGAAGTAGTCCTCGGACAGGAGCCCGACCCGCGCCAGGATCTCGCCTCGGACGACGAGGCAGGCGCCCAGGACCGCATCCACGGCGACGGGACCCGCGAGGGCCCGGCGCTTCGACGGGTAACGTCGCGGCCAGAGGCCCTCGAGCAGCCAATGGGGAACGACCTCGGTCAGCAGACCCGGCTCCTTGTGAACGCTGTTCTGTTTCCGACCGTCGGGTCCCTGCAGCTGGGGGCCGACCACGCCGACCTCGGGGTGGGCGTCGAGGTAGGCGACGCAGGCCTCGAGGGCTCCGGCCGGAATCACGGTGTCGTTGTTCAGGAGCGCCGCATGACGCGCAGACGCTCGGCGAAGGCCCGCGTTGGCTCCGGCGGCGAAGCCGCGGTTCACCGGCAGTGCCACGCACTCGGCCCAAGGGAAGCGCGCAGCCAGCTCGCGTTGCGTACCGTCCTGCGATCCATTGTCCACCACGATCACCTGGAGACCGAGGGTGCTCGTCCGGCGGATCTCGCGGTCCAGCGAGTCCAGGCACTCGCACAGCAAGGACCAGCCGTTCCAGCTGACGACGACGACCGAGAGGTCGCTCACCCGAGGGCGCTCCGAGCGGCGGCGAGCACCCTCTCGGGCTCGATGCTCGTCATGCAGCGGTGATCGATCGGGCAGGTGCGGTGATAGCAGGGGCGACAGCCGACGGGCGCCGAGAGCACCGACACCCGCTCGAGGTTGAGGTTGGTCTTGGTGAGACTGGTCGGACCGAACAGGCAGACGACGGGCGTTCCGAAGGCCACCGCCACGTGACGCGCGCCGGAATCGTTGCAGACCAGTGCGCGGCAGCGCTCGAGCACGGCCTTGAGCGCTCCGAGGGAGATCCGGCCCGTGAGGTCCACGATCGGCGCGGAGGCTGCGGCCACGACCCGAGCCGAGACGACCCGCTCACCGGGCGCGCCGAGCAGCACGACGGGAAGGCCGTCGCCGGCCAGCCCGTCGGCCAGCCGTGCGAAGCCCTCCGGCGGCCAGCACTTGGAGGGGCCATAGGCCGCGCCGGGCGCCAACGCCACGAATGCCGTGCCGCGATCGATCCCCGCGCTTCGAAGCCCCTCGGCGGCTTCGGCGCGCTCGGCCCCGGTCGTGAAGAGCTCGATCCCCGTGTCGTCGGACGCAGCGCCGACCGCGGCCGCGAGTCCCAGAACCTGCTGCTCGCGCGCCACCCAGGCGCCCCCGTCTCTCCCGCGCAGGGACGGGATCGCACGGTTCAGGAACAGACCGCGCCAGCCGCGCGCGTAGCCCACCACCTCGCTCACGCCTACCGCGCGCATGAGAAGCGCGGAGGACACGGAGTCGGGCAGGCAGATCCCGAGGTCGAAGCCACGCGCGCGGAGCCCGAGACCCTCGGCGAGGGTCGCCGCCACGCCCCGGCGGCGGGAGCGGAGCTCCAGGACCTCGTCGAACCACGGCGCACCCGCCAGCAGTGGCGCCAGTGATCTCCGGATCTGCAGTGTGATCTCGGCGTCGGCGAAGCGCTCTCGCAAGGCGCGGAAGCCAGGAGTCGCCATCACGACGTCGCCGACCCAGTTCGGTGCCCGGACCAGGATGCGCGGCCGGCCCGGCCGGCTCCGGCTCGCTTCGGCGGAGCCGACCGCGCTCACGGGTGCCCCGCGAGCAGATCTCGCGCCGCTGCGATCACCAGCTCCGGCGAGACGCCTCGCATGCAGGTGGCGGCCGAGCAGCCGCGCCGGCACGGGCTGCACGCCACAGGAACCCGAACGCTTCGCGAGGGCGTCCCGGGATAGGGCTGGTTCTCGCACGGATCGGTCGGCCCGAGGATCTGCACGACTGGAGTTCCGCTCAGGGACGCGACGTGCATCGGCCCGGTATCGCTGCCGACGTAGAGCCGGCTCTCGCGAAGCAGGGCGGCGAGGTCGAGCAGCGACCCGGTCTCGGGGGCGTGGCATGCGGCGCCGGCGGAGCCCTTCACGATGGCGTCGGCGAGTTCGCGGTCGTCACGGGCGGGGCCGGAGGTCACGATCACGGGAACCCCGGGCGCTTCGGACAGGGCGACGGCGACCTTCGCGTAGGCCTCGGGCGTCCAGCGCTTGTACGGAGTCCCGTCGCTCGTGCCCGGATGCAGCACGACGGGCGCGCGGGCCCCCAGCTCGGCGCGCATCCTCCGCCGCGATTCGGCGGGGATCCGCAGGGGCTCGGGATCGGGATCCGCGGCGACGCCCAGGAACTCCACGAGCGCCGCGTTGCGGGCGAATCGGCTGCAGCGGTCGAGCGCCAGCCGAGCCCGTTCATTGCAGAGCAGCCACGAGGCCTCACGCCCGTAGGGCCACGCATACCCGGCACGCAGCCGTGCACCGGACGCCAGGGCGAGCAGCCCGCTCTTGAGAATCGAGTGGAAATCCACCACGAGATCGAATCGCCGCGCACGCAACGCGCCGAGGAACCCGCCGAGGCCCGTCCACGCATCTCGGAAGTCGCGCGCCCGAACGCGGGCCACCAGCTCGGCCCTGGGAAAGACCAGCACCTCGTCGATCCAGGGCTGGGCCTCCAGCAGCGATGCCGACGGCGCCTCCACGACCCAGCTGAGGCGCGCAGCGGGGTACCCGGCCCGCAGCGCCGAGACGGCGGGCAGCGTTCGGACGACGTCGCCCAGCGCGCCGAGCCGGATGACGGCGATTCGTTCCGCCGTGGGAGGGGCGGCCATCGGATGTTGGCAGACGCCGATCGGATGCCTCGCGCGGGAGTAGTCGCGCGGGTAGGATACCGTTCCATGCGAATCGGTCGCACCCTGTCCCTGTACCTGATGCGCGAGGTCGTCCAGTACGCCGCGCTGGGTCTGCTGGCACTCGGATCGATCTTCGTGGCCCAGAACACGTTCCGACGACTCGACTCGTTGCTGGGAACCGGATTCCACAGCGCGGACTTCTTCCTCCTGCTCGGCTCGGTCGTGGCGCTGATGACGGGCTACCTGCTCCCCGTCGGCTTCCTGTTCGGGATTCTGGTGGCCGTGGGACGGCTCTCCGCAGATTCGGAGGTCGTGGCCATGCGCGCCTCCGGAATGGGGCTTCGCAACCTGTTGGCGCCGATCGCACTTCTCGCCATCCCGGTCACGCTGCTCTCGGCCGTGCTGCTGACCCGGGTCGAGCCCGAGGCCCGCCGCACGCTCCGCGGGCTCTGGCGGACCATGCTCTCGCGGGGCGCCTTTCTGTCGCCGGGCCACTTCATCACGGTCGGAGATCGCGTGGTCTTCGTCGAGAACCTCAGCGAGAAGAACCGGCTGTCGGGCGTCGTCATCTCGGACCACTCGAACCCCGAGCGGCCCTTCCTGGTGGTGGCGAGCGGCGGCCGCTTCTACGTCGACGAGGCCTCGAGTCAGGTCCATCTCGAGCTGCTGGGCGGTGACCTCCACTTCGAGCCGAAGGATCTGCAGAACCCGTCCTATCGGCGAATCGCCTTCGAACGCTTCGACTACCCCATCGAAGCGGCCGCCCTGCTCGCCGAGGACATCGGCAAGCTCAAGCCGCGCGACATGCGGATGGCCGAGTTGCACGACGTCATCGCCCGCGGACGCGCGGGCGACCGACTCCGCGAATACCGGTACTCCGACGTGGACATGTACGTCGGCCAGCTTCACCGACGCTTCGCTCTGGCGGTCACACCGCTGGTCTTCGCCCTGCTGGGGACACCGCTCGCCCTGCGGCGCGCACGCGGGGGGCGTTCCTCGGGCGCTCTCACCTGCATCGTGCTGATCTTCGTCTACTACCTCCTGCTCTCCTTCGGCGAACACCTGAACCACCGGGACGTGGTTCCGCCCGCCGTGGCCCTGTGGACTCCGGACGCGCTGTTCGTACTGCTCGCCCTGCCCTTGTATCGCCGCGGCGAGCACGGGCGGGTCTGATCGGTGGGGGAGGCGCTTGCCGACGGCTTCCGCGAGGTGCGGTCCGCGGGGCACCGCGTGGTCTTCGCGGAGGCCCTGGCGCCGGATCTCGAGACACTCGGCTGGCTCGAGCCCGACGGCTTTCCGCAGCTCGTGGGTACGGGCACTGCGGTGGCCACCGGGCGCGTCGAGACCCTGCGCTACGACCTGCCTGGCTCGGGCCTCCCGATCCTCGTACGCCGGGTGTTCCACGGGGGGCTCTTGGGCGGCTTCTTGCGCGGTGCGCTGCACTCGCCCGAGCGGGCCTTCCGCGAGCTCCGGGTGACGGCCGCGCTGCACGATGCCGGCGCCCCGGTCCCGCGCCCCGCCCTCGCGGCGGCCCGCCGCCGCGGGCTCGCCTGGCACGCCTGGGTCGCGACCGGTTTCGAAGCCGACGCGCGCGACGTCCTGGCGTTCTTCGCCCGCAAGCCGTCCCGGGATCGGATCCTCGCGGCCGCGGCCGCGGGCGGACGCGCCATCCGCCGCTTCCACGACGCCGGGGGAACCCACGCCGACCTGCACGTGAAGAACGTCCTCGTCCGTGAGACGCCGGCGGGCCCCGAGGCGATCCTGGTGGACCTGGATGGTGCGGGCTTCGGTGAGCCGCCGGGCCCGGCGCGTCGCATGCGCGAGCTGGCTCGCCTCCACCGCTCGGCGCTGAAGCGCGGCCTTCGGGTCGACTTCGAGACCAACCGCGCCGTCCTGGCGGGTTACGTCGGAGAGGACGGCGCTCTCGGAGCGGCACTCGGACGCCACTGGCCACGAGAGCAACGGCGCGTCGCGATCCACGCGCTCGGCTACCGGAAGGCCGATTAGCGAACCCGGGCGTCGAGCCAGTCGAGGAACGCGTCGGAGTCCTCCACCTCGAGCGAGATGCCGAGTACGTGCAGCTCGACGTCGGGCTCGAGCCAAACGGGGAGGATCTTCACGGCGTCCTTCTCGGTGGTGATCCAGCACGGCGACTCGATTCCGAGCCCGACCAGATCCCGACGCGAATAGGCGTGGTGATCGGCGAAGCATCGCTCGGCCACGACCTCGGCGCCGAGCGCCTCGACCGTTCGCCGCAGGCTGTCCGGCCGAGCGATCGCGCACAACAAGCCCACGCGGCGGCCCGCGAGCCGGCTCGGAGGCTCGGCACGGCCACCCGCCAGGGGTCGAAGCGAGCGGGCCGCGCGGCGAGCCGCCTGGCGGCGAACTCGGGGGGCGTGACGTCGAAGCCGTGCGGCGTCGGTCTCGGCGAGAGGACCATCCACCACGATGACGGCATCGGCCCTGCGCAGCGAACCGAGACGCTCTCGGAGCGGCCCGCGGGGCAGGACCCAGCCGTTCCCGAGACCTTCGCTCCCGTCGAGAGTGACGATCTCGACGTCGCGGGCCAGCCGGTGATGCTGCATGCCGTCGTCGAGCACGATCACGTCGGCGCCGAAGAGGGAGATCGCGCGCAGGCCCACCAGCGAGCGATCAGGCCCCACGAGGACCGGAACGCCCGCCGCCAGACCCACGAGCAGGGCCGGCTCGTCGCCCGCTTCCGAGAGCGCCGAGCGGACGTGGCGTCCGTCCGAGAGCACGACCACCGCATCGCGCCCGGAACGGCCGTAGCCGCGCGTGGCCAGGACGACCTTGTGCCCTCGCTCCCGCAGCCGCGACGCGACCCAGGCCGCGGTGGGCGTCTTGCCGGACCCGCCCGCCACCGGGCTTCCGATGCTGACGACGCGGCTGCCCAGCCTTCGACGGCGCAGCCAACCGCTCCGGTAGAGGGCTCCGTGAGCCCAGGTGATGGCGCCGTAGAGCCACGATGAGAGCGTGAGCGGTACGAGCGCGATCCGACCCGCCGACGCGGGCGCCGCATCCGAGATCCAGCGCGCTCGCAGCCTCACGGGGGCCCCTCCGAGAGCACGTCCTCGATCCGATCCGCCGACCGACGGGCCGCGCCTTCGTGGGCCGCCAGGGCCCTGCACCCGGCGGCACCGCGCGCGGCCGCTTCCGACGGCGCGCGCAGATCCCGCAGCCATGCCCCGGCCAGGGCCTCGGCGTCCACCACCACCTGGCCCGCGCCCGCCTCGACCAGGATCCGCACCGCCACGCGCGCGTTCGCCGTGTGGGGGCCGAAGCTCAGCGGACGGCCGGCGAAGGCCGGCTCGAGCACGTTGTGGCCGCCCACGCCGGGGGTCCACGAGCCTCCGACGAAGGCGCTGCGGCAGCGACCATAGACCGAAGACAGCTCGCCCATGGAGTCGAGCAGCAGCACCTCGCCCCCGGCGAGTGGGGTTGCCGCCGGATCGCTCCGCCGCCGCCACACCAGGGGCTGGCTCGCGAGCCAGCGCCCGACCGCTGCGAAGCGCTCGGGATGGCGGGGCGCCAGCACGAGAGCGGCCTCGAGCCCGGCGCGACGGATTCGCAGGAATGCCTCGACGGCGCCGGCCTCCTCGCCCGGATGGGTGCTGCCCGCGACCAGCAGCGGGGCATGGCCGAGCCGGACCAGCAGCTCCGGCGACGGCTCGTTCGGGATCGGGGCCTCGAGCTTGAGATCCCCGCAGACCGAGAGGCGTTCGGCCGGAACCCCGAGCGCGGCAAAGCGCTGCGAATCCTCCGCGCTGCGGGCGGCGACCGCCGCCAGACGAGCGAACGTCGGCGCGAGCCAGGGTCGGAAGCGTCGGTAGCGCGAAAACGATCGGTCGGAGATTCGTCCCGAGACCACGATCACCGGCAGGCCGCGCCGATGGGCCGCCGCGATCCAGCTCGGCCAGAGCTCCGTCTCGACGAGCACCAAGGCAGCCGGACGCACTCGGTCGAGCGCTGCCTCGACCGCGAACGGGTGGTCGAGCGGCGCGAGCGTCGCGGCGAGGTCGGGCCGCGCTCCCGTGAGCCGGGTCCGGCCGGTGAGGGTGCTGGCAGAGACGCGAACGGATCGGCCGCGTCGGCGCAGCTCGTCGACGAGCTGGAGGGCCGCCGCGGCCTCGCCCACGCTCGCTGCATGGATCCAGATCGCACCGGACTGCTCGGCCGGTGCGACGCGACCGAGGCGCTCCGCCGCGCCCGGCCGCCAGCCGGGCCGCGCGAGCCAGACCAGGCCGAAGGCCGGCGCCGCCAGGCCGGCCACGAGCCAGGCGCCAGCGCGCCGCATCGCACCCGGCCGGCGCCGGGACTCGCCGCGACCGGGATCGTCAACGGGGCCGGGCTGCAATGCCACGAATCATCTCGCAGGCGATCTCCGCGGTTCGCTCCGCCGCTCCGCCGGACCCGAGGAGCTCGCGAACCCGCGCCGCCCCCGCGAGCTGGGCGTCCCGTTCCGGCCCGGCGAGAAGATCCCGCAGCGCCTCGGCCAGACCCTGGGCGGATGCGTCGTTCTGCCAGAACTCGGGTATCACCGGCGCCTGCGCGATCAGGTTGGGAAGCGTGACCCAGCGCAGCTGGACCAGCCGCAAGGCGATCCGGTAGGTGATCGGGTGGAGCCGAACGGCGGCTACCTGCGGCCGGCCGAGCAGCGCGACCTCGAGATTCACCGTCCCCGGCATGGCGAGCGCCACGTCGCAGGCACAGATGGTTTCGTAGGTCTTGCCCTCCACGACCTCGAGCCGCAGCAACGAGGGCAGCCCGGCCGCCCGGACCTTGGCCTCGAGCCAGTCTCGCGGGAGGGTCGGAGCGACCGGAAGCACGAAGGCCACGCGAGGATCGCGGGCGTGAAGGACCGACGCCGTCTCCAGGAACAGTGGCAGCATGTTCTCGATCTCGTTCCGGCGGCTTCCGGGGAGCAGCGCCACCACTGGCGAGTCGGGATCGAGGCCCAGGGAACGCCGGTCCGATGCACGGTCGTGGCGGCCCATGGCCTCGTGCATGCGCTCCACGAGAGGATGGCCCACGAACTCGACGCAGAGGCCCGTGGGCCGGTAGAAATCCACCTCGAAGGGGAAGATGACGGCCAGTCGGTCGACGCGCCGCGCGATCTTGTGCACCCGGCCCTGGCGCCAGGCCCAGACCTGCGGTCCGATGAAGTACAGGATGGGCACTCCATGCTTCCGCACGCGACGCGCCAAGGGCAGGTTGAAGTCGGGCGTATCCACCAGGATCACCAGGTCCGGCTCGCGCTCACGGACCGTCCGGTGGAGCTTCCGCCACGCGCGAAGAATCCTCGGCAGCCCGCTCGCCACCTCCAGCAGGCCGGCGACGGCCACCTCCCGCTTGTGCACGATCAGCTCGACGCCTTCCTTCTCCATCTCCGCGCCGCCGAGGCCGAAGAAGCTCGCTCGGGGGATGTGCTGCCGGAGCGCGCGCACCAGCGCGGCCGCGTGGATGTCCCCGGACGCGTCGCCCGCCGAGATCAGCACGGCCGCGCTGCGCGGACCCGTCCGGGACGGCGCATCCGTAGCCACTGCGGTCATCCGGGAGCCTCCGCCGCGCCGAACCTCAGCTTCGGCATCACCTCCGTGATCCGAAGCGCGGTCCGCAGCGCGCGCAGGGCCTCCTCCGCGGCGAGGGCATCGCTGCGCCCCGTGCGGACCGCCTGGACGAAGGCCCGCAGCTCCTGGTCGAGGGCGTCCTCCCGGTCCAGGACGAGGGGCTCCATCTCGATCGACCCTGGATCGGGCTCCAGCGAACCGTTCGCCCGGAAGATTGCGGCGCGATGCTCCAGAAAGTCGATCGAGAAGTACGCGTCGGGCTGGAAGACACGGATCTTTCGCAAGGCCGTCGGCGACACCCGGCTAGCCGTGACGTTGGCCACGCAGCCGCTCGGGAAGGTGAGCCGCGCGTTGGCGATGTCGAGATTCTGCGAGATCACGGGCACGCCGACGGCATCGATGCGGTCGGGCTCGGAGCCGACGATCCGAAGGATGATGTCGATGTCGTGGATCATCACGTCCCGCACGACGTCGACGTCGGTCGATCGCGCCGGAAACGGACCCAGGCGATGGGCCTCGATGAATCGCGGGTCCCGGATCGAGTCGGCCACGTGGAGCAGCGCGGTGTTGAAGCGCTCGAGATGCCCGACCTGGAGGAGCAGGCCGGCCGCGTGCGCAGTCGCGAGCAGCTGTTCGGCTTCGGCCAGGCTCGCGGCGACGGGCTTCTCCACGAGGACATGGAGCCCGGCCCTCAAGGAGTCCAGCACGACCGCGTGGTGTTCGACCGTGGGCACGGCGACGACGGCGGCGTCGGCGTCGGGCAGCAGCTCGCGATAGTCGGCGGAGGCCGGCACGCCGAGGGGCCCGGCCACGGCGGCCGCCCGCTCGCGCTCGAGGTCGGCGACGCCCGCCAGGGATACGGCCAGCTCCGTGCCGTGCAGGGCGCGAAGCTTGCCGGCGTGGAGCGCCCCCATGTGGCCGGCGCCGATCACCAGGATCCGGAGCGGCGCAGCCTTCACGGGGCCGACCCGGCGGGGTCCGCCGGGCCACCGGGCCCGATCCCGACCAGCGCGATGCCGGCCGCGTCGGCCGCTCCGGCCAGTTCCCCGGCTCCGAGCAGCACCGTACGGGTCGCCTCGAACGCCATCACCCCGGCACGAGCCTCGGAGAGCGTCTTCACCGTCTCGAGGCCGATGGTCGGAAGATCGAAGCGCGGGTCCTGGGAGGGCTTCGCGACCTTCACCACGCAGCACCCCGGGCCCGCGAGCTCCGCGGCCCGAGCGATGGCCGCGTCCGTGCCCTCGAGGGCCTCGACGGCGATCACGGCCAGATCCTTCACCACCACGCTCTGGCCGATGTCCATGCCTCCGATGGCCTTCGCCACGGGCCAGGCGAACCAGATGTCCGCCCACTGGGCCTTGCTGGGAAGCACCCTCGACGCGGGCCCCTCCTTCCCGAACAGCTCGGGCATCAGCTCGGTCTGGTCGGGGAAGGCGATCCCCTGGGAGGCGATCTCGTCCACGACGGCGCCGAGGATCGAGTCGTCCCTGCGGTCCCGCAGCGAGGCCAGCACGCGCAATGCGCAGGGATCGGGACGAAACGACTCGATCTCGCCGTAGAGATGGGTCTTCAGGACCTTGCCGGCCATCACGGCCCGCTCCGCGCCGGCGGAGCCCAAGGCATCGATCATCTTCTGCAGCTCGCCCAGGTGGACCCAGGTGAGATCGTCGACCACCTCTGCGAGCGCTGGATCGGTCTCGCTGTGGAAGGCCACGGCGGCCACCCGCCAGCCCCGGGCGCGAGCACACTCGGCCACCTGGCGCGGATACAGGCCGCGGCCTGCGATCAAGCCGAGCGTCTCGGGCATGGTCTCGATCCCTTCGCGACGCCGCGGCACCGTCCAGGCCGTGCGGGCCGAGGCCGAGCGCTAGCGCGCGACGCCGCGTTCGGAAGTCTCCAGGAAACGTACCAGGCGCGCCACCTCGGGCACGGGATCGCCCTCCCCCGCCAGCCGGCGGAGTCCGTCGGCGATCGAGAGCTTCGAGGAGAAGATCACGTGGTAGGCGTGCTTGATGGCGCGCCGGATCTCGGGAGCGAAGCCACGCCGCTTCAGCCCCACGGCGTTGAGGCCGGCCAGACGCGCCCGGTCGCCGGCCATCAGCGCGAAGGGCGGCGCGTCCTGGGCCAGCATCGTGTTGGCGGCGGTCATCACCGATTCGCCGACCCGTGCGAACTGGTGGACTCCGGTATAGGCGCCGAGAACGGCGAAATCTCCGATCTGGACGTGGCCGGCACAGCCGACGAAGCTCGCCAGGATCGTGTGGTCGCCCACCTGCACGTCGTGGGCCACGTGGGCCCCGTTCATGATCAGGTTGTCGTCGCCGATCCTCGTGACGCCACCGCCCTTCTCGGTGCCGACGTGGATCGTGGCATGCTCGCGGATCACGTTCTCCCGGCCGATCTCGAGGAACGAAACCTCGCCGGCGAACTTCTTGTCCATGGGCTGCTCGCCGAGGACGGCGAAGGGAAAGACCCGCGTGCGCGCGCCGATCGTCGTGTGCCCGGTGACGTGGACCTGGGAGCCGAGCTCGACGTACGCCTCGAGTTCCACGTCGGGCCCCACCACCGCGAAGGGACCGACGACCACGCCCTGGCCGAGCCGTGCGCGCGGGTCCACGACGGCGGATGCGTGGACGTCGGGCACGTCAGCCCTTCTTGTTGAAGCGTTCGATCACTTGATCCGTGATGTCGAGGGCCTCGCGGTTGTAGAGCATGCCGCCCGCACCGCGCGCCAGGATCAAGCTGTAGCCCTTCTCCTTGCCGAGCTCCGCCACGATCGCGATCAGCTTCTTGCGCAGCGGACCCTCGAGGCGCTCCTTGTCGACCTTGAACTTGTCCTCGAGCTGCTTGGCGCGATTGTCGATCTGGGTCTTCAGCTCCACGAGATCGAGCTGCTTCTGGTAGAGCGCTTCCTCGGACAGCACGAAGCGCTTGCTCTTCAGCTCCTCCTGCATCGTCTTGAAGCGGTCGACCATGGGCTCGAGCTTCCCCTGGGCCTCGCGCTGCTTGCGGGAGAGCTCCTCGCGCGCGGCCTTGCCCTCCTCGGTGGAGTTCAACGCCTGGTCGATGTCGACTACGCCGATCTTCTCCCCGTCTGCCGCGGCGGGCGCCGCGGCGCACAGGGCCGTGACAAGGTAGCCGGCCAATACGACGCCGGTGATCTTTCGCATGATGTCCTCTCGTTGCGTTCCGCTGCTCGTCGGATGAAGGGTGGGGCGTGGGCTCCGGGCTGAAAATTCACGGGGCCGGCATG